>Ga0233425_10006391_pt1 | contig 17529 bp, 20 predicted proteins | sample Watercolumn_Towu_2_FD_181712 | JGI IMG/M metagenome (GOLD analysis project Ga0233425, IMG submission 181712) | Freshwater microbial communities from Lake Towuti, South Sulawesi, Indonesia - Watercolumn_Towuti2014_140_MG | ecosystem: Environmental > Aquatic > Freshwater > Lake | place... | reverse complement strand
GGAACAGCTCGACCTGGGCGTTGCGGGTGCGCGGGCTGAGCGAGCCCATGACCACCGCCGCCCCGCCGCGCTGGCGGCGGATCAGTTCGGCGATGGCGTAGACCTGCTCGGTGGAGAAGGCGACGATGGCGCTGCGCCGCGGCAGCCGGGTCAGCTTCTTCGATCCGGCGTAGCTGAGCGTCGACAGCCGGTCGCGGGCCACGATCTCCGCGTCCGGCACGAGGGCGCGGACCAGCGGCGCCATGGTCCCGGCCCCGAGGAACATCGTCTCCGCCCGGCCGCGCGCGTGCAGCAGGCGCTGGGTGAAGACGTGGCCCCGCTCCGGGTCGGCCACCAGCTGGATCTCGTCGACGGCGACGAACTCCACCGACCGCTCCAGCGGCATGGCCTCGACGGTGCACACGAAATAGTGCGGCCGCGGCGGGACGATCTTCTCCTCGCCGGTGATCAGGGCGACCGCCGCCGCCCCGCGCTGGCGCACGACCCGGTCATAGATCTCGCGCGCCAGCAGCCGCAGCGGCAGGCCGATCATGCCCGAGGCGTGGCCGAGCATCCGCTCGACCGCGAGGTGGGTCTTGCCGGTGTTGGTGGGCCCCAGGATCGCGGCGACCCGCGACGGGGCCTGTCCTGCGCCTCGGTCACTCATGCCGGTGAAAGGTGGCGTGTCCCGCCCGGTTCCTCAAGCGCCGCCGGACGCGGAGGGCCGCCGTAAACGCCGACAGGCCCCGCGGCGGAACAGGGGCGAAACGAATCAGGACCGAATCGCTGACTCGGCCCGATTCGGGGTTTGTTCCCTACAAGGTATTGTAGCTTAAGGCGGATTAACCACAACCGCTCAACGCCGTCCGCTGGCCGCGCCATCGTCGTCGCGGTCGAGCGCGGGGCGGAGGGCCGGGGAACCCCCGGCCGCCCCCGCCGGTCCCGTCCGCGGAAATTGCCGCAGACGCTTTCCCCGCGCCGCGCAAGCCGCTAGGTCAGCCGCTGCGTGGCCCCGTAGCTCAGCTGCATAGAGCAAGGCTTTCCTAAAGCCGAGGTCGGAGGTTGGAGTCCTCCCGGGGTCGCCAGCGCCTTGTGGAACCTCCCGGGGCTGGCTCAAGAGCTGTCAGATGCAGCCTGATCTGAGAGCTCGGGGTGGCCGCGGCCGAGCCGGCGTCCCATGGGGAGGGTCGCGGCGCCGAGCCGATCGCGCCGACCGCTCACGCTTCGGGAACCTCTGTCGCCCTGGCCTCCAACGCCGCGATCGCCGCTTCGAGCAAGATGTCTCGCCCGGCCCGCACGGCGGCGAGCGTCGAGATCGCGTCCACGTCCGGGCGCACTCCAACACCCTCGAGGCGACGGCCGTCGGGGGCCACGAACTCGGACACTGCCAGGCTCAACGTCCCACCGTCCGGAAGGGAGAACAGCCGCGAAGTCATGACGGACCCGGCGGTGGTCTTCCCCACGAGAATCGCTCGCCGGTGGTGCTGAAGGGCCGCCGCGAACACCTCGGCGGAGCTCGCCGACTCCGGCCCGACCAGCACCGCCAGCGGCTGGCGGTAGGATGCGCCCCATCGGGTCGTTCGCCGCACCGAGCGGCGTCCATCCTTCAGATCTGTCCCGATCAGCGAGTTGGCCGGCAGCAGCTCGCCCAACATCCGCCTCGTCGATCGCTCAGTCCCGCCGGCGTTGTGACGCAGGTCGATGATCGCCCCGCGCGGCGCGTTGTGGAGCTGTTCCCTGAACCACTCGAGGTTCTCACGGTTGAACTCATCGAACCGGATAACGCGATAGCCGGCCGGCACGTCAAAGGCCTCGCGAGGCGCATCCGCCTTCATCGGCGAGAACTCAAACCGGTAGGTGCGGGCGGCCCCGTCGGCGCCCGTGGTTTCGAGTTCGGCGCGTCCGCCGCGGTCCGTCGGCGAAATCTTCAGCCGCTCGACGCGCGAGCCGGGCTCCACCCCGGCCAGATCGGCGCCGGAGCCGCGGCGAACGTCAAAGACATAGTCGGCCTCGTCGGGACGCGAGAGCCACCCGATGGAGAGGCCGAGGCCCGCCTGCAGGTCGGCCGCTGATGTCGCAGCAGGGACGGGTGGTCTCGGTCCCTGTGTCGACGCCCCCTCGGACGTGCTGGGCGGACTTGCGAAGTTGTGGGACTCGCCCAGGCTGTCGAGCATTGGCGTCAGGATGCTGAAATACAGATCGAACGAGGTCGTATTTGCGCCAACCCGTGATCTGTATTGACTGATAATGGCTTCAATATATTGCGTCCGACTCTCATAGCCATAGTACCTTGAGCGGATCTTGTTCTCGACAGCGGCAAAAGTTGACTCCGGCGTCGGTGGCGTGACCGCGGGGGCGCAGGACGGCCCGGTGAGCTGGAGGCCGGCGGCGACGATCAGCGCCGGGAGCAGGTGGCGCGTGATGGAGATCAACCTGCTGCGGCTGGAGCCGGAAGCGGACCCGGAGGGGCCGTGGGGGCGAGCTGCTCCGGAGCGCGGCGGCCGGGCCGCCCGCGGCTCCTTCAGCGATCCTCCGTCATGCTGCAACAACACGCGCCCCCCCGAGCATGGCCGATAGTGGGAAGCCACGCCGGGCGTGCAGTCAAGGAGCTGCGCAGGGAGCGGGCGCGGCCAGATCGGCGCCCGCCGCACGATCATCAGCGCCTGTCGCGGCGCTCGTGCGTTGAGCCGGCGCCCGGCACGCCACCATCCGCCGCCCGCTCAGACCGTGCGCGGCTCAAGCGCGCAGAAGACGGCGTGCGTGGCGCCGGCGGCCTGGGCGCCGAGGGCCCGTTCCGGCCGCAGGTTGAGCAGCAGGATCTGGGCGCAGGCGGCGCGCGCGGCGGCGATCAGGTCGACCGCCGCCTGCCAGTCCCGGGCGCCCTGGTGGGCGACGCCGGCGAAGTCGATGGCGAGGCAGCTCAGCCGCGCCCCGCGCAGGCCCAGCGCCGTGTCCACGTCCGGGGCGATGTGCAGGATCAGTCCGCGCGACGCCAGGGCGAAGCGGTCCGCCATGTCGTTGACCGCCTCCGGGCGGACGTGTTCCGGCCCGCCCACCACCTCCACCAGCAGGCTGTCGGGGCGGAGGCTGTGCTGCGCCTCGGCGCAGAGCAGGGCGTAGGCGTTGCGGCCCTCCGTCAGGGAGCGCCAGAAGGCCGGCAGCACGCCGGAGTCGCCCGGGCCCAGCCGGAGCAGGTCCAGCCCGTGCTGCAGGGTGAGGGCGTCGATCCGCGTCAGATCCTCCAGTCCGAGGGTCTTGCGCTCGAACGGCGACCGGTCGCCGGTGCGGCGGATCGACCGGCGCAGGCGCCGGCTCACCGGCGTGGAGCTCGACAGCTCGAACACCGGCTGCGACGCCAGGGTGATGCTGAGATCCGCCCCGTGGGTGGCCGTGGAGAAGGTCACGCTTTCGTAGGCCGTTCCGAAAGCCTGTCGCGGCGGGGCGGAGCCGAGGCCGCGCGGCCCCGTCCCGTCGTACCCCGTTCCGGTCCCCTGCTGTTCCGCCATCTTGTCCCCCGCGGGCCAGATCCGGAGCGCAGGATGAACGATGTTCCTTTATCGTGAGATTGACGGAGGCGGTTAAGGGGGTTGGTTACCTCAGTAATCATCCGAGGTCAGCATGCATTCATAACTGTGATGAAGAAGAGATGATGCACAGCTTGTGCATCCATGTCGAATCCGCTGGTAAGCAGTTTGAGTTAACGGCGGCGAATAGTATTGGTCAGTTTCGCTTTTCGTATGAACAAATCAGGGGAGCGGCCGCCCTGTTCGTCAGAGCGACAGTATAAACTGCGATTTCGGAGGCGGATCGGCCGATGCGGGGCGGATCGAACCTTGGCCCGGCCTGACGGGGCTCAGGACTGTCCCGGCCCGTCGCCATGGCGGCCGACGCTCTCGAACTCCGCCTCCGAGGCGGCGCGCACGAATTGTTCGGCCACCAGCCAGCCCTTCAGCGGCCGCAGCACGCCGAGGCAGCCGATCACCAGCAGCGGCATGGTCACCACCATGTGCACCCAGACCGGCGGGTGGACGGTGAATTCGAACCACATGAACAGGCCCATGCCGACCAGTCCCACCAGGCTCATGCCGAAGAAGGCCGGGCCGTCCGCCGGGTCGGCGAAGCCGTACGACAGGCCGCAGGCGGGGCAGCCCTCCCGCAACGACAGATAGCCCTTGAAAAGCGGACCGCGCCCGCAGCGCGGGCACCGCGCGCGCAGACCCGTCGACAGGGGGCTGAGGCGCGGGGAAACGGGGTCTGTCATGGCGGCTCCGGAGGTGGCTGGGGTGGATGTCGGTCGCCGGGCGGCCCGACGCAACCCGCCGCGGTGTCGCGGGAACAGCCACACGCGCGCCGCCGTTCCCATCGGGACATGACCGAGACGCTCAGCCCCGCCCTTCCCGAAGACATCGAGACCCTCGTTGAGGCGGTGCTCGGGCCCGCCTGCGACCGCGGCGTGACGCTGGCGACGGCGGAGAGCTGCACGGGCGGCCTCGTGGCCTCGGTGCTCACCGACGTCGAGGGCCGCTCGCACGCCTTCGAGCGGGGCTATGTGGTCTACACCGACGAGGCCAAGGCGGCGGAGCTGGGCGTGCCGCCGCGGCTGATCGCGCAGAACGGGGCGGTGTCGGAGCCGGTGGCCCGCGCCATGGCCGAAGGCGCCCTGCGCGCCTCCGGCGCCGGCGTCGCCGTGGCGATCACCGGCTTTGCGGGGCGCGGCGGCCCGGACGACGAACCGGGGCTCGTGCATTTCGCCATGGCCGCCGCGGGCGCGCCGACCGTTCACGAGGAGCACCATTTCGGAGACGTGGGCCGCGGCCAGGTGCGGCTGGAGTGCCTGCGCGTGGCGCTGCGCCTGCTGCGCCGGGGCGTCGCCTGATGCGTCCCGCCGTCCTCCTCGCGGCCGCCGCCGCCGCCGTGCTGGTCTCCGTCGCCGTCTGGTACGCGACCGGCGGCCACTTCGTCTTCTTCTTCCTGCCCCTGCTGTTCGCCCTGCCCCTGTTCCGCAGGCGGCGGCCCCCACCGCCGCCGCTGCGCGGTTCTGAAAGGAGATAGACGATGGAAGGCTTTCCCTGGCTGCTGGTGCTCGTCGGCGGCCCGCTGATCCTGGGCGTGCTGTTCGCCTGGGCCAAGATCCGCAACAGCGGCGTCAATCGCCGCAACGACCCGAACACCCCGTCCGACGATCCGTCGAAGGGCATGCCCGGCCACGACTGACGCCGCCGCGGTCACCAACCGTTAACTGCGTTGAAAGGGCTCGCGCGCGAGGGTGCGCGCGTATGTCCGGGGCCCGTTCGACCAAGCGCATCCTGAAGTCGACCGTGGCCGCCGCCGCGGCCGGCGCGGTCGCGTTCGCCCCGCTGGCCCCGCTGGCCCAGGAGGGCGGGGCGGCGCTGGACCCCGTCACCATCCGCGTCGGCGCCAACGGGGCCTTCACCCGCGTCGAATTCGCCGGCGCCGTCGGTTCGCGGGCGCAGGTGCGGCGGGAAGGGCGCGACGTGGTGGTGCGCATCGGCGCCACCGCCGCCCCAGACGTCTCCCGGCTGCGCGTCGATCCCCCGCCGGGAGTGGAGAAGGTCGAGACCCGCGCGGTGCGCGGCGCCACCGAACTGGTGCTGACCCTCGCCGAGGGCGCGGGCGTCCGCGACGGCGTGGCCGACGGCGCGGTCTGGCTCAACCTGTACGCGGAAGCCCCCGCCGCCCCGGCCGCGCCGGCTGGCGCCCCCTCCACCGTCCCGGTGTTCTCGCGGGCCGCGGCGGACCGGGTGACGCTGGAGTTCCGCTGGGACCAGCCGGTCGGCGCCGCCGTCTTCCGCCGCGGGGAGGCGGTGTGGGTGGTGTTCGACACGCCGGCCCGGCTCGACCTCGCGGGCGCGGCCGCCCTGGGTCCCGCCGCCTCGGCCCACTGGACGGCCGGCGCCGACCATGTCGCCCTGCGGATCGCCGCGCCCGCCGCCCTGCCGGTCTCCGCCGAGGCCGAGGGAGCGGTGTGGCGGGTGACGATCGGCGGGCCGCCGACCGCCGCCGGCGGAATCACGGTCGGGCGCGACGACAGCGGCCAGCCCGCGCTGGTGGCGCGCATGGCCGGCGCCACCCGGGCGGTGTGGCTCACCGACCCGCTCGCCGGCGACCGCTTCGCCGCCGTCACCGCCCGCGCCCCGGGCAAGGGCTTCGGCGACCTTCGCCGCACCGTCGACCTCGCCCTGCTGCCGACCGCCCACGGCCTGGCGGTCGAGACCCCGGTCGCCGACCTCGCCATCCGGGCCGAGGGCGACCTCGTCACCCTGCAGCGGCCCGGCGGGGTCCTGCTTTCGCCGCCCTCGGCGGCGCTGGAGCCGGCGGAGACCGGGCCCGGCGCGCCGGCGAAGGCCCGCCACGCGGGTCTGATCCTCGCCGAGTGGGGCGACGCCGGACACGCCGGCTTCCCGGCCCGCTATCGCGAGCTGCAGGACGCCGCCGGGGCCGAGGCCGTGGCCGCCGGGGACGATCCGCGCGCGCCCATCGAGGCGCGGCTGGCCCTGGCCCGCTTCCTCGCCGGCTCCGGCCTCGGCTACGAGGCCGTCGGCGTCCTCAACGCCATCGTCGCCCAGGCGCCGGGCATGGCCGGCGAGCCCGAACTGCGCGGCCTGCGCGGCGCGGCGCGGGCCTCCATCGGCCGCTTCGAGGAGGCCCAGGCCGATTTCGCCTCGGCGGTGGTCGCCGGCGACCCGGCCGTCGCCGTCTGGCGCGGCTACATCGCCTCGCGCCAGGGCGATTGGGCCGGCGCCCGCCAGGCCTTCGCCGCCGGCGCCGCGGCCGTCGACGAGTTTCCGCCCCTGTGGCGGGCCCGGTTCGGGGCGGCCCATGCGGAGGCCGCGCTGCAGACCGGCGACCTTCCGGCCGCCCGGGCCCTGCTCGCCTACGCCTTCAGCCAGGACGTCCCCGCCGCCGACCAGCTCGCCGCCCGCCTGGTGCAGGCGCAGCTGTTCGAGCGCGAGGGCATCGCCGACCGCGCCCTCGCCGTCTACGCCGCCGTCGGCCGCGCGCCCCTCGACAAGGTCGCGGTCCCGGCCCGCCTCGGCGTGGTGCGGCTGTCGCTCGCCAAGGGGACCATGAAGGCCGACGCTGCGGCGAAGGAGCTGGAGGCCCTGCGCTGGCGCTGGCGCGGCGACGCGGTGGAGCTGGCGGTGATCCGCGAGCTCGGCCGCCTCTACCTGTCCCAGGGTCTGTACCGGGAGGCGCTCACCGCGCTGAAGGGCGCCGGCTCGCGCCTCGCCCGCCTGCCCGCCGCGGCCGAGCTCCAGACCGACCTGTCGGCGGCCTTCCGCATGCTGTTCCTCGAGGGCGGGGCCGACGGCATGCAGCCGGTCCAGGCGCTGGGCCTGTTCTACGACTTCCGTGACCTGACCCCGATCGGCGCCGACGGCGACGAGATGGTCCGCCGCCTCGCCCGCCGGCTGGTGGACGTCGACCTCCTCGACCAGGCCGCCGAACTGCTCAAGCACCAGGTCGACGAGCGGCTGGAGGGCGTGGCCAAGGCGCAGGTCGCCACCGACCTCGCCCGCATCTATCTGATGGACCGCCAGCCCGAGGCGGCCCTGCAGGCGATCTGGACCTCGCGCACCACCCTGCTGCCGACGGCGCTGAACGCCGAGCGGCGGGCGCTCGAGGCCCGCGCCCTCGCCAGCCTCGGCCGCTACGACCACGCGCTCGAGGTGCTGGGCGCCGACGCCTCGCCCGACGCCCGCGACGTGCGCGCGGAGATTTCGTGGAAGCAGGAGAAGTGGGCCGAGGCCGCGGCGCTGTACGAGGCCCGCCTCGGCGACCGCTACAAGGATCCGGCCGCCCTGTCGGCCGACGAGGAGGCCCGGCTGATCCGCGCCGGCGTCGGTTACTCGCTCGCCCGGGACGCGGCGGGCCTCGCCCGCCTCTCGGGCCGTTACCGCGGCTACGTCGAGGGCGCGCGCTCGAAGACCGCCCTGTCCATCGCGTTGGCCGGCCTCGACGGGACGCAGACCTCGGCGGCGGACTTCGCCGCCCTGACCGCCTCCGCCGACACCTTCGCCGGCTGGGTGGCGGAGATGAAGGACGAGCTCAGACGCAAGACGGGCGGAGATCGCCCCGCGACCCCCGCCCGTCCGCAACCAGCGGCGGCGCAGCCTGCCCGGCCGGCCGCCTGATCCGCCTTACTTGTTGACGGCGTCCTTCAGCGGCTTGGAGACGCGGAAGCGCACGGCCTTGGAGGCGGCGATCTTGATGGTCTGGCCGGTGGCCGGGTTGCGGCCCTCGCGGGCGGCGCGCTCGGCGGTGTCGAACACGCCGAGGTTCGAGATGCGCACGTCCTGGCCCGAGGTCAGCGACTTGTGGATGTTCTTCACGACGGCGTCGAGAACGCGGCCGGCGTCGGCTTGGCTGACGCCCGCGTCCTTGGCGACGGCGGCGATGAGTTCGGCTTGAGTGGTCATTGTGGGTCGTTTCCCGATTGAAGCTCGCCCCCCGATTCCGGGGCGATGACCGGGGGATCAACGCCGCTTTTTCGCCCCGTGGCAAGCGGCTTTGCCGCTGAAAGCCTTGCAGACTGGGGATTTACCCTGTTCCCGCCCCCCGCTGGAAGCTCTCCACCAGGCTTCCGGCGACCAGTCTCCAGCCGTCCACGAGGACGAAGAAGATCAGCTTGAAGGGCAGGGAGACGACCACCGGCGGCAGCATCATCATGCCCATCGACATCAGCACGCTGGCCACCACCAGATCGATCACAAGAAACGGAACGAAAAGGAGAAATCCGATCTCGAAGGCGCGCTTCAGTTCACTGATCATGAAGGCGGGCGTGACCACCCGCAGGGGCAGGTCGGCGGCGCTCTGCGGGGCCTCGATCTGCGACAGCCGGGTGAACAGGGCGAGGTCGTCCTGGTCGACCTGGCCGAGCATGAAGGTCTTCACCGGTTCGGAGGCCGCATCGAAGGCCTGCGGCAGCTCCATCTGCTGGTCCATCAGCGGCCGGATGCCCGAATCATAGGCGTCCTGCCAGGTCGGGGCCATGACGATGGCGCTCAGGAACAGGGCCAGGGAGACCAGCACCGCGTTCGGCGGCGACTGCTGCATCCCCAGGGCGGTGCGCAGCAGCGACAGCACCACCACGATGCGCACGAAGCTGGTCGTCATGATCACAATCGACGGCGCCAGCGACAGCACCGTCATCAGCCCGACCAGCTGGACCACCCGCTGGGTCAGGCCCGAGCCGGTGCCGAGGTCGATGTTGATCGCCGCGCCGGACTGCGCCGCCTCCTGGGCCAGCGCTCCCAGCGGCCAGACGAGGCAGAAGGCGGTGGTCAGCAGCGACAGCAGGGCCGCCCGCTTCAGCTCGGCGCGGGTCGGGACGACGAACAGCCGGGGCCCGCTCACTGCCCGTCTCCGCGGGGCTCGATCAGCTCCCGGCCTTCGCCGAGCAGCAGCAGCCGCTCCTCGGAGTCGACCCGCACCAGCACCAGCCGTCGGGCCGGGTCCAGCACCAGGGTCTCCACCACCTGCATGCGGCGCTCGCCGCGCTCGGCGTTCAGCCGCGCCATCAGCTGCGGGGCGTAGCGCCGCGCCGCCCAGGCCGCCAGGCCGATGATGCCGAGGGTGAAGGCCAGGCCGAACAGCGCCCGGAGCAGGTCGAGGAAGTTCATGCGGCGAGGCCCCGCCGGCGCTTGTTCCGGCGAGGGCAGATTTCAACGGACATGGTTAACGCCGCGTTGAAATAACCCGTCGTTAACCATGGAGGCGGCAGTTTCTGCCCATCGAACCGTGGGCGATCCGCGCCCGGAGACGACCTCGTGGGCTTCGCCGACCTGCCGCTGCTGAGCCAGATCAAGGGCCGCCTGAACTGGCTCGACGAACGCCAGCGCCTGATCGCCCAGAACGTCGCCAACTCCGACACCCCCGGCTACGTGGGCCGGGATCTGGAGCTGCCGACCGACTTCGCCGCGGCGATGCGCCGGGGCGGCGGCCTGCCGATGATGCGCACCAGCGCCATGCACATCGCCCCGCCGGGCCAGCCCGCCCGCTTCGCGACCACCGCCGCCCCCGACTCCGAGACCACCCTCGACGGCAACGCCGTGGTGGTCGAGGAGCAGATGCTGAAGATGGCCGAAAGCCGCATGGCCTACGACGCGGCCATCGGCTTCTACCAGAAGTCCATGCAGATGCTGCGCATGGCCGCCCGGCCGCCTGGCCGCTGACCGAACGGAGTAGCCGATGCCCGATCCCGTCCCGCCGCGGAACAGCGCCATGGCCGTCGCGGCCAGCGCCCTCAAGGCCCAGCAGTCGCGCATGCGCGTGATCGCCGAGAACATCGCCAACGCCCAGTCGACCGCCCAGGTCGCCGGCGGCGAGCCCTACCGGCGCCAGATCCCGGTCTTCCAGGCGCGCGAGATCGACGGCGTCACCGGCGTCGCCCTCGCCGAGGTGCGGCCCGACCAGGGCGACTTCCGCTCGGAGTACGACCCGTCGCACCCGGCGGCCAACGCCGAGGGCTATGTGCTGCGCCCCAACGTCGACACCCTGATCGAGGCGATGGACATGCGCGAGGCGCAGCGGGCCTACGAGGCCAATCTCAACGTCATCGAGACGGCGCGGACCATGGAGGCCCGCACCCTCGACCTGATCAAGAAGTGAGGGCTGAGCGATGAACCCCTTGCTGGCCGCCAAGGCCTATGCGGCGGTGCAGGGCGGGGCCCTGCCGACCGCCCCCGCCGCGCCCGCGGCGGGGGCCGGCTTCGCCGAACTCCTGACCAATGTCATGGGCGACATGACCCAGGCTTCGCGCGCCGCCGAGACCCAGATGGCCTCCGCCGTCCAGGGCCAGGGCAGCCTGATCGACGTGGTCACCGCCGTCTCCTCGGCCGAGGCCTCGCTGGAGACGGTGATGGCGGTCCGCGACCAGGTGATCTCCGCCTACCAGGAGATCATGCGGATGCCGATCTGACGCGGCGTCCGGATTACAGCGATTTCATGGGGGCCGGCGCATCCGGCGTCGGGGATCCGGGCCTCTGAGCGGGACAACCGTCCGGAGCTCCCATGACCCGCCTGTCCTTCGTCGCCTGCGCCGCCGCCCTCGTCGCCGCCTGCCTGCCCGTCGCGGCGCACGCCCAGTCCGCCCCCCCGCCGGTCACCCTCGTCCGCGCCGGCGACCTGTTCGATTCCGAGGCCGGGCGCATGGTGGGGCCGCGCGACATCCTGATCCGCGGCCGCCGGGTGGCCGAGGTGGGGCAGGGGCTCGCCGTTCCCGAAGGCGCCGCCGTCCTCGACCTGTCCCGCTGTGCGGTGATCCCCGGCCTGATCGACGGCCACACCCACCTCCTGCTCGAGGAAGGCTTCTCGGAAAACCTTTCCATCGTCGCCGCCCGCGACGAGGCCATCCAGGGCGACGTGGTGCGTAGCCTCGCCGGCGCCCGGCGCGCCCGCGAATACCTCGAGGCCGGCTTCACCAGCGTGCGCGACCTCGGCAACTCGGGGCGCTTCCTCGACCTGATGCTCGAGCAGGGCGTCCGGGGCGGTTCGGTCCCGGGGCCGCGCATCTACGGCTCGGGTCCGGGGCTCGCGCCGGCGGGCGGGCAGCTGCAGCCCCAGCCGCACGATCCGCACCACCTCGTCGACGCCGAATACCGCATCGTCACCGGCGTCGAGGACGGCCGCGCGGCGGTCCGCGAGGCCATCGCCCGCGGCGCCGAGGTGATCAAGATCTACGCCGAGGCCACGCCCCAGCGGACCCGTCTTTCGCCCGAGGAGATGGCGGCCATCGTCGCCGAGGCCAGGCGGCATCGCATCCCCGTCGCCGCCCACGCCACCGGCGACGAGGCTGTTCGCGAGGCGGTCGAGGCCGGCGTCACCTCGATCGAGCACGCCTACCAGGTCTCGGACGCGACGCTGCGTCTGATGGCGGAGAAGGGGGTCTGGCTGGTGCCCACCGACGTCTCGCTGGAGCGGGCGCTGGAGATCACCGCCGGCTGGCCGCAGCGGCCGCCGCGCGAGGAGGTCGAACGACACCTCGAGGAGAGCCGCGACCGCATCCGTCGCGCCCGCCGTCTCGGCGTCCGCATCGCCGCCGGTTCCGACGCCTACGGGCCGTACGAGCGGGGCAGGGGGGCTTCGGCGCTCGGCGTGCTCGACGCCTATGTGGAGTCCGGCATGACCCCGGCCGAGGTGCTCCGGAGCGCCACCTGGGAGGCCGGGCGGATGCTCGGGGACGACGGGCTCGGCGTGGTGCGCCCGCAGGCCTGGGCCGATCTGGTCGCCGTCGAGGGCGACCCGACCGTCGCGCTGACCCCGCTGCGCACGCCCCGGCTGGTCATGAAGGCCGGCCGGGTGGAGGCGGGTTCGGCGACGGGCTGCGGCGGCTAGGCCGGCTCAGCCCTCCAGCGACACCACCGGCTGGAGCGCCGGCGCCTTGCGGGCGCGCCGGCCCTTCAGCCAGTCGCGGATGCGGTTCTGGAGCGGCTGGTCCACGGCGACGTGGAACAGCCAGGCGAAGGCGAAGGCGGCCAGCACGCCGCCGGCCCAGATCGCCCACTGGGCCGCCACCGGCAGGGCCAGCCGGGCGATCGCCACATTGCCCACGCCGAACCAAGCGATGCGGACGACCTCGTTGGTGATGAACATCGAGAAGCTGACCTGCGCCGCCTTCTCGACCCACTTCGACGGCCGCGGGGTGGGGATCGCCCCCGCCGCGAGGATGATCACCGAGATGCAGGCCAGCGACGCCAGGGCGTGCTTGTCGAAGAACTGCAGGCCGGCCAGCAGCACCGCCGCGCCGATCCCCGACCAGCCGGCCAGCCGCGGATGGATCCAGGTCTTCTGCGCGAACCACGCCAGCGCCATGCCGAGGAAGAACAGGGGCAGGGCGCGGAAGAAGCCGAAGCCCATGGGCATCTGGTAGACCGGATAGCCGAGCAGCGCCCAGGTGAGTTCATTGGCCAGCAGGTAACCTCCGACGCCCAGGCCCAGCGTCGCCCACGGCCCCAGCTTCATCAGCCCGCGCAGCAGCCACGGGAACGCCAGGTAGCAGCCGATCAGGGCCGAGATCGACCAGCTTGGCGCGTTCCAGCCGTAGCCGCCGGGGACGCCGTACGCCTGGGTCAGGGTCAGCTGGGCCGGCAGCTGGTCCCAGCGGAACCATTCCGGCGCGCGGGGCGCGAAGCCCAGCATGCCGCCCCCGACCACCAGCGCCACCAGCGTCAGCCCCATCATCAGGTGCGCCGGGACGACGCGCAGGTAGCGCTTGAGGAAGAAGTCGCCCGCCGACATCCGGCCGCCGGCCACCGAGGCGCCGTACACCCGCATCAGCACATAGCCGCTGTCGATCAGGAAGAAGTTGGTCAGCAGGAAGCCGCTGCGCTCGAACGCCGGATGCAGGCCCTCGGCCAGGGCGATCGGCCCGGCGCCCTGGAAGTGATGCAGGATGATCAGCCCGGCCACAATGAAACGCAGCGCGTCCAGCCAGCCGCCGCGCACGATGGGCGGTGTCTCATTCCGGGTCGAAATCGCGGTCCAGGCCATCCGAAAAGCCTCCTCGGAGGCGAATTCCGCAAGGACCGGGCCGCGTTTCCGGAGTCAGGTCAGGCCCGGCCCATATTGCCCGCGGGCGAGTCGGCGCTGCCGCCGCTGCCGGGCTCTCCGATCGGGCCGCTCGTGGGCTCGCCCAGCTCGGCGCCGGCGCTCTTCAGCGCGTTGATCCGCTCCTGGTCGACGCCGTCGACCCGCTTCAGGTCGCCCCATTCGTGGAACGGACGGGCCTCGATCAGGGCCTCGGCGATCTGCGGCTCCACGCCTTCCAGTCGGCACAGGCTCTCGCGGTCCGCGGTGTTCAGGTAGACCGTCTCACGGTCGTCGCCGGCGTTTGCCATCGTCGTCTCCTTTTCTGACACGGGTTCAGAACAGGAGGCGGCCCGGCTCGTTCCCGGGCGACCTTGCGGCGCCGGTCGGAGATCAGCCCCGGACCAGTCGCAGGAACTCCTCGCGGGTGCGCGGGTCGTCGCGGATCACGCCCATCAGACAACTGGTCGACAGACTCGCGCCCGCCGTATTGACCCCCCGCAGCGTCATGCAGCTGTGCTCGGCCTCGATCACCACGCCCACGCCCTGCGGGCGCAACACCTCGTGGATGGCGGTGGCGATCTCGGAGGTCATCTTCTCCTGGATCTGCAGCCGTCGGGCGAAGCCGTGCACCACCCGCGCCAGCTTGGAGATGCCGACCACCCGGTCGGTGGGCAGGTAGCCGACGTGGGCGCGGCCCACCACCGGCAGCATGTGGTGTTCGCAGAAGCTGACGAAGCGGATGTCCTTCAGCACCACCAGCTCGTCGTAGCCGCCGACCTCCTCGAAGGTGCGCTCGAGATATTCCCGCGGATCGCTGGCGTAGCCGGCGAACAGCTCGCGGTAGCTGCGCGCCACCCGCGCGGGCGTATCGAGCACGCCCTCCCGGTCGGGATCGTCCCCGGCCCAGCGGATCAGGGTGCGGACGGCGGCCTCGGCTTCGGCCTGGGAGACGGGGGCATCGGTCATGCCCGCCTTAGACCGCGTCGGACGCGGAAGTTCCAGCCCCGGCGCCTCACTCCGTTCCGAGGCTGAGCCGGCTGATCAGCACCGCCGCGCGCTGCGACTGGCGGATCAGGCTGTCGAGGTCGACCCATTCCCCCTCGGCGTGGGCCCCGCCGCCGGCGACGCCGAGGCCGGCCAGGGTCGCCACGTCCGCCGCCACGAAGCCGCTGTCCGCCGCGCCCCGGCGGGCCGGATCGTACTCGGCCATTTCCGGCAGGCCGAGGTCGCGGTTCACGGCGTTCAGCCGCGCCAGCAGGGCGCGGCTTCCTTCGCTCGGGGCCATCGGGGGATAGCCGTCCTCGGCAAACACCAGTTCGGCGTCCGTGCGGGGCAGATGCTCGGCGACGATCGCGGCCATCCGGGCGCGCACCCGCGCGTCCTGCTCGGGCGTCAGGGTGCGCAGGTCGCCCCGGGCGACCGCGGTCTCCGCGACGATATTGGTCTTGCCCGAGGCCGTGACGCGGAAGCCGGCCCCGTCGATCGCCGCCGGCGTCCCGCCGGCCATCACCCCGACGTTGTAGGTCAGGTTCGGCTCCGGCAGCTCGCGCCGGAAGGCGTCGAGGATGCGCGCCATCTCGTAGATCGCGCCGTAGCCGAGCGCGTCGTTGAACACCCCGCTGGAGTGGCCGGTGCGGCCGCTGGTCGTCAGCGTCCAGCTGGACGAGCTGCGCCGGGCCACGGTGCCGAAATCCCGGCCGTCCTCCACCGCCAGGTTCTCGAACTCCAGCGCAAAGTCCGCCGCGCGCCCCGCCTCGATCAGGTCGCGCCGGGCGATCGCCAGCGGCGATCCCGGCCGTTCCTCGTCGCCGGTCAGGACGACGGTGACGTTGGCGTCGCCGAGGGTCCCCGCCGCCTGCATCGCCCGCAGGGCCGCGACGATCACCACCACGCCGCCCTTGTCGTCGCCGATGCCGGGCCCGGTGGCGCGGTCGCCCTCGCGAGCGAACCGCTGGAACGGGCTGTCCGTCTCGAACACCGTGTCGAGGTGGCCGATCAGCAGCACGTTGCGGCCGGGTCCCGGGTGCGAGGCGACCAGGTGCCCGGCGCGTCCGGTCTCCCCCATGTCGACCCACCGCACCTCGAAGCCGAGCGGCTCCAGCTCGGCGCGGACCATGTCCCCGACCGCCCGCACGCCCTCGAGATTGAGGGTGCCGCTGTTCCGGTTCACCAGCCGCTCCAGCAGCCCGACGTGCCGCTCGTGCTCGGCCTCCACCGTCTGCATCATCGTGCGCTCCGCATCGGTGGGCCCGGCGAGGACCGGCCCCGCGAGGCAGAGGGACAGGACGGCGGCGAGGATCAGGCGCATTGGAGGCTCCGCGGGGGTCGGGCCAGCGTCCCGCATCGATCGGCCCGGGTAAAGGGGGAGCGGGGCCGCCGTTCCTAACGCCCCGTTAACCACGCTCCCGGCATTTTCTGCCCGGTCATCCCGGGAGTGCGAGTTTCGATGAACGGCGCGGAAGTTCTGGACGTGGGGCGCGACGCCCTGTGGCTGACCATCCAGCTGTGCCTGCCCGTGCTGCTGGTCGGCCTGGTCGTCGGCGTGGTCATCGGCCTGTTCCAGGCGCTGACCCAGATCCAGGAGCAGACCCTGATCTTCGCGCCGAAGATCATCGCCATCTTCGTCTCCCTGCTGCTGTTCCTGCCGCTGATGGGCGCCCTGCTGGGCGGCTTCATGCAGTCCATCGCCGCCCGCATCGCCGGCATGTGAGCCGGTGGAGCCCTATGCGACAGCCGACCAGGTCTGGCAGGGCGCGCTGATCTTCGCCCGCATCGGCGCCGTGCTGCTGATGCTGCCCGGCATCGGCGAGAGCTACGTCCCGCCGCGCATCCGCCTGTCGCTGGCCCTGGTCATCAGCCTCGCCCTCTGGCCGGTGGTCGCCGGCGCCCTCCCGGCCCTGCCGGCCTCGCTCGGGGGCATGGTCGGCTGGATCATCCGCGAGGTGCTGGTCGGCCTCGGCATCGGGGCCATCCTGCGCGCCTTCACCACCGCCCTCTCCACCGCCGGCGAGGTGGTGTCGCTGCAGACCGCCCTCAGCTTCGCCCAGACCGCCAATCCGCTGCAGGCCCAGCCCGGCACGACCATCTCGGCCTTCCTGATGCTGCTGGGCACGACCCTGGTGTTCGCCACCAACACCCATCACCTGTTCGTCGCCGGCCTCGTCGGCTCCTACGACCTGATCGCGCCGGCCCGGCCGCTGATCACCGGCGACTTCGTTTCACTCGCCGTCCGCACCGTTAACGACGCCTTCCTGCTCGGCGTCCAGCTCGCGGCGCCGGTGCTGGTCTTCGGCCTGATCTTCAACCTCGCCGCCGGCCTGGTCGGGCGGGTGATGCCGCAGTTCCAGGTCTTCTTCGCCGCCGCGCCGCTCAGCATCATCCTCGGCCTGTCGATCTTCGCCCTCGGCCTCGGCGTGCTGGGCACGGTGTTCATCGACCGCTACCGCGCCGTGGCCGACGTCTTCGTGGGAGGGGCCGGTGGCTGAAGGCGCCGATCCCGAGTCGAAGACAGAAGAGGCAACCCCGCGAAAACTCGCGGAGGCGCGCAAGAAGGGCGACGTCGCCAAGTCGCCGGACGTCGCCTCCGCGCTCAGCCTGCTCGGGGCGGCGGCGGTGATCCTGATGGCCGGCGGCGTCTTCGCCACCTCCATGGCCGAGCAGCTGCTGCCCTTCATCGCCGCGCCGCACACCCTGATGGGCGGCCTCGACGCGGGGGCCGGAGTCGAGATCGGCGGACGGGCCCTGTGGGCGGCGGCTCCCTTCCTCGGGGCGCTGATGCTGGCCACCATCCTCGGCGGGGCCGGCGGCAACCTGGCCCAGTCCGGCCTGATCTTCACCGGCGAGAAGCTCAAGCCCGAGTGGTCGCGGGTGAACCCCCTGGCCGGCTTCAAGCGCATCTTCGGCCCCGACGGCCTGGTGCAGTTCGTGAAGACCTTCCTGAAGCTGCTCGCGGTCGGGGTGATCTGCTGGCTGGTCCTGCGTCCGCACGTGCGCGAGCTC
>Ga0233425_10006389_pt1 | contig 17530 bp, 19 predicted proteins | sample Watercolumn_Towu_2_FD_181712 | JGI IMG/M metagenome (GOLD analysis project Ga0233425, IMG submission 181712) | Freshwater microbial communities from Lake Towuti, South Sulawesi, Indonesia - Watercolumn_Towuti2014_140_MG | ecosystem: Environmental > Aquatic > Freshwater > Lake | place... | reverse complement strand
GACGGTCGCCCAGGGCGACTGCGACGACTGGAACACCGCCCTGCACCCCGAGGCCTCGGACTCCGTGGGCGACGGGATCGACCAGAACTGCGACGGCGTGGATGGCGTGGACGCCGACGGCGATGGCTTCGGCGACCCCTGGTCCTGGATCATGGCCTGCACCCAGCTCGCCGGCACCACCACCGACTCCACGGACTGTGACGACGCGGATCCCGCGGTCCACCCCGGCGCACCCGAGACCTGGTACGACGGCGTGGATCAGGACTGCGACGGCGCCAACGACTACGACCAGGACGGTGACGGCTACCGCGCCCAGCCCTGGGGGGACGACTGCGATGACGAGGACGCCGCCGTGAACCCCCGCGCCACGGAGATCTGGTACGACGGCGTGGATCAGGACTGCGACGGCCTCTCCGACTACGACCAGGACGGCGATGGCCACGACGCCCAGCCCTGGGGCGACGACTGCGACGATCTGCGCGCCTTCATCAGCCCGTCGCAGCCCGAGGCCTGCAACCTCTACGACGACGACTGCGACGGTCTCGTGGACGGCGATGACCCGGACTTCGAGCCCGTCTGCTTCGCGGACGCCGACGGCGACGGCTGGGGTGATCTGGAGGCGGGCTCGCCACCTGCACCTGCGGCTCCGGCGCGGTGGCCGACGCCACCGACTGCGACGACGCCAACCCCGATGTCCACCCCGCCGCACCCGACGCCGACGGCGACGGGCTGGACGACGACTGCGACGGCCTGATCGACGAAGAGCGCTGGACCGAGGAGGCGGATGCGGTGCTGATCGGCGCCTCCATCGGGGACCGGGCGGGCAGCGCCGTCGCCTTCCTGGACGGTGCTGTGGCCGTGGGCGCCCCGTACCTGGACGCGCTCGCCACCGACGCCGGGGGGGTCTATTTCGCCACCTGGCCGCTGGAGGGCGAGGTGGACCTCGGCGCGCTCGGCGCCCTGCGCGCCGGGATCGCGGCCAATGACCAGGCCGGCAGCGCCCTGGCCACCGGCGACGTGGACGGCGACGGCCACGCCGACCTGCTGGTGGGCGCGCCGCAGAGCAACGCGGGCGCGACCCAGGGCGGGGCGGCCTACCTGGTGCTCGGCCCGCTCACCGGCAGCGGCTCTTTGGCTCTGGCGGACGCCACCCTGCTCGGCGCGACCTACGATCAGGCCGGCACCAGCCTGGCCAGCGGCGACCTCGACGGGGACGGCTTCGCCGATCTGGTCGTGGGGGCGCCCTACGGCGACTACGCGGCCGTGTTCTACGGCCCGGTCACCGGCAGCGCCGACCTCTCGGCGGCGGATGCCCGGCTGCTGGGGAGCAGCGACTACGCCGGCTGGTCCGTGGCGAGCGTGGGCGATGCCGACGGCGACGGGCTCGACGACCTCCTGGTGGGTGCCTTCTGGCACTCGGCGGCCAGCGGTTGGCCGGGCGGCGCCTTCCTGGTCACCGGGCCGCCCAGCTTCGATCTCTGGCTCGACACTTCGGCCACGGCCGTCCTGGAGGGCGTGGCGGGCGGGGACTACGCCGGCTGGTCGGTGGCCGGCCCCGGCGACGTGGACGGCGACGGCCACGCCGACCTGCTGGTGGGCGCGCTCGCCGACGACACCGCCGGGATCGAGGCGGGTGCGGCCTACCTGGTCTCCGGCGCGGTCACCGGCGTGGTCTCCCTCGCCGCCGCCACGGCCACCTTCACCGGGGAGAGCGCGGGGGCGCAGCTCGGCTACAGCGTGGCCGCGGCTGGGGACGTCGACGGCGATGGCACCCCCGATCTGCTCGCGGGCGCCCCCCTCGAGGACTGCAGCGGGGGTTGCTCCGGCGCGGTCTACCTGTGGCTCGGCCCCGTCACCGGCACCCTGGACGCCAGCATGTCCGACGGGACCTGGCTCTCCGCGTGGAGCGACACGGGTCGGGCCCTGGCCAGCGGCGATGTGGACGGCGACGGCCTCTCCGACCTGCTGCTGGGCGGCCCCTTCGCGGGCGATGCCGGCGTGGCGGCGCTGGTGCTCGGGACTTCGGTATATTGAGCCCCATGCCAGCTCCCATCCTCATCCTCGGCGGCACCGGCCATCTCGGCCGGCACGTCGTCCGATCGCTGACCGAGCGCGGGCAGGCCGTGCGCGTGCTCACGCGGTCGGCGGCGGGGGCGCGGGCGCTGCTCGGACCCGGGGTCGAGGTCGTCGAGGGCGACGTGGAGGACGTGGCCGCGGTGCGCGCGGCGTTCGCGGGGGTCGAGCGCGCGGTGGTGGCCCTGTCGGCGGTTTCGCGTGCCACGTACCGGCGCCTGGCCGCGATCGAGCGGGACGCGCTGATCGCCGCGCTCGGGGAGGGCCGGCGCCAGGGGCTGCGGCGGGTGGTGTACCTCTCGGTTTTCGCCGTGGACAACGCCGCGGGCGACGATCTCGAGACCGCGCGAATCAAGCGGGCGGTCGAGGAATGGCTGCGCGGCTCCGGGCTCGACTGGACCGTGTTCGGCCAGCCGCCCTCCACCGACCTTTTTTTCACCCTGGTGCGCGGCGGTCGCGTGCTGGTCGCGCCCGGCGGCGGGCCACCCGCGCTGCCGACCATCTCCCCGCGCGACACGGGCGCCCTGCTGGCCGCGGCGGTCCTGCGCGACGATCTCGGTGGCCGGCGGCTGCGGCTCGTCGGGCCAGACCTGCCATCCTTCCCCGAGGCGGCCCGGCGTATCGGCGCGGCCTGGGGCCGGCGTCTCGTGGTCGCGAATCCGCCTTTCCTGCTGTTCTTGGCGCTGCATCGCCTGACCGGCCTGCTCGCGGCGCACCTGGATCTGTGCGGCTACGCCCACCTGCTGCTGGCCCACATCCTGCTGATGAAGCGCTTTCCCCAGGATCTGGTCGCCCGGGCACGCGAGGAGCACGCCGCCCTGCGCGCGCTGTTTCCCTCCTGGGAGCCGAGGACGCTGGAGGACGACGCGCGGGCTTGGCTGGCGCGTTCTGGGTGAGACGGCCGGGGCCTGTGCGTCCGGAAATCGAGGGGCGCCTTGCCAGGTCGCCGGCGCCACGGGTACCCTGAGCCCATGCAGGCCTTCATGGACCGGATCCGGGCGCGTTGTGAGGATCGAGCGTCGCTCGCCGCGCAGGCGCGCGCTGCGCTGCCCGAGCTCGTCGCGATCCTGGTGCAGGAGTACGGGGCACGGCGGGTCGTGCTGTTCGGGTCGTTGCTCGGCCCGGCGTTCTGCGAGACCTCGGACATCGATTTGTTGGTGGAGGGCTTGCCCGCCCAGAGGTACGGCGAAGCGCTCGGGCGCCTGTTCGCGGTGGCGCCGGTCGCCGTGGACCTGATCCCCCTGGAAACGGGGCGGCCTGCGGTGGTGGCCAGGGCCTTGGCCGAGGGAGAGGTGCTCCATGCGGCCTGAGGATCTCGGCGCCATGGAGCTGCGGCGGTTGGCACGCGATCTGCGCGAGGACATCGCCGCGCTCGACACCCTGGCCGGGGCGGCGGCGCGGGTGGCCTCTGGTTCAGCACCGCTCGCGGAAGCCGAACAGGCGCTGTTGGCCTGGAAGCTGCACGGCTGGTACACGGCCCTGGAGGCCGGGCTCGAACGCATCGCCCGCGGGGTGGAGGGGAGCTTGCCCACCGGGCCGGCCTGCCACCGCGATCTGCTGCGCGGCATGACGCTGGCGCTTCCGTCCGTCCGTCCCGCCGTGCTCGACGCCGCCTGCTTCGGAGAACTGGCCGAGCTGCTGGCCCTGCGCCACTTCCTCCGGCACGCCTACGCCGTCCCGCTCGACGAGGAGCTTCTCAGGCTTCATGCCAGGAGGCTCGTGGCGTTGCAGCCCGCTGTGCGGCGTGATCTGCTGGCGTTCGAGCAGGTGCTGCTCGGCTGGGCTGGCGAACTCGGAGGAGGGTAGCGTGCGACCGGACTCCGCCCCCAGGTCAGCGCGCTGGCTCGTTCTGCTCGCGTGCGCGCCGCTAGCGGGCTGCTGGACCGGCGGGGCCCAGCTCGACACGGGCTACACCTACGAGTGGGAGATGGACCCCGACCAACCTCCGATCCCGTTCGGTCTGTGGGGTCTCAACGGGTTCCACACGGCCGAGGGGCTCCGACAGGTCGAGGAGCAGTTCGGGATCGCCGTCTTCCACACCTCCACCCATGTCCCGAGCTGGGGGGTCGGAACCATGCTGCCCATGGCCCGCAGCGCCGGCCTCAGGGTGAACCTGCGCATGGCGGGGGACCACCATTGGTACACCGACGGGGAAGGGAACTTCGACCTGGCCGCCTGGAAGGCGATGCTCGAACCCTGGCGGGACTCCGGGGTCCAGGAGTTCATCGACGACGGCACCCTCGCCTACCATCTCCTCCTGGACGACATCAGCACCTTCGAGGGGCGCTCGCCCACCGGAGACGAGCTGGAGGAGATGGCCCGCTACAGCAAGTCCGTGCTGCCCGGGCTCAAGGTGGCCGTGCGGGAGGAGGCCGCGAGGATGCCCGTCCCGGTACGCGGCAGCTACGAGTTCCTGGACGCCGCCTTCAACCAGTACGTTTCCTGGTACGGCGATGTCGAGGAGTACGCGTTCGTCAACGAGGCGGCGGCGCACCGGCTGGGGTTGGAGCTCGTCAACGGGCTCAACATCGCCGACGGCGGAAACGGGTCGAGCGGGCAGCCGGGCTGGAGTGAGACGCGCTGGGCGATGTCGGCCGCCGAGATCGTCCAGTACGGCTACGTGCTGTCCGCGGTGCCGGACTGCGCGCTGTTCATGGCCTGGGAGTACGACGGGGAGGAGCTCTGGTCGGACGAGAGCGTGGGCAGCGACTACTTCGACCGCCCGGAGAACACCGCGGCGCTGTACTGGCTCGGTCGCCGCCTGGCGGGGGAGGACCCGCCACGGCCCTGATCCGGGCGGTCAGCGCTCCAGGAGGCAGCCCCGGGGGACGACCACCACGTGATCGCGGCCCCCGTCGATGGGCTGGGTGGTCAGCCCGCGCGCCTCGTCGTGCGCACGGTCGAAGCCGAGGACGACCCCCTCCCCGATGTGCACGCCCTTGTCGATGATCGCGTTGCGGATCCGACAGGTACGCCCGATGGTCGTCTCCGAGACCTTCCCGCCGGTGATGGAGCCACCGAAGAGCACCGAGGCCTCGATGTGCGCCCACGAGTTCACGTACACACCTGGGCCGACCACGGAGTCGATGATGGTGCCCCCGGACACCAGCACCCCGTTGCTGAGGATCGAGCCTCGGGCCACGCCGGTGCGGTCCGGCGCGTCGTGCACGAACTTCACCGGCGGGTAGTACATCGGGAAGTTGAAGATCGGCCAGTTCTCGCCGTAGAGGTTGAAGGCCGGGGTGATCGCCACGAGATCCAGGTTGGCGCGCCAGAACTCCTCGAGGGTGCCCACATCGCGCCAGTAGCCCGCGTCACAGGCGCGCTCGACCCAGGCGCGCGCCCGGTAGCCGGCGCGGGGCTGGTACTCGTACTCCCCGATGAGGTTGAGCCTGGAGAAGTCCCAGGCGTAGACCGGCTCGCCCTGGGCGATGGCCGCGGGGATGGCCTCCTTGCCGAAGTCGTCGTGCGCCGCCAGGCAGCGTTCCAGCGCGTCGTAGTTGAACAGGTAGATGCCCATGGAGGCGAGGCACTCGTCCGTGCCGGGGATCGTCCTGGGGACGGCGGGCTTTTCCTGGAACCCGACGATCCGGAAGGCTTCGTCCACCTCGATCACGCCGTAGTTGTTGGCCGCCCGGGCGGCGGGGACGCGGACCGCGGCGACCGTCAAGCACGCCCGGTTGTCCTCGTGGAAGCGCTGCAGGAGCCGGTAGTCCATCTTGTAGACGTGGTCGCCGGCCAGGACCAGGAGCTGGCGGGCCTGGGTGCGCTCGAAGAAGTGCATGTTCTGGCGGATGGCGTCGGCCGTGCCCCGGTACCAGGTCGATCCCTGCTGCATCTGGGCGGGGATCTCGCCGATGAACTGGTCCAGCCGCGGCGAGAGGAAGTTCCAGCCGAACTTCAGGTGGTTGGACAGCGAGTGGGACTTGTACTGGGTCAGCACCCAGACCTGGCGGACCTCGGAGTTGATGCAATTCGAAAGCGTGAAGTCGATGATCCGGTAGATGCCGCCGAAGGGGACGGCGGGCTTGGCACGCACGCTCGTGAGCGGCTGGAGCCGCGAACCCATCCCTCCGGCCATGATCACCGCGAGCATCCGCTGGGGCATCGCGACCTCCTTCGTGGACGATCCGCGATCATCCTACACCTCCGGGCTTGGCCTGCGGGGTCGGATGGCCACGGATGCGTCATCGCCGTCCGCATGTGCGTGTCCTCCAGCCATCCGGGATACCCTGGCCTGGAAGCCCGAAGCGCCGCCCATGACCTTCGCCCGCGCCCTCTTCCTGTGGGGCTGCACGCCGCCCGCCGACACCGCGCTGCCGGACGACACCGGCGAGGCGCCGCCCACGCACGCGTTCTCCTTCGCGGTCATCGCCGACACCCACCTCTACGGCAGCGCCGAGAACGTCGGGGGCTCCCCTGGCCAACGAGGTCGGCGTGCCCCCACGCGCCGCGCAGCCGCTCGCCTTCCGGCGGTGGCAGGAGGGGCTGGCGGTCGTGCGCTGGTGGCGCGCGGTCCAGGCGGGCCGCGCCCTCGGGCTCGAGATCGTCAACGGCCTGAACATCGCGGACGGGGGCGACGGCTCGAGCGAGCAGCGCGGCTGGAGCGAGCACCGCTGGGCCATGTCCGCCGGCGAGATCGTGGAGTACGGCTACGTGCTGTCCGCGGTGCCCGGCTGCGTGACGCTGTTGGCCTGGGAGTACTACGGGGAGGAGGCCTGGGAGGACGGCAGCGTGGGCTCCGACTACTTCGACCGCCCCGAGAACACCGCGGCGCTGTTCTGGCTCATCCGCCTGGCGGGGGAGGACCCGCCCCGGCCCTGAGAGCCACCTCGCAGGGCGGCAGGTCGAGCAGCAGGTCGGCATCGCGCCGCTCGGGCACGCCCGCCCAGGACTCCAGGGAGACGCAGGTCATGGAACCGCCGGAGGCACAGTGCTCGCAGGGCAGGCCCTGGGCGGCGGCCTGGGTGCAGAGGCTCCCGACGTTGGCCGTCGAAGCGAGGTCCAGGGAGAAGCTCAGGAACCCACCCCGCGCCTCCTGACCCCAGGCGTCGAAGGCGGCCTCCAGGCGGAGATCCCAGGCGGGCAGGGGCTCCTGGGAGGGGAAGGTGAAGGAGGGCTGGATCCAGAGCAACCTGCCCTCGTCCGTGAGGAACGCGTCGCCCTCCAGCGCGACGCAGGCGTTGCCGCGCCCCTCGGCGGCGTCCGAGACGACCAGGGCCACCTGGGCCAGGTGATCGTCGACCTCGCCGATCCGCAGCCAGAGGGCGCGGTAGCGCAGGATCTCCACGTGGAGGAGCCAGGCCATGGCTGTGCAGGAGGGGGCGTCCAGGTCCAGGAGCCAGTCGCTGTGGGCCACAGTCGAGGACCGGAAGGCCGGATCATGGCCCCAGGGCTCGACGGCGTGCTCCCCGGCGATGGTCCAGCGGTTCCAGGGCGCGACCTGCTCCTCCCAGCCGGAGAAGTGCCAGGTCCCCGGCGGAAAGTAGCCGCGGGCGAGCCAGCGGCCGCAGATCCCCTGGGGCTCGACCGTGACGGTCTGGCCCGCCCCGTCCCCGAACCAGGCGACCCCGCGGGTGATCTCTCCGGTCTCCTCGCACCAGCTCGGCCCATACTCCAGGGCGAGGCCGTCGCCCGGGGCCGGCCCCCAGGAGGCCACGCTGGCCTCGCGGCAGGCCGAGCCGTCGTCCTGGCCGGTCTCGCCGCCATCCACCAGGGGCGGGCACCAGCACCCGGTCCACAGCAGGGGGAGGAGGAGGCTCACCACGACCACTCCGGACCGGCGTCGAGCACCAGGAACGGCTCGTGGCCGCAGCGGTCGGTCACCCAGAGCAGGCCCACGTGGGAGCCGAGGTGCGCGCGGTGCCGCGTGCGGATCCCTCCGCCCAGGGCGACGCCCAGGTGGAGGCGCGGCATGGGCAGCAGTGCCGGGCCCGCGGCGGCCTCCAGGGTGGTGGCGCCGTGCAAGGGCAGGTCCAGTGCGCCCAGCAGGTATCCCCCGGCCCAGGAACCCTGCAGCGAGAGGAAGCGGTGGACTTCGGTGTCGGTCTGCCAGGCCAGGGGGCTGGCGGCGATCCCGGCGCGCAGCGACCAGGAGGCCTGCAGGGGCCCACCGGTCGGCGCGGTGAAGCGCGCACCAACAGCCGCCAGCGCGCTCAGCTCCAGCCCACAGGTGGGGGGATCCGGGAGGGGCAGCGGCGGGGGATCAGGGGGCACGACCGGGTCAGGAGGCCCGGAATAGGGCGGCTCCCAGGCGGCCACCCCGGTCTCGATCCAGGTCCGCGGCGGGGTCGGGGCCGGCGGCGGGATCTCCACGGGCGAGGTCGGCGGCGGCAGGTGCCGGGCGTAGGGCGGCCCGGTGGGCTCCGGGGGCGGGGTGGGCTCCGGAGGCGGGGTGGGCTCCCTCCGCACCTCGGCGACCTCCACGAAGGGCACGGGCTGGAGCCTGCCATCGGGCAGGAGCAGGTAGAACACGCCGTCCGCGTCACCCACCAGTTCGCCCTCGATCTCGCGGCCGTCCACGAGCACCAGGGTGACCGGCGGCCACTCCGGGCAGGCCGTCGCCGCTGGGCTGACGAGCATCCAGGCGAAGAGGAGCGTTGTGAGCGACCCGAACATGACCGGCCCTGCGGTGCGGTCCGCGGAGATTCTACCGCGTGCCGCCTGTGTGTATGATATGTGTATGAACCACACCAAGGAGACACCATGCGTACCAACATCGACCTCGACGACGACCTGGTCGCGAGGGCCATGGAGATCACGGGGCTGCCCACCAAGCGCGCCGTGGTGCACGAGGCCCTGGAGACCCTGATCCGGGTGCGCGCCCGCCGGAGCCTACTGGAGCTGCGCGGCAGCGTCACCTTCGCCGACGGCTACGACCACAAGGCCCTGCGCGAGGAGCGGTCGTGATCGTCGTGGACACCTCGGTGCTCGTGGACCTCTTCAGGGACGTGTCCAACCCGGCGGTGGAGCGGCTCTGTGCGCTGGAGCACGCTGGCGAGCCGTTCGCCATCCCGGCGGTCTGCTGCCAGGAATTGCTCCAGGGAGCGCGCGACGAAGGGGAGTGGCGCCTGCTGGAGGCCTACCTCGGCACCCAGTGGCTCCTGGCGCCGCGCGAGCCCTGGGCCTGCCACCGCGCCGCCGCCCGCCTGTACTTCGACTGCCGTCGCCGCGGCCTCACGCCACGGAGCACGGTGGACTGCCTCATCGCCCAGCTCTGCATCGAGGCCGATGGCGTCCTGCTGCACAGCGACGCGGACTTCGAGCGCATCGCCACGGTGGCGCCGCTGCGGCTGTGGAACGCCGAGCGCTGACGGGGACGAGTCGATCCAGGATACCCTCTCCTCCTGACGCCCGGAGCGCCGCCCATGACCTTCGCCCTCGCCCTCCTCCTGTGGGGCTGCACGTCGCCCGCCGACACCGCGCTGCCTGGCGACAGCGGGGAGGAGACGCCGCTGGCGCACGCCTTCTCCTTCGCGGTCATCGCCGACACCCACCTCTACGGCAACGCCGAGAACGAGGCCCGCGCCGCCGCCGCCGTGGACTGGGTGAACCAGCACGCCGCCGAGCGGGACCTCCAGCTCGTGCTGATCGTCGGGGACATCGCCTGGAGCGGTGGGCTCGACACTGCGCGCGACCTCTTCGCCCCGCTGACGATGCCCTGGGTGCCCGTGACCGGTGACAACGAGATCCACTCGGGGGCGGAAGAGGCCTTCCACGCCGCCATGCAGCCCCAGTGGGAGGCGCTCGCCGGGCAGCTCGCGGGCTTCTCCCTGGCGCCGGTCCCGGTCTGGAATCCCGAGTACGAGAGGGATTCCTGGTTCACCAACCTCGCCTTCGAGCACGGCGGGGTGCGCTTCGTGGGCCTGGACTGGGCCTCGCGCTCCGATTCCGACATCTTCGGCGAGATGGCCGACCTGCAGGACTTCTCGGGCGCCACCCTGCCGTGGTTGGAGGAGCGCCTCGCGGGCGCCGAGGAGGGCCCTATCGACTCGGTGGTACTCTTCTCCCACCACCCCATGCACCTCTTCCCCGGGGCCTTCGATCAGGCCGAGATGGACTCGCTCATCGCGCGCCTGGCGCCCTGGGGAGACGCGCTGTACGCGAGCTTCGCCGGGCACTACCACGTGGACATGGAGGACTGGCCGGAGGGTGCCTCCTGGGGGGCGTTCGTCACCGACGCCACCTGGGACGACGAGCTGACGATCCGGGTGGTGGAGGTGAGCGCCAACGACCGGCGCTTCACCTATGAGCACGAACTCGTTGTGGTGGAGTAGGCCGGCCCGCCCATGCGCCGCGCACTCGCCACCGCCGGCCTGCTGGTGCTGGCCTACCTGGGGCTGGCCCTGCTCCTGACCTGGCCCCTGGCCGTGCACCTCACCGATTCCCTTCTCGGCACCCCCGCCATGGACCAGGTGGACACGGCCTGGCTGCGCTTGGCTGCGGCGCGCTGGCTCACCGGCCAGGAGCCCGGGGTCTTTGCGCCCTTTGGCTACGATCTGGTCCAGGTGCTGCCCAACTTGGCGGACCACCTGCTCGGCGCACCGCTGGCGCTGGTCCTGCCCTGGCCGTTGGCCGACAACCTCTGGTGGATCGCGGTGCTGGCCGCCGATGGCCTGGCGGCGCATCTCCTCGGCCGACAGGTCGGCGGCGGCCATGGCGCGGGATTCCTTTCCGGGGTGGCTTTCGTGGCCTCGGAGCCCCTGCTCCGGGAGGTGAACCTCTCGCATGCGCCGCAGGCGCTGCTGTTCGCGGCGCCCTTGTTCCTGGCCGCGCTGCTGCGCACCCTGGCCCGCGAAGGCCGCCCGCGCCACGCCGCTGCCGCGGGCGCGCTGCTGGCACTGTCGGCGGCCTGCTACTGGTACCAGGCTTTGTTCCTGGTGGTCGTGGCCATCCCACCAGTCCTCGCCGTGCTGCCGCGGGTGCGCGGGGAGCGCGCGCTCCTCGGGCGCCTCGCGCGCGTGGTCGCCGTCGCCGCTGCCTTGACCGCCCCGCTGCTGGCCTGGACCCTGCACGGCACCGGCCCGCTCTCGGGCCTGGCAGCCGGAGGCAGCGCCCATCTCCCCGGAGCCGGCGTGCCCGGCCTGCCGCCCGAGCACGCCTGGACCTTCCTGCACAGCGGGGACCTGCTCTGGCCGCTGCGCCTGGGGCCGGCCAGGCTCGCGAGCCGTGTGTCCCTCGGGCTGCTGGCGGCGGTGTTCGTCGGTGCGCGTTCCCACCGGGGAACGCGTTGGCCATGGGTCGCCGCTGCGCTGCTGGTCGGTGTGGCCCTCATGGGGCCCTTCCTGCAATTCGCGGGGGAGCCCCTGCGCCTCGGCGGCCACCTCCTGCCCCTGCCCGCCCTCCTGCTGGAGCGCCTGTCCGCCGGCTACGCCCGGCTCCACTGGCCCCTGCGCTGGGGCCTGGTCCTGCCCCTGGCCCTGATCCCCCTGGCGGCCCGCGCGGCTCGCCCCGCCCTGTGGGCCGCGGCGATCCTGCTGGAGTGCCTGGTGCTCTCCCCGAACTTCCCCCTGGACCGCCGGGATGTCGCGGGTTTCGCTGGCTGGCGCGCCCTGTCCTCCGCCCCCGGTCCCGTGCTCGTCCTCTCCCAGGAGCGCGGCGGCGACGGCCCGGCCAGCATGGGGTTGATCTTCCGGGCCTCCGGTGCTCCGTTGGCCAACGAGGTCGGGGTGCCCCCACGCGCTGCGCAGCCGCTCGCCTTCCGGCGGTGGCAGGAGGGGCTGGCCGTGGTGCAGTGGTGGCGCGCCGTGCAGGCGGGCCGCGCCGGGAATCTCGCCGCGGGGGCGGTCGCCGAAGCTCGCACCGCCGGGATCGCCGCCATCGCGCTGGATCTCACGCCTGGCGGCGAACGCTCCGCCGCGGAGCGGGCCGCCCTGGCCGCCGCTGCCGACGCGGCCCTCGGTCCGGGTGAGGACCAGGGCTGCGCGCGGATCTGGTGGCTCCGCTAGCCAGGGGGATCAATCCCCCGGCACCGGTGGCAGCAGCCTGGACTCGATCACCCCCGAGCGGGCCTCGCGATCCCCGCCGGCCACGCCGGGGTGCTTGATGTCCACGTGGTACCGCTCGATGTAGGCCCCGAAGCGCTCGTGGACCGCGTCCGCCTCCAACCCCCACATGGCGGCGTCGTAGATGTGCTTGCCCTTCTCGTCGTCGCGCTTGGTCTCGAGCCACTCGTCCATGCGGCGTTCGCTCTCCTCGTCGTGGTCCATCCCGTGCCAGCGCTTGATGTCGCGCACCACGGCCCGGGGGTCCTTGACCAGATCGCGGAAGCCCACGTCGTAGAACCGGTCGCTGCCGCGGTGGGCCCGCACCTCCATGGCGCGCTCGATGCCGGTGTGGAAACGGTCGGTGATGTGCTTGCCGACCTCGGGAGGGTCGATCCTGCCGAACAGCATGCGGCGGTTGAGCGAGATCATGCTGCAGTAGGAGGCCACGCAATTGAAGGGGTCGCGGTGGGTCTGGATGATGCCGGCGTCGGGGAAGACGGTCAGCAGCGCGTCGAGGAACCACATGTGCTCCGGGCACTTGAGCACGAAGATGCGGGTGGGGGTGCGGTGGGCCAGGATCTGGAGGTAGCGCCGGTACTGCTGGTAGGCCCACGTCATGTCCTGGGAGAACAGGAAGTCCCCCAGGCGGTAGGCGCCGGTCTGCAGATCCATGTTCATGGACGCGAAGCAATTGTAGAAGAGCTGCCAGCACTCCTCGGGGCTGTGGGGGTCGGTCTGGTGCATCACCCGCATCTCGGGGGCCACCATGTTGGCCAGGGCCAGGGTGCGGCGGGCGACCTTGACCCGGAAGGTGCGGTCCTTCTCGGGGTCGTCCAGGTACACCGGGACCGGCGTGTGCAATTCCCAGAATTTCAGGGAGCGGTAGCCCGGATCCTGCGAGAGGAGGTGGTGCAGCAGGGTGGTGCCGGTGCGTGGGAAGCCCACGATGAACAGCGGGCGTTGGACGGGGATGGTCTCCACCCGCGGGTAGCGGTGGACGTAGCGCTCCACCATCAGGCGGTTGGACAGCGCCTTCAGCGCGGCCTGGCGGGTGACCACCTTGCCGAAGGGGGTCAGCGGCAGGCTGTTGCTGGCGTCGATGTAGTTGTCGAAGAAGCGCAGGAACTGGGAGTCGCCGAACTCGGCCAGCTTCTTGCGGCGGGTGGCCCAGTACAGGATGTTGCCGCGCTCGATGCTGCCGGGAGGAAGCCCGAGCCGCACCATCAGCCGGGAGAGCGCGTTCAGGGTCTTGAGCAGCGGGCCGTAGTCCAGGCGCCGCAGGGTCAGTTCTTGCGTGGCCACCGGTGTCTTCCTTCTTCGACGGCGCCGGGCAGGCGCCAGCAGATCCATTCGGAGCCCTGTTGGATAACCGGATCCCCCAGGCTGCTGCGCAGGAGCGCCTCGCTCCGCACCCAGCGCGGGCGGTGCCAGCCGCGCTGGTGCAGGACCACGAAGGCGTAGCCCGCCTGCTGGAGGCCCGCGAACTCCTCGGGCGCGAACCGCTCCCGCGCCGGAGCCGCATCGCGCATCAGCTCGTGGAACCAGGAGAGGACCGGGTCGCGCTCCACCCGGTCTCCCAGCGCCGTGCTCTGCAGGTGGGGGAGCACGTGGCCGAGCAGGATGGGCCGGCCGTGGGAGAGCTGCTCGACCTGATAGGTCAGGTGGTGGGCGGGATCCGGCTGGATGGGGAGGTCGAGCACGGCGCCGGGTTCGGGCAGCGTGGCCAGGCGGCCGATGACGGCGTCGTGGGGGATGCGCCAGGTCGGCCCTGGCCAGCGGTCGAACCGCCAGGCCTCGAACCCTGCGCCCAGCACGAGCGCCGCCCCCAGGCCGATGGCCAGCGCGCGGTGGCGCCGTGCCGCCAGGTCGACCGCCAGGCCCCCAGCGACCGCGGCGGCCAGGCTCCAGGTGGCCAGGAGGCGGTCCGGCCAGTGGAACCAGCCGAGCACCGGCAGACGGTGCAACAGCGCGAAGGGGCCGACGGCGGCGAGATCGCCGGGGTGCCTGAGGCAGGGTTGGGGGCCCAGCGCGAACAACAGGGCGGCGGCCAGGCCGGCGAGCAGGCCGAGGACGAGGGGTCGCCGCCGCAGGCTCCAGGGCAGCAGGGCGAGGCAGGCCAGGGCCAGGTAGGGCGGGTGGGGGCGCCCGGGCTCCAGGATGCCGAGCAGCGGCGCCGAGGCCGACACGGCGAGCTGGCGCGAGAACCCGGACTCGTCGAAGGCCCGCACCCCGGCGGTGTGGATCAGGAAGACGGCCACCCAGGGCCCGGCGGTGGCGAGCATCACCCCGGCGGCCAGGGCCAGGCGCCGCCCGAGGCCGGGGGGGCGCGCGTCCCACGCCAAGAACGGCAGGGCGCAAGCCAGGCAGAGGCCGCCGAGCAACAACAGCTCCCAGGAGACCAGCGCCAGGGCGGCCATGGCCAGGCCAGCGAGCGGAGGCGCCCAGCGCCCCTGGCCGCGCCAGCTCAACAGCGCGAGCCCGAGCAGCAGGGCCAAAAAGCCCAGCCCCACCTGCTCGGGCCGGCCCCCGCGCAGGTGGGTGAGCACGAAGGCGTCGAGCTGCAGGCAGAGCCCGGCCACGAGGGCGGCCGGGCGCGAGGCCCCCAGCGCCCGGGCCAGGACCCAGGCGCCCAGGCCCACCACCACGACGTACAGGCCGATCACGAGGTTGTAGGCCACCCCCAGGGGCAGGATCCGCCTCAGCGCCGCCACGCCGAGCACGTCGAGCCAGCCCCCCACGCTGGGGAGTAGATCCACCCCCTCGGGCCAGCCGGCCATGCGGGTGTGGAAGAAGCCGGCCTGGCCGAAAGCCCAGCCGTTCCACAGGTGCCCGGCGAGGTCCACCGAGAAGGGCCCCAGGGCATCGCCGCCAGCCCGCGCGAGCCACAGCGCCGGCAGGACCAGGAGCAGGGCCGGCAGCGCCCGTTCCCAAGCGGTCCGGCTCACGCCTCGGGCTCCTCCCCGGACCGCAGGCGGTCCAGGATCAGCCCGAAGAACGTAGGGCCCGGGCCGGAAAACGCCCAGCCGAGGTGGACCCGACAGGCCCCGCAGGCCGCGATCTGCCAGCCCCATCCGGGAAACCAGGTATAGGCGGCCTCGGGCTGGCCCGCGAGCGCGCAGCCCGGGGCGCGGGCGAAGCAACCCAGGTGGAACTGGTAGCCGTGGGGGTTCATGAAGCGGTGTTCGTGCGCGCCATCCACCGCCAGCGCCCAGGCTCGGGCGCTGATCGGCGCGCCGCAGGCCGCGCAGAGCAGCCGCTCGCGCCCGACGCCGGCCCAGGTGGTGGCGCTGCTCGCGCGGGGGGTGTGGGCGCGCACGCCTTCAGGGCGGTCCAGCAGGCGGAGGGGCAGGGCGGGATCCACGATACTTCCCACGGTGACGGGCTCCCCCTATCCCGGCGCCCACCCGCGCTGGACTTTCCAGACGGATCCGGGCGATGCTCGCACCATGAGCCCGCACACGCTGCGCCCTTTCGAGGAGCCGGAACGGCATGAAGCCATCTCCTCCATGCTGGCGCGGCGCTCCACCAACCGCGAGGACATCCGCCAGGCGCTGCTGGCCGGGCTCGAGCTCGGGTGGGCACGCGACGTGCTGGAGCTGGGCTGCGGGTTCGGGTTCCTCTCGGAGGCGGTCGCGGCGCGCCTGGCCCCGGGCGCGCGGTACCATGGGGTGGACGCTTGCGCGGCCAACGCCGTGCCCTTCACGCGCCGGGTCGCCGCCATGGGGCGGCAGCCGAGCTTCCTGCACCTGCGGGTGGCGCGGGAGCTGCCGTGGCCGGCGCGCACCTTCGATCTCGTGCTCTGCTCCTGGTCGCTGTACTTCTTCCCGGCGATCATCACCGAGATCGCCCGCGTGCTGCGGTCTGGGGGGTTGCTGCTCGCCATCACCCACGACGAGCGCGCGTTCTCGGGCCTGCTGGATGCCGCCGGGCTCGCGGCCCAGGGACGCGAGGCCGAGGCGCTCCTGCGCCGTTTCTCGGCCCAGAACGGCGCATCGCTGCTGGCGCCCTGGTTCCGGCGGGTCGAGCGCGTGGACTACCCCAACCGCCTGCGCTTCGGGCTCGAGCACGAGGACGATCTGTTGGCCTACCTGACCTTCAAGCTGCCCGTCCTGCTGGCGGAACCGCCGCCAGGGCCTGCGCTGCCGCCGGAGGTCGCGGCGGCGGCCCGGGCCACCCTGTGCGCGGAGGGCGAGGTATGGGTCGAGAAGGATGACGCCTGTTTCCGCTGCTGGGAGCCCCGATGATCGCGCCCCCCCGATTCTGCGCCCGGTGCGGCGCGCCCCTGACCACCCAGGAGCTCGCGGACCGCCCCCGGGAGGTCTGCCCGCGCTGTGGTACGGTCCACTACCGCAACCCGCTGCCTGTGGCCTCGGCCCTGGTGCTCGACGACGAGCGCCGCGTGCTGCTGGTGCGCCGGGCCCGTGAGCCCCACGCCGGCGCCTGGTGCCTGCCCATGGGCTTCGCCGAGCTGGGTGAGACCATCGCGGACGCTGCTCTGCGCGAACTGGAGGAGGAGGCCGGCGTGCGCGGCCGTGTGCTGCGCCTGCTCGACGCCGACTCCCAGGAATCTGATTTCTACGGTGATCTTCTGGTGGTGACCTTCGAGATGGAGATCGAGGCGGGCGAGCCCTGTGCCGGTGATGACGCCGCCGAGGTCGGTTGGTTTCCCATCGCCGCGCCGCCGCCGCTGGCCTTCCCCTCCAATGAACGCGCCCTGATCCGCTGCCGCCGGCTGCACGGGGAGGCCTGGGCCATCCAGGACTCCTTCGAGGAGCTGCACGACGGCGATCGGCTGCACAGCACCCGCCAGGGGCTGGCGCCCGAGGTGCGCCAGGGGCTCGGGCAGGCCTTGCTCTCGGACGCCCTGGTCACCCTGGTGCGGGAGCAGGCCCCCCGCATCGCCGGCCTCTGGCTGCAGGAGATCCGCACCACCGCGAGCACCCCCCACTACGCGGCCATGCGCCCCGAGGATCTGCTCGGACGGGCCAGCACCGCCCTCACCCAATTCGGGCGCTGGCTCCAGTCAGACCAGAACAACGAGGAGATTCGCGACTTCTACCTCGCGATCGGGCGTGAACGCCGCGCGGCCGGGGTGCCGTTGCACGAGGTCCTGAGCTCCCTGTCCCTGCTGCGCAAGCACGTCTGGACCTTCGCCCGCGGCCAGGGGATCTGGCGCCGGCCCATCGACGTCTACCGCGTGCTGGAGCTGGACCGGCGCATCGCCCTGTTCTTCGACCGGGCGGCGTACCACGCCGCGCGGGGGTGGGAGGAAGGCGCTCCCGGGGAGTAGCCCGGGCGCGGCCTGGCGCTCAGTCGCAGACCACGTAGTCGCTGCAAGACGGCGGTTCCTGGCCGTCCTCGAACTCCTCGCAGCTCATGGCCTTCATGTCGGCGTAGCACTCGGAGGCGATGTCGTAGTCGATGGCGCACAGCGACTCGGCGTAGTCCTGGACATCCTCCATGAGCCGGGT
>Ga0233425_10006388_pt1 | contig 17534 bp, 13 predicted proteins | sample Watercolumn_Towu_2_FD_181712 | JGI IMG/M metagenome (GOLD analysis project Ga0233425, IMG submission 181712) | Freshwater microbial communities from Lake Towuti, South Sulawesi, Indonesia - Watercolumn_Towuti2014_140_MG | ecosystem: Environmental > Aquatic > Freshwater > Lake | place... | reverse complement strand
CACCGCTGCCGCGAACGCCGCGAGCGCCATAAAACTCGCCCAAGGTCGTAAAAAATAATTCGCGCCGAGGGCCAGCGCGCTGATGAGCAAGGGCCACATCCCTCCTCTTTCAAGCCACAAGGCCCCCCCATAGGCATACACGCCTATAAACAGAAACTGAAGCGGGTCCTTCCCCAGGATGGAAGACCAAAACAAGATCGACGGGAAGAATGCCAACAGATAGAAGACCCGGGGGGCTGGATGGCCAAGGATCACGACCGCTCCTCGGTAAAAAAACCACACGCCCATAAGGCCCAGGAAGGCGCAGATCACCTTCATGGCGTGGTAGCAAGACCCGGTCATGAGCGCGAGCCAGATGGTGACCACCTTGAAATTGATATTACCCGCCTCTCCCCGTGAAAAAGGCCCGGTATCCGTCATGCCCGGCATGAAGGTGGGAAGCACGCTCATCCGAAGGCTGTCCCAATCCTCCTCTGTCAGAGTAGTGTTGTAGGCGTGGTAGAAATAATTGAAGGCATCCAAGCCATACTGCTGCTCGTATAACAGCATGAACACAAGGACAACGAAGAACTTGGCCGACCAAGCCAGCAGCAACATGCGACGGGATTCCCGCGCGAAGGCAAAGATACACAAGGCAAAAAAGACCCACCAGAGGACGCCCATCGCATAGTCCAGGGCCAGGGGATGCATCGCAGGATCCTCAAAGCTCTCCACGATATGAGTACCCAAATCGCGCAGGTTCATCGTGACCCAAACGGCAGACCAAGCCGTCAGAAGCCCGACCATTCCCCATTTCGCAAGATCCGTGAGGCGCTCCACTTTCATCCCCTCCCCCGATACCCTCCGGCGCCCTGATCGTCAATAAATCGCTGAAACCACAGCTCCATAAACAGGAGACACCAGAGCTGAGGGTGCCATTCAAGCCGCCCGCCCGTGTGTTCGTCTAGGAGCCGTGCCACGGTTTCCTTTCTGAAAAGGCCACGGTTGAGGCTGCGCGCGCTCAACAGCGTATCGTAGGCCATGTCCCGCAAATCTTCGCGAAACCAGCGATCAATGGGAACACCGAATCCCATCTTGCGCCGGTCAATGACGGGAGCGGGCAAGAGGGGCCGGACGACACGCTTCAAGATATGTTTTTTGTCGATCCCGTGAAGCTTGAGTTGGGAAGGGATCGCGGCGGCAAATTCCATGAAAACGTGATCGACCATCGGGGACCGCGCCTCCAGCGAATGGGCCATGGTCGCAATGTCCACCTTGACGAGCAGATCATCCGGCAGGTAGGTGGCTACGTCAACATCAAGCGTGGCATCCACAAAATCGTCGGCATCGGATTCGTCATAAGCCTGAACGAGCAACCCGATTGAGTCGATACCCGCCGTCGCCTCCCAAAAATCCGGGGTGCACAGCTCGACCTTCAGCGGATCGGAAAAAATGCCGATCCATCGCGCATATCGCCGGCGGGGCTCCTCGGCTACCCCGGCGAAAAAACGCTTCCCGCGCCTGTACCGCCCGCGATACGCCCCCAGCTCCGGCAACTTGGCTGCCCCCCATTCAATCGCCCGCCGGACCGGCAACGGGAGCCGGTCATAGCGAAGGGCGAGCTGATTCGCCAGATAACGCTCATATCCGGCGAAGTTCTCGTCGCCCGCATCTCCATTCAAGACCACGGTCACGAACTGCCGGGCCAGCTTCGCCAGGTAGTAGGTGGGCACGGCGGAGGAGTCTGCATAAGGCTCGTTGTAATGCCATACCAACTCAGGGATCACGCCCGCCGCGTCAGGTTTGACGACGAACTCGTGGTGATCCGTCGCGTAACGCTCCGCCACCATGCGAGCATAAGGCAACTCGTTATACGCCTTCTCTTCAAACCCGATTGAAAAGGTCTTCACCGGTCCGGAAGAGAATTCGCTCATCAAGGCGGTGATGGCGCTCGAATCCACGCCACCGCTCAAGAAGGCACCCAGCGGCACATCGCTGATCATGCGAAGGCGGACAACGTGGCGTAAGTGCGCCAGCAACGCTTCACAGAGCTCGTGGTCATCCAGCTGCACCTTGGGACGATAGTGCAGCCGCCAGTACCGCTCGACGCTGATGCGGCCGTCCCGCACGATCGCATAGTGCGCGGGGGGCAGCTTGCGAAAGCCCCGAAAGGCGGAATGGGGGGCCGGCACATAGCCGAAAGTCAGGTAATGATGGATGGCGACGGAATCCGCTTCAACGGGGACCTCAGGGTCTGTCAGAATGCCCTTGGGCTCCGACGCGAAGAGGAATTTTTCGGCATCGTAGTAGTAATAGAGCGGTTTCTTCCCTAGGCGGTCCCTCGCCAGAAACAGGCTCCGATCGCGCGCATCCCAGATGGCAAAGGCGAACATGCCCCGCAAGCGTCGGAGGCAACCGGCTCCTTCTCGTTCGTACAGCGCAAGGATGACCTCCGTATCGGTCCTGGAACGAAATGCCACACCATCCCGCTCAAGCTCTTCCCGCAGCTCGAGAAAATTGTAGACCTCGCCGTTATAGGTGATCCAGAGCGTACCGGCGGAGTTGGACATCGGTTGGTGGCCGGCCGGGCTCAGATCAATGATGCTCAGCCGGCGGTGCGCCAGGCCGACCGGACCGTCCTGATAGACACCCCCATCGTCCGGCCCGCGATGGGCCAAGACCCGGTTCATCCGGGCAAGAAGGTGTTGGTCCACCCTGCGCGACGAGTCAAAGAACAGTTTGCCGGCGATGCCGCACATGCTTACCCTCTACAAGGTCTTCGCCAGAGACGGGAGCGTCGCCGAACGAACGAATACATATCCTGCCCATGCCACCGCCAGATTCACGAGTTCGAACCTGGGATAATACGCAAGCCCCATAAGCGCGGTCGGCACGATCACCGATCCAACGATGGCGATGAAGAGCGCGCCCCGCATCCAGCTCTGCCCGACCATCCGCCGCGCCGCCAGTGCGAGCAGCACCGTTCCGGCCGGAACGCTTGGGATCGCGAAGAGCAGTCCCTGGACACTGGTCGTTGAGGAATAGCCGACATACTTCAGAGCCGTCTCACCGAGTCTGGCCATGGGCCGCCAGGTCCAGTCGCTGATGACCGTCAGCGTGCGGCCTCTTGCCAGAAGCGAAAACGTCCCCCCGTAGTAGAAATTGTGCAACGCGGGAGTCATCACGATAAAGAGCCACAGCACCGATCCGACCAAAGCCGCATCGCGCCTGCCGCGATGCCAGGCGTCAACGGCAACCGTCGCCAGAAGCAGCAGTGAGGCAAGCAGGAGGTTTTGACGAAGGACCGCAATCGCGGCAAGACACACCGCACAGACCACGATCCATCCACGCCGCCACAGCACCAGCCCGGCGACGAGGAGCAGGAATACGAGCCACTCGGACAGATTAAGGTAGAGGTTCTTGATGAAGTACGGCAGGGTCAGGAGCGGGAATGCGACCAGCAGTCGGCGAAAGGCGTGTGATTCGCTCCCCGGGCCAGGCCGAAGCGCCTGCGTGCCGGCGGCAATGCCGATCACCAACACCATGGCGAGTACGAGTTGATGCAGCCGATTGGGAAATCCGGGAAGCGCCAGCAGCGGAAGTAACGCGTAGGGGTAGCCGGGCTGCGTCTCGAACATCGGCTGCCCGGCCATAAGCGTACGATGTTCCGACATGAACTGTGCTTGAACAAGATATGCCGCGCCGTCGTCGAACGGCGAGTATGTCGCCGCAGCGCTCAGAATCCTGTGCGGAATGACCAACAACAGCGCCGCCGCGCCGACAGTGAGGATCGCGGTCAGCCGCTGAGGAGACAGAGACGGGAACGCTCCCATCAGCACGGCCGCCGCGCCGAGGACAAGGAACGGGGGCACGAACAGCGGCCATGGAGTCAGGGCGGACGAGACGACATCGGTAGGTCCAGCCGTGAAGAGCCACCGGACGGCGACAACGGCAGCCACCAAAACCAGACCCGCCCCCCAACGCCCCGCCGACAAGGGAGGGATAGACAGAGCGGCGCGCAGCCGAGTGTGCCTCGGAGCGGTCATTACACCCGCCCGACGCCAAGCACACTCTCCGGCCGTCCACTCAACCAATTGGAAGCAATACCGCTCATCTCAACGAGCTTGATTAGGAATTCCTCCGCGCTCCGGACTCTCTTGATGCGCCGCCACAGATACGCCGGCCTGAAATAGAACCGGCGGGTCGCCAGATTCCGCAAGTCAAGCAGCTCGTCCGCCGAGATGTTTCCGGTTCCCGCAATTTTATTGCGGGCCGCGGTGTCATACCCGGTCTCGTCCGACAGGAGGCCCTTTGCTTTGAAGATCTCCCGGATTGACGAACCCATCATGGGCGTGGCGATGTTGAACGAGGCGTATGCGAGGTCGAGGTCAAGCGCCAGCTCGATAGTCCGCAGACATGATTCACGGGTGTCCTCGTCGAAGCCCAGAATGAAGTCGCCACACACATCGATGTCCAGCTCGCTGCAACTCGACACGAAAGCATGCAAGCGCTCCGATTGCAGGTTGCGCTGGTATTTCCGCAGAAGTCGGGGATCGGCCGAGTCGACCCCGATCACCACGGTGTGGCATCCGGACCGTCGCATCAACTGAAGCATGGCGGCATCCGCCAGGCCGGGATACGTGTAGCAACTCCAGGAGAAGCCGAACCGCTCGGCGATCATCGCCTCGAGCAGGTTGACGGCGTTTTCCCGTGGGTAGCCGAAGGATGCGTCGGCGATGTTGATCTCTTTATAGCCAAGCTGCTTCACGTAGCGCAGCTCCTTGATCACATTATCCGCCGGCCGATAGGTCACATTCGTGACGGACTCGGTGCAATACGAACACATGAACGGACAGCCGAACTGCGTATAAATGGCGGCATACCGAAAGTGCTTCACGAACGGCCACCGGTACCGGATGTTGTCAAACAGCTCGTGCCGCGGCACATGGATGTTGACGGCGCGCGTGACCTTCTTGGGTGACGGCAGCGGGTCGTGTTGCACGCTACGGGTGCGGACAAATTCGCCGAGATCTGCGGCGAGCGGATCGTAAATGATCGCGTCGGCATACTTCATGGCCGCCTCGGCGAAGGGCCGTTCGAGCAGGACCTCGCCGAACACGGCCAGGGGCGTGCGCGGCAACAGGTCTCGAAGGGCGCGTAGAAACTTCATGTCGTCGTCCCACACGATCGAGGAGAGCGCTACGATGACCGCATCCGGGTTCTCGCCCGCTGCACGCGCCAGGGCGGCGGGCTCGCGCACGCCGTTGATCGATGCGTCCAGGAAGGTGATCTCCGTCTGCGTCGGCACCTTGCCGCTGAGCAGGAGGAAATCCTTGGGTTTCCAGACGTAGTGCGATTTCGACAGGTACGTGCAGATCGATCCGCGGAACAGATACCTCGGCCCCGGTGGGTTGAGAAACAAGATCTTCAACGACCGTGCCTCCATGGTACAAGCTGCAGTTGCCCAGTGCGCTGCAATCCACGACGCAGCGGCAGTGTAGTGAACCTGGCGTCGCAGGTCAATGTATCGTTCAATTGCACGGACCGTTTGAGACCGATGGTTGAAGCCATCGGCTGGCCTACAGCCACCCCCGCCACCAATACGCCGCGATCGCGGCATATTCCTGAAGGATTCCCTCGATCTGCTCCAAGCTGGCGCCCCATTGATGAGCATAGAATTGACTGTCCGGCACGGGCGTGGAGATCACGGTAATGTCCGAAGCGGTTTTTCCCCAGGTCAGAAGCGCGCGCCGCATGTGATACGGCGAACTGACCAGCAAGATTTTCTTCCAGCCTCGCTTGCGCAGAATGTCGGCTACGAACAAGACATTGTCATGGGTGTTCACCGCCTTGGTCTCCAACACAATAGCTGAGGCCGGAATCCCTTGAGACATAGCGAGCGCTTGCATGATCTCCGCTTCTCGAAATATGAAGGTATATCCGGAAGAGAAGATCAGCCGTTCAGCTTTTCCCTGGCGGTAGAGCTCCACCGCCTGCTTGACTCGCTCCTGATACCCTCCGCCTGCCTTTCCCGACTCCCCGACTCCGCCGGCGAAGACGACGATGGCATCCGCCAGCATGGGCGATTCAGCCACGTGAAGAGGTGTCGCGACCACCCAGAGGAGAGGCGTAAAAAATAAGAGCAGATACAAGCTTACGGCGACAGCCGCCATGCGATAGATCCGACGGTGGGCGGTTTTGTAGAGCCGCCGGAGAAATTCCTCCCACCGTTCTCCTTTGGCCCGGCGAGCGGCAAGAGCCTCCTCCATGAGGAGAGACATGCGATCGATGCGCGTTGTCCAACTATTTGACTTGGCCACGTCGATCCGCCGCTGGACCTCGCCAGGATCACGGTTGGTTAGGCTTTTCGTAATCGCGTCTGCAAACCGTTCGGCGTCTCGGGCGACCATCACCACATCGTCGTGGTCTTGGTTGAAACGACGGATCTCCGGCAAATCCGTTGCCACGACCGGCATCCCCATAGCCAGGTACTCGTTCAACTTGGTCGGATAGACGTGGTCGGTATAGTCGTGCAGGCGGTAGGGAACGAGCCCGACATCGAATCCTTTCAGGTAGCGCGGGACCTCCCCATGGGGCCGGGCACCGAGCAGGTGAATATTGTGACAGGCTGCAAGATTGGCGACGTCGGTCTGGGCAGGCCCCACCAGGGCGAAACTTACCGAAGGAAGACGGCGGGCCACATCCGCAAGTAGTTCCTGGTCCACCCATTGGTGCAAGCCACCAAGGTAGCCGACTGTCGGATGCGACAGGGCCTTGAGGTCATCCGGAACCGGTTCCCCGTTTGTCCGGATACGCTCGAACTTCTCAAAATCGACGCCGAAAGGGAAGAAATGCACGCGCTCACGGAACCGCGCAGCTCGTTGCCGGAGTTTCTCTGATGTGACGAAGACGAGGTCCGCCTCCTTGAAGAGCTTCATTTCGCTCTGAACGATTCGTTGGGCGGCCGGTGAACTGGAGGCGAGATCGTCAATGCAATAATAAACAGTCAACTCCGGGTTCAGTTCACAGATGACGTCGAGAGCCAGTGGAGTCGGGAGAAACGTCCAGACAATTGGGCGGCCGAATCCAGCGGCTCGCATCCACCGCCAGAGCGCGCGACAGAGCATCATCCGGTTCAACCATCTGGCGATCCGGGAATAGGGGAATGGCAAGATCAGCGGCGAATAGACATAGAGGTTCTGTCGATCCTGGCGGAACCCCTTGACACCCCGCCACCAATTGCTTAATCGCAGCCGGAGTCGTGACAAATCCTTGAGCCTGGGCGCGCGCACTCCGGTGTTCTCGATGTAAAGCACCCGGTTTCCGTTTCGGGCCAAGGTGGACATGATTTCCTGGTGCCCTTGCCAAATGAAGTCCCAGTCGATCGAAGAGATGCAGACGATGTCACGACCCTGGATCATGTCAGCTCTTGACGCCCTGCGGCCTGTCCATGCTAGTTGCGGGTATCCCCGGAGGATTCCGTGATCTCCGTGCCGGTGAGCGGGAGAAGAATATCGTCAGCAATCAGAGTGTTGGCGGCCTCGGTATAATGGCCCTGGAAGAGGGCCAGCACATCGCGGGAGCGCAGGATGTCGCAGGAGTCGATGACGGGAATGCCGAGCGCGCGGACGATCTCCAGCACCGGCCTCTGAAAGGCGCTGGCCCGGCCGGCATGTGCGCATCTTGCCTTTTCGCAGAGATAGACGAAGTACAGTTTGCCATTCCAGGCCTGGGTTTTGAGCGCCGCCCGGCTCACGATCGCTTTGAACAGCGCGAGGTCGGCTTGCGTCTGCCCGCTGGGCGAGGCCGAATAAAACCCCGCCCGGCTTCGCAGCCGGGTCAGCGCAAGGAACTCCATCGCAGGAAGCTTGCGCATATACCACAGCCTCCGTCCCACCGACGGACGGGCGTCAGGCCGGCGCCATTCCCTTTCGAACTCTCGCTCGAAGTACGCCAGAAGGTCAGACCGGATTTCCCCGCTTCGCGACATGAGCCGCTGGGAGAATCCCTCTTCCAGGTACCGACGAAGGACGGCCTGCGTCTTTTCCTGCTCAAGGTCGGAAAGATCATTGCTCTCGTCATAGAACCATAAAACGACTCGCGGCCGCAGGGGTTCGAGTACTCAACAAGCGCTCCCAGTACGCGCAATGGGCCGTTTCCGATCCAGCCGACATTGACAGTCCTCGGAAACCTCTCGGCAATACGGCTCATCGGCATCATAACAGACTCCCTGCGTGTACGAGTCCCCCACGGCGCCGACGTCGATGGGTCCCTTGCCGAAGGCGCCTTTCGGATTCCGAAAGCCGCGCTCATCGCTTTCATAACTGACCCCCTCGCCGACTTCATTGCAGAGAACCGTCAGGGCGTCGGGTATTCCGCCGAGCGGAAGCAGCGAGGCCTGGGTCGCAACCTCGGAATTCAGGGGCGGAACCGCCGCCACTGCCTGGACGCCGGCTTTTCGGAAGTCCTCAGCGACCTCCATTTGGACCGGATGTCGAGGTAGCGCAATGGCGACGGGCTGGCGCCATGGACGACCAGGACGGCTTCGACCGCATACGGTGTCGAGGCGCATGAAAGTACCCCCAATGCCGAATTCACCTTGACCGCAAAAGTTGCAACAAGGTCTCGCGGGCAACCAGCAAGTTACGACACACCGGAACTCATTCGGTCACGTGTTAACAATAGGATACGCATAAAATTCAACCCTGATCCACTTAAGAGAAGGAGCACTGGCTCGATAGTCCACCTATGACGCCCCTCAACATAAAAAACGCTTTGCACAACTGCAACAGACAACATCAATGAAAGCAATAATATCCTTTCCTCCACGTGCAGGGCCTTCCACGATGGCCACAACCCGATAATTGCAAGGGCAACAATTAGACTATAATAAATCAGATATCCCCGAATAAACTGAGGCTTGTACAGAACTCCCGTTTGCGGCGCAAACCACCAGAAATTACGCATCTTCACCAAGTACAACTTCAAAGCTTCAAAAGGATGATCGGCCATGTACTGTAGCGCTGCATTCCGAAGATACCGGTTTTGACCAACTTCGTCGAGTCGAAACAGGTCGGCCCGAAATGATTCGGGCGCCATATCAAACACAGCCCGACCGTCAGGAAGAGTGGCTCCTCCTGTAGTGAAAGGATTGTTGCCAATCCAAAGCGTGAGACCTTCATTCGTCTGCAGGACTGGGAACTTGTGAAAAAGAATGGCGTTCCGTACAAGCCAGGGAAGCATGACAAGGGCAACGATTCCGACCGCAACCGCCAACTTACAGACCAGCTCTCGTCTTGATATACGAGCGTAGAGGGAGAAACATGCCGCACCTACTAGGATAAAAAGGGCAATCGTTCCTCTAGACATTATCGCAACTCCTCCACTTAAACCGGCAAGGATTGCCGATCCAGTACTTGGCCTGCGAATCATGTGTATCCACGCCCACAAGACGAATATAAAGCTGAGCATATCCAATGTGAGCGGGTGCAGTCGAGTTGCATAGACAATCAATCCCGGATGAAAGGCCAGCAACCAAGCGCTATAATCCGCAATCCGAACATCCCTAAAAGCCAATCGTCCAAGATCCCTGAGAAGCAGACAAGACCCTGCACTTATCAAACATTGCACCGACAAGAGAATGGCATGGCTGTGATCTGTTACTGCATACACTGCAGCGCAAAAAAGAGGATAGATCGGCGCAACGTACGCGTGATAAACAACGCCAAAATGTTGGTATGTGAAGCCGTTCCCCGCCAACAAATTGTTTGCCACTTCTTCATATTCCCAGGGTACTGGATTAGTGAGATGACCCAGGTACCATCCGCCTAAGAAACGTAAGGATAATGCGACGACAAGTAGAATCAATGTCCCCCTAGTTGTTACACCGTAGGCCAAGCTAGTCATGCACACACCAACTGCGAGGAAAGAGTGTTTGGAACCGAAGGCCGATACCTCAAGGCGCTGTGGGGCGAGACCTGGCTATACGACCACCGTCAGCATTCGATCACCATTTGCGCTTCCCGCAAAAAAAGCTTCCCGTTGAGCAACTCGTCCTGGAACTGGCCGTTGACGATTCGACATAGACGCTATCCAAAAGGATCTCGTGGGATAGAGTAGGCCGCCTTCTCCCGCCCTTGATGGTCGTGGCGGTCAATGCACATGTGTGACGGATGTTAACGCGACTCCCTGAGCAGACGCCAGAGTGCCCAGACGCAATAGCTCCATGTCACGATGCCGAGGACGCCGACGAGGAGATACATGACCAAGTCCGTCCGATTCAGCAGCTGAAGCTCGGCGGATACGCTCACAACACCGTATTTCGCATTGAAGGTCCACACCCAATAGCTGCCGAGAAGCAGCGCGCTCACCAGGGCGCTGTACACGAGCGCGTCGCGAAAATTCACAAGGAGCCAGAACGGCAGTGCCCATCCCAACCACTGGACGCCGAACCGCGGAGAGACCGCGTAGAAGCCGAGCAGGAAGACGAGCGCGGCACGCCAGAGGTCGGTCTCTCGGTGTCGCCAGAACCAGAGGACAAAGACGAGGGTCCATCCAGCGTAGAGCAACGGGCTGAACGTGGAGAGAACCCAATTCGCGGTCGTGACGATACTCCAGGCCTGCACGCCGATCAGTTCCAAGACTTTTGGGGCATGGCGCAACGGAATGGTGTAACCCCAGATCCCATACGCGGTTATAGGATTGAGCAGGTGTTCCGGATGCGCACTGGTGAAGAGCGGAAGGTTCACGGCCAAGCCGACGACCGTGAAGGCAAGCGCGGCGGCAACACGTCTCGGCGCCGATCGCATCAGCAAGGGGAGGAGAAGGACGGCAAAGTGCTGCCGAACACTCGCGCCCAGCGCGAGCACGATCGCCGCAAGTACGGTGCGCTCGGACACCGCCAGCGCCACGGCGCCGACAGCACCGGCCACCGCAACCGTGTGGAATTGGCCGTGATACACGGACAGCAACAACGTCACAGGGTTGAGCATGTACACGATGGCCGCGGTCGGCCGACCGCGCCCCGTAGAGGCCAACACGAGGGCGATGACGAGATCTCCGAGGATCGCCGGCACCTTCGCCCAGAACATGAATGGAGTACCGGTTGCGTGCGCCGCCTCCAGCACGGCGCCGGCGATCACATAGTGGCCGAGCACGAAAAACGAAGGGCTGTTGCCCGTACTGGCTTGATCGAGAACATCCCGTCCGCTCCGAAAAGCCTCGGCTTCTTGAAGGCGATGGCCGACGTCGGCGGTGCCGCCGACAAACATGGCGGCGGCGAGTTTAAGAGCGGTGGCGAGAAGCAGGAAGACAGTAAGGCGCATCGTCTCGTTTCGCGGCTTACCTGAAGAGATGCCAGAGGAATTTAATGCCCGTGATCGTCTTCAGTTTCGGTACGCCCCAGCCACGTGCATACTCGTGGCTAGGAATCTCCAAGATGCGATAGCCCTTCTTTAGGCACGCAATGACCATTTCCTGCTCGATGAGGAAGTCCGTGGCCTTCAGCTCCAGGCTTTGAACAATATCGCGACGTATCGCGCGAAAGCTGTAGAGCACGTCCGTGAAATGGGCATTCCATCGATGGTTCAGAATCATCACGATGAGGTCGCAACCGAACGCGCGGACGATCCCACGCCAACTGATTTCCACGTCCTCGCTGCCCCCCGTCCGACGCGAGCCGATGACGAGGTCGGCGCGTCCTTCGAGAATGGGGCTGACGAACCGTGGAATGTCGTTCGGCTCGTGCGAGCCGTCACCGTCGAAAAAGAGGATAACGTCTCCTTTGGCGTGCGCGATCCCGACCTGCATCGCGTCTCCCTTGCCTTTGCCGTTATCGAGATAGAACCGGACACCGAGACGCGACGCAATTTGACTGGTATCGTCTCTCGAGTGTGCGTCAACGACGATGATGTCGTCACTGTACGGTTTCAGCGCTTCCAATACGCGAGCAATTCCCTCGCCCTCGTTCTTCGTGGGAACGACAATGGAGAGGCTAGAGAAACGCATAAGACATTCGATCCTAAGCGGAGGCGCGTGACGCGCCAAATCCGACGGCGAATCACCCCCCGTACGGCAACACGCTCAACCTCACCGCGTCGCGTCGTAATGACCCGCGAGGACCTGCGCGACGCACGCGGTCACCTTCCATGCCATCCGGAGATCGAGGAACTCGTTCGGCCCGTGCGCATTCGAGCAGGGACCCATGCCCCCTGTGATGAGGAACTACGCCCGGGGGAAGCGCCCGTCCAGTATGCTCATGAACGGGATGGCTCCGCCGACGCCCCGATACATCGCCGGCCTGCCGAGGTCCTCGTGGTCACTACGGGTGAGGGGCCATTTTATAAAACCATCAGACATTCCGATACAGCTTACAAGAGCCTAGGACGGTTGACATTACGGCAATAAAATAAGCCCTGATAGGCATATAGTCCCTTCCACGCTTTCGTTATGCCATGCAAACAGTTCAACAATACGGACCAAGGACCTTTCATCAGGAAGGGGAAGACAATCGTCAACGGAATTGTCGTGACATCTTTCTGTTCGATCACCCATCCCGTTTTGATCAACAACTGTTCCGCTGTCTTGAGCGTATAAAACCGCAAGTGACTCCGATCGAGAATACCCTTGGAGTGATACGGGAACCGTCCCAATAATAGGTTTACCCGCACATATACATTAGCCACATTCGGCAGAGATACGACAAGTAGTCCACCTGTCTTCAGGATGGTTTTTGCCTTGGAGAGGAGATATTCTGGATTTCGTAAATGTTCCAAGACATCTGCAAGAATCACTACATCATAGGATTCTGCTATCTGCAGCTGATCGATCGCTTCAAGATCATGCCTGTACACTCTGCGGCATACACGCTCGGCAACATCGCAGGATGCCTCGTTGTGCTCCACGGCATCGACTGTTGCTCCCATCGCCGCCATTCTTTCAACCATCGATGCGTCGCCAACACCCAATTCTAACACCGTCTTGCCAACGATTGACTCTTGGTTCAAACGTTTTATGATTTTTGAATGACTCGAGAAGGGGTCATGAAACTTGCTCGGATATTGGGCTCCAACCTGACCTACGTCGAAAGCACGGGAGTACATGATCTTTTTGCGAAACATGCAATACTGTAGGGTGGTCAACAGGCAATGTATGGCATACGAGATACCGTTGACCCGACAGATTTCATTTCCATAATAGGTCGGTATGGCGATCTCCTGAAGTTTCGCGCCAGAACACTGTGCGGCCAAAAGAATTTGAGTGTCAAAATGCCAGCTGTCCGTATACTCCCAAAGTGGAAGCTTCTTGAGAAATTGTGTGCTGTAAGCCCGATAGCCGGAATGGAATTCTGACAGGTTCATGCCACTGAGCATATTTTGAAGTTTAGTTAGAATGATATTGCCGACAAGCTTATAGAGAGGCATGCGCCCACGACGCGCGTCGCCCCAGCGTAACATACGAGAACCGATAACTACGTCACAATCTCCGTTGATGATAGGACCAATCATCTTTTCAAGACACTCCGGAGCATATTGTCCATCAGCATGCAGCATCACCACGGCATCCAAGTTCTGGTCGATAGCGTACTGGTATCCGAGCTTCTGGTTCCCGCCATACATGCGATTTACCCGATTGCGGAGGATAACCAGTTTGTCCCGATGCTCCGGGAAAGACAATGCCCGTTCCACCGTATCATCGGTGCTACAATCATCAACGACATAAACAATATCAACGACGTCCCAAATGTCCGCAGGGATCCGACTCAAGGTTTCTCTAATATGACTTTCGGCGTTATAAGCGATGACAAAGATCCCGATTCGCTTCCGTATAGTTTTTTGTGATATATTTTCTGTGTTTTCCTCGCACCGATTCTCTTCATTATTAAATACCGGTTGTTGGCTCGCTGGGAATTGACTACTTGCCCGCATAATCTCACTCACGCCCAGTGACCTTCGTAGAACCTGATACGCTCAAATGCCGCCTTCTCGACGGAGAACAGTTACACCCCAATTGCATGCGCATTATTTTCTAGAAGTCCTTTCAAAACATTTCGGCTCATCATGAAGCACATGACAGATGAAAAATTCCCCTTGATTCTCCAGCAACCGAGCATAGCAAACGGTCAGGCAAGCCCTGAAGCCATCAGCCCCGATGAATACTTCCTCGACATGCCAGCCTTAGCGTCCCTCCTCCGGGCGGTGCTGAACGGGCGAACCCAGCCGAACCGGTCCCTCGTAGTGGGAACGATCCAAGACGGCGTAGCAATACGATTCAAACTGCGGCCGCACAGCACCGGAATATAGTTCAAACCCAAGGACCTCAACTGGAACAATAGCCAACCATCCAGAGAACCGTACCAGTCTAAGGCGCCAGAACAAAAGCCCGAAGACAATAGCGAACGACGGCCAGACGGCGACGAGAATCGCCAACCGTGGAACTGCCAATCCAGAGTAGCACATAAAGCGAGGACATGAACGGGCTTAGTCCCAATACGCCAACCTCACCACGACAAGGCTCAAGTCCGGCCAAGCATACCTTCTTACAAGCACAGTTCTCTTCCTTACCGTGTCTGGTGATTCATCGATTTATGGAAAGCTGATGGTACAGTTGCTCGGTCAGCGAAGCGGTGTGGTCGATCGAAAATCGCTGCTCGATGGTCGCCTGCGCCCGCGCGCCGAGTGCGGCGCGCCGCGACGGATCGCGTAGCAAGGCCAGCAGCGCAGCGGCCAGATCGTCGCAGTCGCCTGGATGGAGCAGGTGCCCATTGACGCCGTTCTCAATCAGGAGATCCGTCACCCCGGGCAAGCGCGACGCTAGGCAGGCCAGGCCGCAGGCCATGGCCTCCATCAGCGCGTTCGGCAACCCTTCGCGAAGAGATGGAAGGGCGAAGATGTCCGAAGCCTGAAGAAACGTCGGGATATCATGGGTAGTGCCAACAAACCGGACAAAAGACTCCGCCCTTTCAGCCCGGATGAGATCCCGAACCTCTGCGACAATTCGCGGGTCCACCTCCACATGGGCCGGATCGGCCGATCCAATCAGCAACAGAGTTGGCGAAGGCACCACCTCCTTCCGAATGCGGCACCACGCCTGAACGAGAACCTGCGGAGCTTTATCCCGTGAGAAGAAGCCGACAAAGGCGATTACCGGGGCATCGGACGGAAGCCCGACTGAAGCGCGAAGGCGCGGCCGCTCCGCCGGGTCGACTGGGTGAAAGCGAACCGTATCCACTCCATTGGGGATGAAGGTCAGCTTGGCAGGCGGCAGCCCGGCTTGGCGATAGCGCTCCGACAACCCCGGACTGACGCTGATAAACCGGTCTATGCGGCGGAGAGCACGGGAGGCCAACGGCCCCTGCCCCACGGCCACCACGTCGTCGGCGCCGAGCGAGGTCATTTTGTATACGATGCGCTTGCCGGTCAAACGCCCCAGCCAGACGAGCGGGATGCTCTTGCGTGTAAATCCGTGAAGGTGAATGATCTCGAAGGTCTTTCGAAGCTTCAGGAAAACCACGACCAACCGGAATAGAGACCAGGCCCCTCCGATGGCGCTTCGCAGATCAACGTATACCCGGTGTACGGGAATTTCATCGACCTCTTCGAACGACGGAAGCGTGGCATCTCTGGACGTCGCCAGCACCGTAAAGCGGACCCGTTGTTTCAGTGCTAGGATCAGCGTGCGGCACTGAAGGCCACCGCCGGTAATCTCCGGAAAATACGACCCCACTACCATCAATACGCCCGGCCGCCCGGTCAACTCGGAGACAGCGGACGGCGACGACGAGGTGTTCACCGAGACGGAAGGGGTGAACGTCCCGGCCATCCGATTCCAGAGAGACTCAAGCAGAGCATGGCCAACATCCGCGGCCTGATATAGCCGCTCGACAAAGCGCGGAGACAATATCGCGTGGCCGCCGCCTTATCCGACAATGAGCGCAACGCGAGTTCCCCCCACAACGCATAGAGCGCGCCACGGCAGCGATAGGTTTCGGCAAAACGTTCAAAATCTTCCTGTGCCGCCATGAGATCGTCGTGAGAATCGACGCCGTATCGCGCCCGCTCTTGCGCAAAGACTTTGGCCAACGCCGCGAACCGGACTTGCCGGGAGCGATCGCGCACATAGGCACCATCCGGGTTCAACCGCCAGCGGTAGAGACAGTCCTGTAGATTGTCGATCACGAATCCGGCCTGCATCATCCGCAGCCACAGATCCCAGTCCTTGGCATACCGGAAGGCAGGTCTGTACGTCCCGACCTGGTCGAGAGCGCGGCGGCGCATCATCACCGATCCATGAACCAGGACATTCTCTTTCCATACAAGGTCGCGCAACTGATCCGGCCCGGAAGGCGGCCGCTGCGTCCCGATTTCCTTGCCGTCCCCGTCCACGATGGTTGCGCCGGAGCCCAGCACCGCGAGGTGCGGATGACGGTCCAGACTCTCCACCTGCCGCGCGAACCGCTCCGGTTCGGAGACATCGTCCGAATCCTGCCGCGCAAGATATTCACCACGGGCCACGGCAATGGCCCGATTGAGCGAGGCCGTCTGTCCCTGATTGGTTTGGCGGAGGACGATGATGCGGGAGTCTTCCCGGCTCCATCGGTCGAGCAGGTCGGTCGTACCGTCGGTAGACCCGTCATCCACGGCAATCAACTCGAAGTCCTTGAACGTCTGCTCGGTGATGGACCGGATCGCCTCGTCGAGATAGGGCAATCCATTCCTGACCGCAAGGAGAACGCTGACGCGTGGCATCAGATCACCTACTTCTCGCCCAGCGCGATTTTGAGCGCTGCAAGTCCTGTCTCCGGGGAAACCGCCGGCGGACGATTGTGAAGCAGCGACTCGGTCCAGTCCTGAAGCTGGTGGAACAGGTCCCCCGGCGGAACCAGCCGCTCCGACCAGCGTGAGCCCAGGCACCAGCGCTGCCAACTCCAAGGAAAATGGAAGGATCCATGGACCGTGCAGCACGCCCCCGTCCAGTCAAACCGCCCGCGAGCGCCCACATAGGTGAAGCGCGCCGGAAGCGGTTCGGCATAGGCCAGCGTCCCCTGAAGCGTGACCATGCCCAAGCCTCGGTAAACCAGCGAGCAGGTCGCCGCCTCGGCATGCCCTCCCTTGACCCGCTCCACCAACGAAACCGCCTCGTCCGGGGTCCCCAGTAGATCGAGCCACAGATCTATCCAGTGAATCAGGTGATTCACAAGAATCCCCCCGGCCGGCCCTTTCCGCCAAGGGCTGTCCTCATAATAGGCAGGAGGCCGGTGGGACACGAATTCCAGAAGGCCCAAGCGAAAGTCCCCCAACGTTCCCGCCGCGAGCAGCTCCTTCAGCCAGCGATACCGGGGGTCGAACCGCTTTTGCGCGACGACCGAGAGCCGGACGCCGGCCTTTTTGCACTCCTCGATCAGCCGGCCAGCCGCTTCCGTCGAGACTTCGATCGGTTTTTCGACCAGGACATGCTTGCCCGCCCGAGCCGCCGCGATCCCCGCAGCCGCATGGAATTCGGGCTCCGTTGCCACGAGAACCGCGTCCACGGGCAGCTTGTCGAAGACTCGTTCGTGG
>Ga0233425_10006387_pt1 | contig 17539 bp, 13 predicted proteins | sample Watercolumn_Towu_2_FD_181712 | JGI IMG/M metagenome (GOLD analysis project Ga0233425, IMG submission 181712) | Freshwater microbial communities from Lake Towuti, South Sulawesi, Indonesia - Watercolumn_Towuti2014_140_MG | ecosystem: Environmental > Aquatic > Freshwater > Lake | place... | reverse complement strand
CTACACGTGCATGGAGCACATGGGCGACCACGAGCGCAAGCGCCAATACGAGGAGCGGCTGGGCAGGCTGGCCGACCGCGTCAACGAAATCTGCTGGGATGGCGACTGGTACCAGCGGGCCATGCACGACAGCGGCTGGATCATCGGCACGAAGACCAACGAGTTCGGCAAGATCTGGGTCAATCCCAACAGCTTCGCGATCGTGTCGGGCGTGGCTTCGCCCCAGCGGCGCGCGGCGATTTACGCGAGCTTCGACAAGTACCTCGACCACGAACTGGGGAGCTACACGTTCTATCCCCCCTTCGGCCGGCCGGAGCCGCGCGCGGGAGTGATCAGCCGCTTCTACCCCGGCACGAAGGAAAACGGCGCGATCTTCGGCCACTCGTCGCGCTGGCGCATCTGGGCCGAGTGCTACGGCGGGCGCGGCGACAAGGCCTACGAGATTCTGAGGAAGATGAGCCCGATCACGCGCCACGAGGCCGATCCCGACCTGTATCGCATCGAGCCGTATGTGGCGTGCCAGTTCATCTACGCGCCCGAATCGCAGCGCCCTGGCGAAGGGTCGCACAGTTGGGCGACGGGAACGGCCGCGTGGACGCTGATCGTGGTATGGGAGTGGATCTTCGGCGTGCGGCCTGAACTTGAGGGGCTGCGGATCGATCCCTGCTTCCCGTCGCACTGGACCAAGGCAAAGATGACCCGGTCCTATCGCGGCGCGACCTACGAGATGACGTTCCAGAAGAGGGAGGGCATCCAGAAGGGCGCCGTCAGCGTGTGGCTGGATGGGAAGAAGCTGGAGTCCAATCTCATCGCGCCCCAGGGCGACGGGCAGGTGCATAAGGTGAAGGTTGTGATAGAATAGGCGTCCTCGGGTGCGGCGAGCCGAGTCATCCGCCGCCGCCATCGGCGAGCATCCCCAACCCGCGCAGCGTTGCGTGGAACTCCACACCCAGTCTGAAGCGCCTGGGCCAATCTCGATAGAGCGCACGGCCGAGCCCGCGCTGAGTGCCCCCCGAAACCAGGACGCCGCCGCGGATCGGCACGCCCAGGCCGCGCAGTTGATCGAGGCGCGCCGCGCTGTCTCGCGCCAGACGATCGACGATGGCGGCCAGGAGGTGCCGCCGCGTCGTCGAGAGCGTCAGGCCGGCCATGTCGGCCGTCGGTTGCTCCACGCTCATGCGGTCGCCGGCAAAGTACGGCCGGCACGCCACGCCGCCCCCATCCAGCGGCCGCGCGACGAACCGTCGCAGCCACCGGTAGAACTCGTCCCTGGGCATCTCGCCAAACAGCGTGCGCCTCGCCCATTCGATGGCCGATCCGGCGGCCGCGATCGTGCCCACCGACAGCCATTTGCGTCCCACGCCCAGGGCACGGGTCAGGAGCCCCTGCCGCGGCACGAACCGGTCCGTACACAGCGCCAACACGTCGGTGGTGCCCGAGACGTTGACGAGTTGGCCGATTCGAGCGCCCGCCAGCAGCATCGCGGCGCCGGTGTCGACCATGCCGGCCAACACCGGCATTCCATCGGCCAATCCCAGTTCGTTGGCCGCCGAAGGTGTGAGATGCCCGACGATCTGGTCGGAGGGATGAACTTGGGGCAGGAGGCCCAGCGGAAGACGTGCGGCGCGGCAGATGTCATCCGACCATCCGCTCAGGTCGCACGTTCTGAACGCCCCCATGAACGACGCATGGGAGGGATCGACCGCCCGCGCGCCGGTCCACCGGCGGATGAGGAGCGTGCTGGTGTGGCCGACCAGGTCGGCCTGGCGCATCAGGTCGGGCCGATGTTGTCTGAACCACGCCCACGTGGTGATGCTGATCCCGCCGGGGACAGGCGGATTGCCGGCGATGCGAAGGAACCGCTCGGGACCGACCCGGGCGTTGAGTTGCCGGGCCTGGGCGATGCTCCGTCGGTCCTGGTGGGTGACGATGGGCGTGATGGCCCGCCCGCCAGCGTCCATCGCCACCCACGAAGGGGACATGGTGGCGATGGCCAGGCAGTCGGCCCGACGCGCCTGGCGTCCAAGATCGCGGATCGCCCTTTGGGCGGCCGTCACGACGGTGCGAGCGTCCAGTGCCACGCGCAGCGGGTCATCGTCAGGGCCATAGCGCCGATCGGTCGGCCCGAGCACCAGCTTACCTCGGCGGACCAGCGCAGCGCGAGCGGACGAGGTGCCCACGTCCAGAGCGAGCGTCAGCATGCGAGCGGTTTAGCGCAGGCGCGAGGCAAATGCAAGTCACTGCGGATGGACGACCTTCGGACGATCGAGAATCGTCGTCACCGACACGGGCGGCGGCGGAGCGGGCGTTGCCTGGTCCAGGATGTCCTCCACGTAGCATCGCAGCAGTTCGCCGACCGATACCGCCGACGCCAGCAGGCCGCCGGCGGCGTGCGGCGCATCGCCGTCGAAGAGCTGGGGAGCTTGTCCCATTCCCTCATCGCGCAGGTAGTCGGTGGCCCCTTGGAGCATCTCCATCGCGCGGGCGCGAGCCTGGGCCCCCCTGCCGTGGATGCGAAGGTAGGCTCCGACCAGCGGCCCCAGCAGCCACGGGTAGGCGCTGCCCTGATGCAGGGCCCGGTCGCGGCTGATGGGCGAGCCGGAATACCGCCCCTGGTAGCGCGGGTCGTGCGGCGACAACGTCCGCACGCCCTTGGGCGTCAGAAGGCACCCGATGACCTTCTCGACGACGGCCGCCTGGCGCGGCAGGTCCAGCACCGGATAGGGCAGACTCACCGCGAGGATCTGGTTGGGCCGAACCGAGGGATCGCCGCCGTGGTCCTCAACCACGTCGAAGCAGCAGTTGGCCGAGGGGTTCCAGAATCGCGCGTTGAACGCCGCGGCCATCTGGCGGGCACGGACCAGGAGTTCCTCGCCGCGCGCCACCAGTCCAAGGCGGATGGCCAGGTCGGCCGTGACGTGCAGCGCGTTGTGCCAGAGGGCGTTGAGTTCGACGGTCTTGCCCTGTCGCGGCGTGATGACCCATTCGTCATGGCGGGCGTCCATCCACGACGTGGCCGCGCCAGGCGCAGCGCTGCGGACCAGGCCGTCGTGGTCTACGCGGATGCCCAGATGCGTGCCGCGCTGCCAGGCGTTGAGAATGGCCGACAGGATGGGATAGAACTCCGCCGCCGCGTCGGGATCGCGGCTGTAGCGGAAATACTGTTGCACCGCGTAGGCGAACCAGAGCGGCGCGTCGGCCGCGTCGTAGGACCAGCCGTCGCCGCTTTCGGCCAGCGTGCCGGGGACCAGGCCATCCCTCACGGCCAGCCCCAGCGACCCAAGCATCGCGCGGGCCTCGGCCAGACGTCCCGTCGCGAGCATGACGCCCGGCATGGCAATCAGCGCATCGCGCGCCGAGGCGCAAGTCCAGGGATAGCCGGCCAGGATCAGCGGCGAGCCGTCGCGCGTCCTGACGATGAATTGTGCAGAGGCGCGAACCAGCGCCGGCAGCGGCGATGCGGCGTCAAGGGTGTTGGCGCCGGCCGCAAGTTGGTCCGGAACGGGCGAGGGACGCGCGTCCTGCCGCTCGGCCTCGCTGATGACGCGGTCCAGGTCGACGGGCTCGGACGAACAGACAAGATGAACGGTCTGCCCGGCCGTTAGTCGCCACCGAACGACGCCGGGCGACCAGAGGTCCTCCAGCCCGGCATAGCCGCGTTCCTGTTCGTGGCGGTAGATCGTGCTCAGGTACCACAACCCCTCGGCCATAAAGGCCCCGTCGTGAGCAAAGAAGACCTCGGGGGTGCGCGACGTGGGCCCGATTCGGTGCAGGCCCGCGCCTGCTCCCGCGGGGACCTGTGCTTCAAGCCGGCCGTTCCACTGATACATCAACTCGTGGATCGGCCGCAGGGCAAAGAGCGGGCGCACCTCAAAGTCCAGCTCGCTCGCGGCCTCAACAGCGCGATAGGAGAGGCAGACGGTGTTCTCGCCGCGCAGGAGACGCAGCGTCTTCTGGATGATCCACCCGTCGGCCGCGTAGATCCATCGCGGGGAGGGGTCGTTCTGGAACCGGCGAAGGTAGCGGTGGCCCTGGGGATGGACCGCGCCGGGGTACTCGTTGACCGCCAGCCCGATTGTCTGCCCGCCCGCGTGGACGGTCTCCTCGACGCGCGAAAGCAAGACCATCCTCCGCGCCGGCGGGGTCAGCGCGGCGACGAGAAGTCCGTGATACTTCCGCGTGTTGAGCCCGGCCAAGGTCGAACTGGCGAACCCTCCGATGGCATTCGTCGCCAGCCACTCCCGGCCGAGCAGGCCCTCGAAGGGCCACGCCGAGAACTCATCCAGCCTCATCGAAGTCCTCCGTGAGATGAGACACGCGGATTATACCCAAGCCGCGGTGCGAAAGGACGAAAAATCCGGGCGGAAAAGGGGCGACACGGCTACGGTTGGACGGGCCTGGCCGGCGAGCCGTCCGGGCCGAAGGCATACGCGCGCACGGCGGGGCATCCCTGGTGGTCAAATGGCTGGATGCTGGGATGCCGCGACGGCCGCCCCTACGCCGCCGATCGCAGCAGGCCGTCGCGCACGGCGCTCCTCGCGCCGTAGTGGAAATCGGCGGCCTCCTCGTAGGCGCCCATCATCGCCGGCAGGACGCGCGACGTCTCGTACCGCTCGCGAGCGCAGGCGTGCGCGCCCCAGGCGCACCGCCGGGCAAACTCGCGGTCCGACAGCAGACGGTCCAGCGCCTCGGCGGTCTGGATCGCGCTGCCCGGCTCAACGACCAGCCCGCTTTGACCGTCCTCAATCAACTCCGGCAACGCGCCGGCGCGCGTGACGATCATCGGCCGGGCCGCGGCCATCATCTCCAGCGCCGACAGCGAGAAGCTCTCAAAACCAATGCTGGCGACCACGCCGACGGCGGCTGTCCGCACGTGCTGCTCGCACTGGTCCAGCGGCAGCATCCCCGTCAGGTGAATACGCGAACGGATCGCCGGATCGGGCACGATCGACTCGAGCATCCGCGCAAAGGGACGCCGGCCGCCCCAACTGTCCGGGCCGATGAGCCACAGTTCGGCGCGCGGATGTCTGCCGGCGATCATGGCGAAAGCGCTGGCCAGCGTGTCCTGGCCCTTGAGTCGCTCGATCCGGCCGGTGCAGACGATTCGTTGCGGGCCGTCGGGCGCGGGCAGGGGCGCCCCTTCGTCGGGAACGTCCATGAAATTCGGGATTACGCGGATCGGCCGGCGCAGCGTCCACGATCGCTCGGCCTCGATCCGCATGGCCTGCGAGGGCACGGTGATGCAGTCGGCGTACTGGGCCACCGTCTTGCGCTCCAGGAACGCCAGCAAACGGTGCATCGGGTTGGCCCGCATGCGGTTGACCCGAACGAACACCTCCCAGGGACAGTGCATCCGCAGGACGATCGGCCAGCGGTGCATTCGCCCGGCCATCCAGCCGTTGCCGGCGAACTCGGGCGCCTCGATCACGTCCAGACCGTAGGTGCGATCCACGTCGACAATGGCGGCCTCGGAGGCGACATCCCAGCGGATCAGGTGCCAGATCACCGGGTGGAGCTTGGCCATCAGCGGCGCCACGCTGTGCCAGTAGAGCCAGCGCAGGGCGCGACTCGAACTCCGCAGGTCGAAGCGCGCTGCCACCCGGTGGATCGTGACGTTGGGCTGCTGGATGGAAGGCCGATCGGTCGGCCCGGCGATCACGTGGACCTGGTGGCCGGCCCGGCCCAGCGCTCCGGCCAGGCGGAACATGTAGGTTCCCACGCCGCCAGCGCCGGCTTGAGGAGGATAGACGTAGCAGACCAGTCCAATGCGCATGATAGACGCCGCACCCGGTCAGACATCGCCGGTCTGCCTCTTCCATCGTCGCCAGACCGCCGCGTCTGAAGCACCTATTGTCGGGAAAAGCGAGGGCCAACACAAACCGCGCGCTGGACGAGTCTGCGGCAACGTGGATACCATTGGGTCCCGTGAAGACAAACGGGCCCATGCACGTGATCCTGGCCAGTCCGCGCGGCTTCTGTGCGGGGGTCAACATGGCCATCGAGTGCGTCGACCGCGTCCTGGAGATCAAGGGGCCGCCCGTCTATGTGTACCACCAGATCGTCCATAACCGTCACGTAGTGCAGGATTTCGAGCGCCGGGGCGTGGTGTTCGTCGAGGACGTGGCCGACGTTCCGCCCGGGGCGGTGCTCGTGTACAGCGCACACGGCGTCTCACCGGCCGTCCGCCAGGCCGCCCGGCAGAGAAAGTTGGTGCAGATCGATGCGACCTGTCCGCTGGTGACGAAGGTGCATCTGGAGGTGTTGCGGTTTGCGCGCGAAGGCCGGACGATCGTGTTTATCGGACACCGTGACCACGATGAAGCAACGGGGACCGTTGGCGAAGCTCCCGATTCGATGGTGGTCGTCGAGTCGGTGCAGGACGTGGCGCAACTCCGCGTGGGCGATCCCGATCGCGTGGCCTACGTGACCCAGACGACGCTGAGCGTGTCGGAGGCGGCCGACATCATCGCGGCCCTCAAGGCTCGTTTCCCGTCGATCCAGTCGCCACCCAGGGAAGACATCTGCTACGCCACGACCAACCGGCAGGCGGCCGTCCGGGAACTGGCCGCCGACGTGGACCTGGTGCTGATCATCGGCAGCCGCAACAGCTCCAACTCGCAACGCCTGGTCGAAACGGCCCGGCTGGCCGGAGGCCGGGCGCACCTCATCGACGATGAGTCGGAAATCGATCCGGGCTGGTTTGCCGGCGTGTGCCGGGTGCTGGTGACGGCCGGCGCCTCGGCGCCCGAACACCTGGTCGAATCGCTGCTGGCGCGACTCCGTCGAGACTGGAGCGCGACGGTCCAGATCCGCTCGGTGGCTCAGGAGGATCTGGCCTTCGCCCTGCCCCGGTCGATCCAGTCGCTGACGGTTGGGGGCCGCCCGCATCAGGCGGTTTGCAGATGATGCGGCCGGCCGAAATGGCCGATGTTCAGGGCTGAAGAGGCAGGACGTCCCATGTACCGAGAGATGCTCGCCGAGATTGTGAAGTATCGCGGCCTGCTGGGCATGTTGGCCTGGCGGGACATCCGCGTGCGCTACAAGCAATCGGTCATGGGCTTCGCCTGGGCGTTCTTGATGCCCCTGATCCAGGCGGTGGTGCTCTGGGCGATCTTCACCTACGGCATGCGCGGCATGACCGAAGGCATGATCGCCAACATGAGCCGCGACATGCCGTATTTCCTCTTCGTTCTCAGCGGCATGATCCCCTGGACCTTCGTGGCCAGCTCCATCAACTTCAGCGTCGAGAGCCTGACCCGCAACAGCCGCCTGGTCACCAAAATCTATTTCCCTCGCGAAGTCTTCCCGCTGGGATCGGTGACGGCGTCGCTGGTCGACTTCGGCGTGGCGATGCTGGTGTTCGTGCCGTTCTACGTCTATCACGCGGCCACGGGCCACGTGCAGGTGGGCTGGGCGCTCTTGTTCTTCCCGGTCATCGTCCTCATCCAGGTGCTCTTCGTCAGCGGCCTGGCGCTCATCCTGTCGATGGCCAACCTGTTCTTCCGCGACGTCAAGTACGTCACGACCTTCGTGCTCCAGTTGTGGTTCTTCGCGACCAACGTGATGTACCCGATCCGCTTTGAGAACTATCCCTCGCTGCAGTGGATTCCGTCGGCGAATCCGATGATCCCGATTCTCGACGCCTATCGCGACGTGATCGCGGGACACTGGTTGAGCAACCCCGTGGGCCTGATGACCAGCACGGCCATCGCGCTGGCGGTCTTCCTGCTGGGCTGGCGCGCGTTCCACAAGGCCGAGTTCAAGTTCGCCGAGTATGTCTGAAAGCGTCGTCATCCTCGATCGCGTCTATAAGAAGTTCGCCCGCGGCGAGCACCACACGAGCCTGCGCGACTTCATCCCCGCGATGGCGCGGAAGCTCTGGCCGTTTGGCCGCAAGGCCGAGGAGGCGATCGAACTGCGCGGCACGGAGTTCTGGGCGGTCCAGGACGTGTCGTTCCAGCTCAAGAAGGGCGAGTCGATGGGCATCATCGGCCCCAACGGCTCAGGGAAGAGCACCACGCTCAAGCTCCTGAGCGGCATCCTGCGCCCCGACAGCGGATCGTACTCGGTCAAGGGCAGGCTCTCGGCGCTGATCGAGGTGGGGGCAGGCTTCCACCCCGATCTGACGGGCCGCGAGAACGTCTTCCTCAACGGCCGCATCCTGGGCATGACGCGCAAGGAGGTCCGCGCCAAGTTCAACGACATCGTCGAGTTCGCCGGCGTCGAGGAGTTCATCGATACGCCCGTCAAGCGATACAGCTCGGGCATGTCGGTGCGGCTGGGGTTCGCGGTGGCCGCCTTCGTCGATCCGGAGGTGCTGCTGGTGGACGAGGTGCTGGCGGTCGGCGACATGGAGTTCCGCAGCCGCTGCCACGCCCGCATGGAGCGCATGTTGCGCCGGGGCGTGACCATGATCCTCGTGAGCCACAACCTCAACGAGGTGCGCAACCTCTGCCAGCAGACGCTGATGCTCTTCAAGGGGCGATCGCAGATGCACGGACCGTCCCAGAAGGTGCTGGAGCGCTACTACCAGACCATCAGCGAGAAGATCAAGGTCGAACAGGAACTCGTTGCGGCCAGGGAAGGCAACGGCCACCCGGACACGGGCGTGCGCCTGACGGGCGTGGAGTTCCTGGATGAGAGCGGCGGGGCGGCCGAGACGTTCCTCACGGGCCGCCCGATGACGGTGCGGATCCACTACGACGCGGCCCGTCGCATCGAAAAGCCGTGGCTTCGCGTCGAGGTGGCCTGGTCGGGCGACGACTTCCTGGCCACGGTCTTCAACAGCCAGCACGACCGCGCGACGCTGCCGCCGCTGGCGGGCCAGGGGCACGTGGACCTGCGCGTCAAGTCGCTCCTGATGGAGCCCAACGTCTACGTCACGCGCGTCGCCCTGGGCGATGCGAGCGGCGTGCTGGATTCGGCGGCGCGACTCCGGTTCGTCGTGTCGGAGGAGCGGCCGGTGCCCGGCGTGTTCGCCCTGGAGCACGACTGGCGCTGCGTCGCTTCGCCCACGGCGACGGCGACCCAGGGCGCTGTCGCCGAAGGGGCGGCGGCGTAGAATGGTGCTCCAGCGTGCCACGTTCCGTTCCAGTCACGGTGCTGATGCCCGTCTATAACACGCGGCGCTACCTGCTGACCGCGCTGCGATCCATTCTCGACCAGGACCTGAACGACTTTGAACTGCTGGCGATCGACGACGGCAGCACCGACGGCTCGGACCGGGTGCTCCGGGTCGTCGACGACCCGCGATTGCGCGTGCTGCGGACCCCCCACGCGGGGATCGTCGCCACGCTCAACCGCGGCCTGGCCGAGGCGCGGGGCGACCTGATCGCTAGGATGGACGCCGACGACATCGCGCTGCCCGGGCGCCTGTCGGCCCAGCTCCGGTTCATGGAATCGCATCCGGACGTGGTGTTGCTGGGGACTCGCTTCGTCTATGTCGATTCGCGGTCGCGGCCGCTCTTCAACCCCGGCTGGCCCTGTGACGACGCCGACATCCGCCGGGCCCTGCCGGTCTACAACTGCTTTACCCATCCCACGGTCATGTTCCGCAAGTCGGCCGCGTTGCGGGCGGGCGGCTACCGCCAGGAACTCGAATACCAGGAGGACTACGATCTGTGGCTACGGATGCTGGACGTGGGTCAGGCGGCGCAACTGCCCGACGTGCTGCTGTATTATCGTCTCTCCAGCGCCTCGGTAAGCTTCCGCAACCGGCGGCAGCAAAGCACGATTCTGGACGCCCTGGTCAAAGCGCTGCACGAACAGCGCCGATTACAGGGACAGGACGTCCTTCAGCGGGGCCAGAGCATCGCCCCGCTGCGGGATGGGATCACAGCGCGCCTGGGCCGATGGGCACAGCGGCACCGCTGGGGCCGCCAGCTCCAGGGCTGGGCCCGCGGATGCCTCGAAGCCGGCCGGCGCTGGCAGGCGTTCCGCTTCGCGATGGAAGCGGTCTGGGCCGACCCGGCGGCTCGCCCCAACTGGGGGCTGCTGGCGCGGTCCCTGGCGCCCGGATGGGCGCACGACCTGGCGGTCTGGTTGCGTGGGACCGAGGACGGCCGGCGCCGGGCCGCTGGATAGCCGCGACATGCCGTTGGACTCAAACCATCCTCAGCCGCTCGTCTCCGTCGGCATCCTGACGCGCAATGCCGGGCGGCTGTTCCACCGCGTGATGGATGCCCTGCACGCCCAGGCGACCGACTGGCCCTTCGAGGTGGTGATCCTGGATTCGGCGAGCAAGGACGGCACGGACACGTACGCTTCCTCGCGCGGCGCGAGGGTGGTCCCCTACCGCCCGGCCAAGTTTCGCTTTGGCCCGGCGCGCGACGCGCTCTTCGAACAGTGCCGCGGGCGCGTCATCGTCACGATCAGCCACGACGTCGTGCCGGCAGGCCGCCACTGGCTGGCCGGGCTCGTCGCGCCGATCCTCGATGGCCGCGCCGCTGCCACAGTGGGCGAGCAACTGGCGCCGCCGGGCGGGTACGCGTTCTACTGGGACTACCACGGCTCGTGGATGCGCTCGGTGGCCGTCGCGTTCGACCAGGCGCACGGCCGGATCGCGATGAGCTGCGCCCACATGGCCATCCGCCGCGACGTGTGGGAGAAGCTGCGGTTTGGCGACTGCGAGACCATCGAGGATCGCGTGATGCAGGTGAAGCTGCACCAGGGCGGCTACCGGATGCTCCAGGTGAAGGATGCGATCAGCTATCACGGCCACGACTACGGCTGGAAGGAACTGGGCTCGCGGATCGCCAGTTTCGCCCTAGGCTGGGCGCGGCTGGGATGGCCCTATACGTGGAGGCATCTCCTGCGCGATCTGGCGCAGCCCAGCCGCTGGTTGAGCATTATCGAGGCGTTCGGCCAGCGTCGGCTGGTAAACTGGAAGGAAGTGGCTTACCCCCTGGCCATGTGCTGGATGCAGTACAAGGGAAGCCGCAAGGCCTGATCGATTCGCACCAGCGGTGAGAAGGGATTCCGGGCCGCGAACATGAAGGTCGGCTACATCATCGCCAACTTCCCCGTCCTCAGCGAGACGTTCGTCGTCAACGACATTCGCGGTCTGGAGGCGCTGGGCCACGACGTGACCGCGTTTGCCCTTGGCGGGGCTGATCCCAACACCGCCGGCAATCCCAACTACGCGATCGCCGGCCGCACGGTCCGCGTGCGGGGCCTCAGGCCTCCGCTGTGGCGCAAGGTCCAGAAGCTCTGGGCACGGCAGAAACTCAAGTGGAAGTACGGCCGGTCGTTCACCGATCGCTACCAGCGCCGGCCGGCCGACGTGCCCGAGGAGTTGTGGAACGACCGGCTCACGTGGGACGCGGCCATCGAGCAGATCGACGAGGAGGAGTGCGACTTCCTCTACGTTCACTTTGCCATGCGGCAGTTGCTCTTGGGCTACCACGCGTCGCGAATGCTCAACCTGCCGCTGGCCGTGACGCTCCAGGCCCACGACATCTTCACCAACCCGCTGGCGCCCCTCTTTGGGCAGCTCCTGGGCCAGTGCGACTTCGTGGTGACGGTCAGCCACTACAACCGCGACGAGATCCTGCGGCTTGCGCCCAACCTCGCCCCGGACCACGTCCACGTGCTGGCCAACGGCATCGACGTCGAGCGCTACGCTCCGCGCTACCACGAGCCCCACAAGCCATTCCGGTTCGGCGGCACGGGCCGGCTGGTGGAGATCAAGGGTTTCCACGTCCTGGTGGAGGCGGCGGGGCTGCTGGTCGGCAAGCGGCGCGACTTCGTCGTCCAGATCGTCGGCGACGGGCCGCTGCGCGGGCAGTTGGAGTCGCGCCTCGCAGAGTTGGGCGCGGGGGACGTGGTCCAGTTCCTGGGCAAGCGCGATCCCACGTTCCTGGCGCAGTGGCTGCCGGACCAGGATTGCTTCGTGCTTCCCTGCGTTATCGCCAAAGACGGCAACCGGGATGGCATGCCGCTGGCGCTGCGCGAGGGGATGGCCTGCGGCCTGCCCGCGCTGTCGACCAGGCTGCTGGGCTTGCACGAGACCGTCTCGCCGGGAACGGGCCTGCTCGTGGACGCCGACAACCCGCAGGCGCTGGCCGATGGCATGGAGCGGATGATCGCGCTGTCGCCGTCGGAGCATCGCGCGATGGCCCAGGCGGCCAGGGCCAAGGCCCAGGCGGAGTTTTCGCTGGTTTACGAGGTCACCAAGCTCCAGGAGTGGATGGACGAAGCCCTGGCGCGGCGGGCCGCGGCGGGCCGATCGAGGATCGAGGCGCATGCCTGAGCGAGTCTCGGCCATCATCCCCACGTACAACCGCGCCGACCTGCTGAGTCGCGCGCTCAAGAGCGTGGCCCGGCAGGACTACCGGCCCATCGAAGCGGTCGTGATCGACGATGGCAGCACGGATTCCACGCCGCGCGTTCTCGACGAGGCCAGGACGATGCTCGGCGATGCGGGGGTCGAGCTGGTGGTCCGCCCCCAACAGAACCAGAAAGCCCCGGCCGCCCGAAATGCGGGGATGAAGCTCGCCCGCGGCGCGTTGATCGCGTTTCTCGACAGCGACGATCTGTGGCGACCGGCGTGCATCTCCACGCTGGCCCGCCTGCTGGAAGAGCATCCCAGCGCCGGCCTGGCCTTCTGCGGGATCGACGTGATCGATCCCGACGACCGGCACGTCAAGTTCCGCGAAATGCGACTGGACGATCTGCCGCCCACGGGGCTTCTGCCCAAGCCGTTCGACCGCATCGTGCGCTACATGCCCTTTCAGACCAGCGGCGTGATGGTGAGGCGCTCGGTGATCGATCGACTGGGAGACTTCGATCTGGATCTGCCCGTCGTCGAGGACTGGGACCTGTGGTACCGCGTCAGCAAGCTCTTCGACTTCGCCTACACCACCCAGCCGCTGGCGTGCAACCGCGAGCACCCCGCCAATCTGCCCAAGTTTTCGTTGCTGGCCCTGCGGGGCAACTTGCGCATGAACCTGAGGCACCTTCCGGACGTGCGCGACCCCAGCGGCCGCGAGGCGCTGGCCGAGCGCATCGCCTGGCACATCCTGCTGCTCCAGGAGGAGTTGCTCCGGCAGGGGCTCTCGTCCAACGGCTACGACGAGTTCCTCCGACACGAACTGGCCCCCCGCTCGATGCGCTACCGCCTCGGCCGGTGCATGCGATGGATGCCGCGATTCATCGGCCGGGCCTATGCGGGCCTGATCCGGTGGATGGGAAGGAAGTCCAGAAACCAATGACGCCGCCGGTTTCCAGGCCTCTGCCAGCCGCCTTCGATCCAGCCGGTTTCCGGCTGCTGATCGTGGCCGACAGTTCGACCACGCACACGCATCGCTGGGCGCAGTGGTTCGCGTCGCGCGGGTCCGACGTGACCGTCCTGTCGCACGTCGGCGATGCCATTCAAGGCGTGCGAGTCGTAAAGTTCCCGCCGCGCCGCCGATGGTACCACCGCATTCCCAAGCTGCGCATGCTGCTGGATTGCCGGCCGTTCCGCCAACTGGTCCGCCAGATCGACCCCCAGCTCATCCATTTCCACTTCGTCTCGGAGGGCGGGCGGGCGTTTTACTGGGATGCGATCGACGTGCCCATGGTCGCGTCGAGTTGGGGCCAGGATGTGATCTTCGACACCGGCCCTCGCCCCAAGGCCGAGGCGAGCCTGCGCAAGATATTCGCGCGATGCGGCCGGATCACCGCGACGACTCACATGCTCGCCGAGGCGACCGCGCCGTTTGTGCCCGCGGGCCGGCCGATCCACGTCATCCCGTTCGGCGTGGATCTGTCGCGCTTCCTCGTGCGGGATGAGAACCTGACCGACGAGCTGACGATCGGCTTCGTGAAACATCTCCTGCCCAAGTACGGGCCGGACATCCTCATTGAGGCGTTCGCCAGCGTCCATAGGGAGCGGCCTCGCACGCGGCTGGTCATGGCCGGGCGCGGCTCGATGCAGGCCGACCTGGAGCGGCGCGTTGCCCAACTGGGCCTGAGTGATTGCGTGTCGATCCTTGGCCGCGTGCCGCACGAGCGGGTGCCCGATCTGGTCCGCAGCTTCGACATCATGGCCATGCCGTCGATCTACGAGAGCGAGACGTTCGGCGTGGCCGCCATCGAGGCGTCGGCCTGCGGCGTGGCCAACGTCGCCAGCCGGATCGGCGGCGTGGGCGAGGCCGTTCTGGACGGGATCACCGGCTTGCTCGTGCCACCACGCGATGTGGATGCGCTGGCGTCGGCGATCCTGGCGCTGATCGGCGACCCGGCGCGCCGGCGCGCCATGGGACTGGCCGGCCGACGGCTGGTCGAGAAATACTACGTCTGGCAGGACAACTGCCGGCTGATGGAAGAGGTCTATCGCGCCGCGCTGGCCGGCGACGAGCCGCGCGACGTGCCGGTGTACCGGCCGGGCATCGGCCCGAGCTTCGATCTCTAGCGCGGGCCTCCTGGCCCGCAAGTCGGATCGCTGCACATGGAACGTCTGCTGCTCATGCTCTCCTACCTCTTCCCGCCGCGCGGCGGGGCGGGCGTCCAGCGCGCGCTCAAATTCGCCAAGTACCTGCGGGAGTTCGGCTGGGCCACGATGATCGTGGCCAACCGCGAGCCGGCCGCCGATCGGGTCACCGCCATCCAGGATCAGACGCTGCTGGAGGACCTGCCCGATGACACGATCGTGCGGCACACAACGCTCGATGACAACGAGCGCCGCCGGTCGGCCCGCGCCCAAGGCGGCTGGCGGCAGCGGCTGGCCATCACCGATCCGACCGGCTGGTGGGTTTCTCCCGCCGTGCGCCAAGCCCTGCCACTGATCCAGGAACGCAAGCCCGCCGCGATCTTCGTGACCATGTCGCCCTTCAGCGCGGCCGAGGCGGGGCTGCGGCTCAAGGCGATGACGGGCCTGCCGCTGGTCCTGGACCTGCGCGATCCGTGGGCGCTGGACGAGACCCGCATCTACCCGACGCGCTGGCACGCCTGGCGAGACTGGCAGCGCATGGCGCGGGCATTGGCCGGTGCCGACCTGGTCGTGATGAACACGCCGGCCGCGCGCGATGCGGTTGCCCAGGCGTTCGCCCTTGCGCCGGGGACGTCGCTGATCAGCCTGACCAATGGCTTCGACGCCGACGATTTTGCGCACGCCAGCATTCCCCCGGCGCCCTGCGACGTGCTCCGCATCGTCCACACGGGCATGTTTCACAGCGAACTGGCCCAGGTCTGGGACGACCTGGCCGCGCGGCGCGGGCTGGTGAACAAGCTTAAGTTCTCGCGCCGGCCGATCGATCTGTGGACGCGCACGCCGCGCTACCTGCTGGCCGCCATCGAGCGGCTCCTGAGCGGCGGCCGCCTGCCGCCGGACAAGGTCGAACTGGCGCTGGTCGGCGAACTCACGGCGGCCGACCTGGCGCTCGTGCAGGCGTCTCCGGTGGCGCCGCACGTGAAACTGCTGGGCTATCGCAGCCACGCGGAGTCGGTCGGTTGGCTCAAATCGGCCGACGTGCTCTTCCTGCCCAATCACACGCCGCTGGATGGCGGGCCGGCGCTGATCGTTCCGGGCAAGACCTACGAGTACCTGGCCGCGGAGCGGCCCATCCTGGCGATGGGTCCCCCCGGAGACATGCGCCAGTTCGTCGCCTCGTCGCGTGCCGGCGCGGCGTTGGCCGGGGACGACGTGGCGGGCGCGGCGGAGTTCCTCCATCGCGTGTATGATGCCAAGCGGCAGGGCCTGTCCTGCGTCGAGCCCGATCGAGGCTTCATCGCGGGCTTCGACCGGCGCGAGTTGGCCCGCCAGCTTGCGGGCCAGATGGACCGGGTCCTGGCTCGCGTCGCCGCTCGCACCTGAGCCGGCTCGTTGGCCGGCCACCGGCAATGGCATGAATCCAGGCGAATTCATCACGCTTCTGGTGGCCGTCGTCGGGACCACGCTGGCCCTGAAGCTTCCGCGCCGATACGCCATCGTGCCCCTGGCGGTCTCGATGTGCGCGTATCCGAGCACGCTGCTCCTTCCCCCCGAGGGACTGGCGCTGACGGCTCAGCGGGTCATCGCCATGTGTCTGCTCGGCCGCTGCATTGCCAGCCGCGATATCCGCTCGACCTTCAAGTGGGGCCCGGCCGACTGGGCGGGGGCGATCTACTTCGGCCTGATGCTCGTCTCGCAGTTGCTCTCGCAGGGACCGGAGAAGGCCCTGGTCAACCGGGGCGGGTTCTTCCTGTCGGCGATGGCGCCGTTCTGGTGCGTGCGGTTCCTCATCACCGACCGCGCGGCGTTCTACGCCCTGCTCAAGGGCTTCCTGTGGACGTCGGTGCCGCTGGCCGTTCTGGGCTGGGTGTTCATGACGCAGGGGTACAGCCCCTACTACGCGATCCTGATCTACCAGACCAATCCGCCGTTCATCCCCGCCAACACCTTCAGCCAGATGCGGCTCTGGCTGGGCCAGATGTTCTATCGCGCGCACGCCCCGTTCCTCCAGTGCATCATGTTCGGATGGTTCTTCGCCATCCAGACCGTGCCGGCGACGAACCTGTTCTTCCAGGCCCGGCGGCTGTTCCCCTGGATCATCGCCTGGCTCTTCCTGCCGCTGGGCATCATCAGCGCCGTGGCCGGCGGGCCCATGATGTTCACGTTCGTCAGCTTTCTCCTCCTGTCACTGTTTCCGCTGCGCCAGCACGGATGGAAGTTTGTCGGAATCGCGGCGCTGATGTTCGTGGCCCTCAACTTCCTGGCGCGGCGATCGCCGATGGAAATCCTCGTCAACCAGGGCATGGCCTCCGACAGCAGTTGGTATCGCATCAAGCTCATGAACGCGCTCATGGCGCCGGGCGTGATGAGCGGCCACTGGCTTCAGGGCTTTGGCGAGGTCCCCCTCCACCTGATCTACATGGGCGTACACGACCTGTGCATCCAGTGGGTGTACCTGCTGGTCTATAACGGCCTGATGGGCATGGTGGGTTTCCATGCGCTGGTGGCGGTGGGCCTTTACCGCCTCTGGCAGGCGCGGCTCAGGGCGCGGTCGCTGGAGGACCAGTGGCTTCTCTGGTCGCTGATGGCCACAACGGTGGGCTCGCTCTTCGCCATGCTCGTCGTGGCGCTGTTCTCGGAGATGATGTACATCTATCATCTGTTCCTGGCCCTCCTGATGAACGCGCCCCTGGTGGTCGGCGGCGGCGTGCGTCAGGTGGGCATCCTGGCCCAGCGCGATGGCCAGACGGTGCTGCTGAGGTATACGCTGACCGAGGGACAGAGGCTGGCGGTCGTTCAGCCCGGCGCAACTCCCGCGAAGCCAGCGCATCCCCCCGGAGCTTGATGCACCTGGATCTGACGAGTCCGTCAACCCAGGATCATCTTGAGGCTGTTCACGAGTTGGGGGATATGGACCGTCGCCACCCGCCAGAGCAGTTCGTCGTCGATCTCCCCGTAGTTGTGCGCCAAGACGTTCCTCTGCGCCACGATCCGGGCCCACGGGACGTCCGGGTGGGCTTTCTGGAACTCCACCGAAAGCCGTCGCGCGGCCTCGCCGATGATCTCGACCCGCCGTTCAATGGACAATCGCAGATTCTCGTCGAGCTCGTATTGTTCGAACGTCAT
>Ga0233425_10006386_pt1 | contig 17545 bp, 15 predicted proteins | sample Watercolumn_Towu_2_FD_181712 | JGI IMG/M metagenome (GOLD analysis project Ga0233425, IMG submission 181712) | Freshwater microbial communities from Lake Towuti, South Sulawesi, Indonesia - Watercolumn_Towuti2014_140_MG | ecosystem: Environmental > Aquatic > Freshwater > Lake | place... | reverse complement strand
TGAGCCGGCTCTTATAGCGGCGCAGGCGCTTTTCGATGCGCTCCGCCGCCTGTTCAAAACAGGCGTATGGCTCCTGTGCGCGGCCGTCCGCCTGCAAAACGATCCCGGAGGCGAGATGCAGGCTGCAGTCGGCCCGATAACCCGAGCCTTCCGGGGAAATCGTCACATGGCCGCTGACGCGGCCGTCGAAATATTTGGCGGCCGCCGTCTCCAGCCTATGCGTCACATGGACGCGAAGAGATTCGCCGATGTTGATGTTTTTGCCGGAGACCCTGAGAGACATTTTCAATCCGAACTTTCATTGCGCAAGCGACGTTTCGGCGCCGGAAGGGACAGTCGCGCCCCGCCGCGCTCTCAGACCAACCGCGCAATGCGCCCCTATCTGCTTTGGAACTCCGCCTGAGGCGTCGGCGATGAGCCGACTGTTTAGCCAAAGAGCCGAAATTCCGCGCAGCGTTAGAAGCCTCGGCGCGCGAAGTCAATGGATTCTTCGGCTTCGGCGAGGCTTCGCGCAGCGTGACCAACCACGGACACTTAATGGGTTGTCGCACGTGGTTGCGCAAGCTTGGCGCGGCGGCGATCGACCGACGAGGGAATGCGCAGGCTGTCACGGTATTTCGCGACCGTGCGCCGCGCGATGTCGATGTCGTTCGCCTTCAGCCGCGCGACGATGGCGTCGTCCGACAGAATATCGTCGGGGGTCTCGCGATCGATCATCTGCTTGATCCGGAAACGCACCGCCTCGGCCGAATGCGCCGCTCCGCCGCTCGTCGTCGCGATCGAGGCGGAGAAGAAATATTTGAGCTCAAAGACCCCGCGCGGCGTCATCATGTATTTGTTCGACGTCACGCGCGACACCGTCGATTCATGCATGCCGATGGCGTCGGCGACCGTGCGCAGATTCAGCGGACGCAAATGTTCGACGCCATGCGTCAGGAAGGCGTCCTGCAATCGCACGATTTCAGAAGCGACGCGCAGAATGGTGCGGGCCCTCTGCTCGAGGCTCTTGGTGAGCCAGTTGGCGTTCTGCAGACAATTCGAAATGAAGCTCTTGTCGGCGGGGCCGGTGGCGGCGGCGCTGACCTGCGCCGCATAACTATGGTTGACCAACACGCGCGGCAGCGCGTCGGCGTTGAGTTCGATGCGCCAGCCGCCGTCGGCGGCCGCGCGCACGATCACGTCCGCGACGAGCGGCTGAATCGGCGCGCCGCCGAAAGCCCGGCCAGGCTTGGGCTCCAATCTGCGCAGCTCAGCCGCCATATCGACAATGTCTTCTTCGTCGACGCCGCAAAGTTTAGCGAGTAGCGCGAAATCGCGACGCACGACGAGCGGCAGATTGGCGACGAACGCCTGCATCGCCGGATCATAGCGGTCGCGCTCCTTGAGCTGAATCGCAAGACACTCGGAAAGGTCGCGCGCCCCAACGCCGGACGGATCAAAGGTCTGGATCGTCGCCAGCACGCGCTCCGCCTCGGCCAGGTCGGCCTCAAGACGCGCGGCGATCTCGCCCAAATCCTCGCGCAGATAGCCGCTCTCGTCGATCCCGTCGATGATCGCCTGGCCGATAATCCGATGACGCGGATCGGAGCAAGCGAGCGCCAGCTGTTCGGCAAGATGCTCGTGGAGATTGGGCTGATTGGCGACATAGGCCTCAAGATTGGGAGCCTCGCCGTCAGACGACCCGCCGGCGGCGCCAGTCCAGGACGTCGCGGAGAGTCCGGCGCCGTCGGGCGCCTCGTCTCGCGGCCGATCGCCGATCGCCGGACCCTCGGCTTCAAAAGCGTTGCTCATGTCGGCGCCGAGATCGGCGGAAAGCGTTGCGGAGTCGACGGCGAGGTCTTGGCGCGCCCAGTCGCCCTCCTGCGGTCCCTCGAAAGGGTCGGCGGCGCCGGCTTCGGCGCCGGGAGCATCGGCCGCTTCAACAGGCCCATCGCCTTCTTGCGCTTCGAGCAGCGGATTGCGCTCGAGCTCCTCGTGCAAGAAGGCGGAAAGCTCCAAATTCGAGAACTGCAGCAGCTTGATCGCCTGCAGGAGCTGCGGGGTCATCACCAGGGCCTGGCCCTGACGCATCATCAACTTGGTGGAAATCGCCATTTCGCCCGACCCACTCGAACGCCAATGACCGCCTCTCTGCGGCCCGGTTTTTGCTTATAGCACTTCGAAAGAGAGCGCGCAGGGCCAAAAAAGCAGCGCGCCGCCGAGCAAAACGCCTAAGCGTTAATCATCGTTACGGATGGCGCCCGGCGCACGGAATTACCAGAAAAACGGCGCGATACGGACGCTACATGCGGAAATCTTCGCCGAGATAGATGCGCCGCACGTCCGGATTGGCGACGATTTCCTCCGGCGAGCCTTCGGTCAGCACATGCCCGTCGTGGATGATGTAGGCGCGGTCGGTGAGACCCAGCGTCTCGCGGACGCTGTGGTCGGTGATCAGCACGCCGATGCCGCGCGCCTTGAGATGCCGCACAAGGTCCTGGATGCCGCCGACGGCGATGGGATCGATGCCGGCAAAAGGCTCGTCGAGCAGCATGAAGGAAGGATGGCCGGCGAGCGCCCGGGCGATCTCGCAGCGACGCCTTTCGCCGCCGGATAGCGCAACGGCCGGCGCATGGCGCATGCGGGTGAGGCGGAATTCTTCGAGGAGCGCGTCAAGCTCCTCCTCGCGCTTTTTGGCGTCGGGCTGGGTGATTTCGAGCACGGCGCGGATATTGTCCTCGACCGAAAGGCCCCGGAATACCGAGGCTTCCTGCGGCAAATAGCCGATCCCGAGCCGCGCGCGGCGATACATGGGGAGCGGCGTCACATCATAGCCGTCGAGCGAAATCACGCCCTTATCGGGCTTCACCAGCCCCGTGATCATATAGAACACGGTGGTCTTGCCGGCCCCGTTCGGGCCCAGCAGGCCGACCGCCTCGCCGCGCGCGACATGCAGGCTCACGTCTTCCACGACGCGGCGCGATTTGTAGGACTTCGCCAGATTATGGACCGACAGCAGGCCTTCGCCGTCAAATCCGGCCGGCTCGCGGTAGGCGGAGCGCGGCTCGAAGGCGGTCTCTCCCTGTTCGGCTGTAGGCGCAGGTCCCCAAAAGGCCTTGTCCCGCGCCGCCTCCTCGGCGTCGGCGCCTAAATTTTCGGCGCCGGCGTCAAGCCATTGGCTTTCGGCGATTTCATCGGCCTTGCGGGACCGCCTGACGCCCTCCGCGAGCCGCGCCAGCGTCTGGCCGGCGGCGCGAAAACGCGTCGAAATGGCGGAAAGATAGCTCAAGCGCGCCTTGTCCGTCGCTCTATGTGTCCAAGGTTTGGAAGTGGCGCTCTATCCCATAAGCGCCGCTTCGGAAATATCGTGCAGGGCGTCGCCCGTGCGCTGTCGCAATTACGCCCAGGGGCGCTTTGCTGCGGCCTGCTTTTCATAGTCGTCGATCTTGTCGGCCTTCTGGAGCGTCAGCCCGATGTCGTCGAGCCCGTTCAGCAGGCAATGCTTCCGGAACGGATCAATATCGAACTTGATGACGCCGCCGTCGGGCCCGCGAATCTCCTGCGTCTCAAGGTCGATGGTCAGCGTGGCGTTCGCGCCGCGCTTGGCGTCGTCCATGAGCTTATCGAGTTCCGCCTGGCTGACCGTGATTGGCAAAATCCCGTTCTTGAAGCAATTGTTATAGAAAATATCGGCGAAGCTTGTCGAAATGATGCAGCGCACCCCGAAGTCGAGCAGCGCCCAAGGCGCGTGCTCCCGCGACGAGCCACAGCCAAAATTGTCGCCCGCGACGAGGATGCGGGCCCTGCGGTAGGCTGATTGGTTCAGCACGAAATCGGGGTTCTCGGAGCCGTCGTCGCGATAGCGCATCTCGGAAAAAAGGCCCTTGCCGAGGCCGGTGCGCTGGATGGTTTTAAGATACTGCTTTGGGATGATCATGTCCGTATCGACGTTCATGATCGGCAGCGGCGCGGCGACGCCGGTCAGCGTGGTGAATTTTTCCATTTGCGGACCTGTGGGTTCAAACGCGCCGTTTATCAAATCCGCCGCCTGCGCGCAAAGGACGGCCTATCGTTGGCGCGGCCCTTTGATCTAAGATCGCCGCCGCCACCCTTTCGCGCCCCATAAAGACTTAACTCATGAACGCTCTCGTTGTCGAAGCGATCGGCTATCTCGCCGCGGCGGCGAGCGTGTTCGTCTATGTGTCGAACACCATGATCCCCTTGCGCATCGCGGCGATCCTCGCCAATGCGCTCTTCGCCCTTTACTTCTTCCTTAAGGGTCTTTACCCGCTCTTCGCGCTCAACGCCTTTCTGGTCCCCGTGAACATGCTGCGCCTGCGGCAGATGCAGCGCCTGGTTCAGGATATTCGCGCCGCCGCCTCCGAGGATTTCGATTACGAATGGCTGCGCCCCTATATGAAGCCGCTAACGCTTTCCGAAGGCTTCGTCCTGCATCGCAAGGGCGATTTGTCGGAGGAAGCCTATCTGCTGGTGCGCGGCGAAATCCATCTGCGCGAGCCCGACGTCACGCTGAAGCCCGGCGCGCTCTTTGGCGAGATGGGCATGTTCACCAATGAGAATCGCCGCACCGCCACCGCCGTCGCCGCGACAGACGTCGAGCTTCTCTGCGTGCGCTATGACGATCTCTTGCAGCTCGCGGCGCAGACCCCGCAATTCGGATTCTATCTGATGCGCCTCATGGTTCGGCGCATGCAGCACAATGTGGAGCTCGCCCGCGCCGGCAAAGGATGAGCCCGCCCGCCATCCGGGCCATTGGGCGTCATGCCCACGCTTGTCGCGGGCATCCACGCCGAGACATTGCGCCGCCTCTTCAAAACGCTCGTAGATTTCCATTCAGCTTCGCCATAAGGACGTGGATGGCCGGGTCAAGCCCGGCCATGACGGCTGGCGGACCGGAGAAACGAATGTCGCAAAAAATCTACCCCGTCCCGGACGACTGGAAGAAGAACGCGCGCCTCGACGAAGAGACCTATCGCCAGCTCTATGAACGTTCGCTCAAAGAGCCGGACAGCTTCTGGGCCGAACAGGCGCAGCGCATCGACTGGATCACGCCCTTTTCGAAAGTGAAGCGCACGAGCTTCGACACGCATAATGTTTCGATACGCTGGTTCGAAGACGGCACGACCAATGTCGCGATGAATTGCATCGACCGGCATCTGCCGGAGCGCGCCAACAAGGTCGCAATCATTTGGGAGGGCGACGATCCTTCCGTCTCGCGTCACATCACTTACGGCGAACTGCATGAAGAAGTCTGCCGCTTCGCCAATGTGCTCAAGAAGCACGGCGTCAAGAAGGGCGACCGCGTCACCATCTATCTGCCGATGATTCCCGAAGCCGCCTTCGCCATGCTCGCCTGCGCGCGCATCGGGGCGATTCATTCTGTGGTCTTTGGCGGCTTCTCGCCGGATTCGCTCGCCGGACGCATCGAGGACGCTGAGTCAAACGTCATCGTCACCGCCGACGAAGGCTTGCGCGGCGGCAAGAAAATTCCGCTCAAGGCCAATGTCGACGCGGCGCTGGATAAGGTTTCCGCGAAGGCGGTCATCGTCGTGACGCGCACCGGCGCCGAAGTCGACATGCAGCCCGGCCGCGATTTCCGCTATGAGGAAGAAGCGGCGCGCGTCCACGCCGATTGTCCCTATGCGGAGATGGACGCCGAAGATCCGCTGTTCATCCTCTATACGTCAGGCTCGACCGGCAAGCCGAAGGGCGCGCTGCATACGACCGGCGGCTATCTCGTCTATGCGTCGCTTACTCATGAACTCGTCTTCGACTATCGCGAAGGCGACGTCTATTGGTGCACGGCCGACGTCGGCTGGGTGACCGGCCACAGCTACATCGTCTATGGCCCGCTCGCCAATGGCGCGACGACGCTGATGTTCGAAGGCGTGCCGAATTATCCGAGCGTGTCGCGCTTCTGGGAAATCGTCGACAAGCACAAGGTCGATATTTTCTATACGGCGCCGACCGCCATTCGCGCACTGATGGCGGCGGGCGAGGCGCCCGTCAAAAAGACCAGCCGCAAGTCGCTGCGCTTGCTCGGCTCCGTCGGCGAGCCGATCAATCCCGAAGCCTGGGAATGGTATCACCGCGTCGTCGGAGAAGGGCGTTGTCCGATCGTCGACACATGGTGGCAGACGGAGACCGGCGGCGTGCTGATCTCGCCTTTGCCCGGCGCGATTGATTTGAAGCCGGGCTCAGCGACGCGGCCGTTCTTCGGCGTCGCGCCGGAGATCGTCGATCCGCTTGGCAATGTTCTCGAAGGCCAATGCGAGGGGTTGCTCGTCATCGCCGATTCATGGCCGGGGCAGATGCGCACCGTCTATGGCGACCACGAACGTTTCGCGCAGACTTATTTCTCCGCTTTTCCGGGCAAATATTTCACCGGCGACGGCGCCAAGCGCGATTCTGACGGCTATTACTGGATCACCGGCCGCGTCGACGACGTGATCAATGTCTCTGGCCATCGTCTCGGCACGGCGGAAGTCGAGAGCGCGCTTGTCGCGCATGGCAAAGTGTCGGAAGCCGCCGTCGTCGGCTATCCGCACGACATCAAGGGACAGGGCATCTACGCCTTCGTCACGCTCAATCAGGGCGTGACGCCGAGCGAACATCTGCGCAAGGAGCTCGTGCAGTGGGTGCGTCACGAGATCGGGCCGATCGCGACGCCCGACATCGTGCAATTCGCGCCGGGCCTGCCGAAGACGCGCTCAGGCAAGATCATGCGGCGAATCTTGCGCAAGATCGCCGAAGGCGAGTTTGGCGCGCTGGGCGACACCTCGACGCTCGCCGACCCCGGCGTGGTGGAGGAGCTGGTGCGGGAGCGGCCGGGGGGTTGAGGCCTACGTCACAACAATTCAACCCGAAGCCTTCTCCCGACGGCGCTCGCGGCGCGGCGCAGCGTGTCAAGCGTTACTGAGGGCGTTGAAGGATCGAGAAGCCGATCGAGTTGCCTGTGGCTCGTCTTCATCCGCGCGGCCATCTCGACCTTGGTGATTCCCTGTTCCGCCATAGCGGCGGCAAGCTGCTCTGCGATGATTTCCTTAATGGCGTGGTCCTCGCATACTTCCAGCATGCCTTGACTCGCGAGGAAATCATCGAAAGTCTCCTCGCTCATGCTGGCTTTCCGTTTCGCGGCCATTACATCACCTCGTCTTTACGCTTGAGCGCAAGATCGATCTCCGTTTGCGGCGTCTTTTGCGTTTTCTTGATGAAGGCGAGCAGAAGAATCATGTGACGATCGCCCAAGCAAAAGATCACGCGCGCAATGCGGTTTCGTTGGAGCGCGCTACGCACTTCCCACAGCCCACGTCCAAGGGGCGCGCTGCCACAGCTCAGCTCATTTTTTATCAAACAGCGCCAGCGCCTCTGTCGCGAGCAGGCCGCCGGTGATCTCGGTATCGGCGAAGGGCGCGGCTTCGGCCACGGCGCGGCTCGTGATCATGATCTGGCCGAGTCGTTTCGATAATTGCTCGATCGAAGCGGCGTAGACGACGCGTCCGATTCCGCACCAAACGATCGCGCCCATGCACATCGGGCAAGGTTCGCCCGACGTGTAAAGCGTCGCGCCCTTGAGCTCCTTCGCCGGATTGTCGGCGACGAAGCGGCGGATCGCCACCATCTCGCCATGCGCCGTCGGATCATTATTGGTGACGCCGAGATTGCGTCCAGTCGAGACGATCTTGCCGTCGCGCACGATCACCGCGCCGAAGGGAAAGTCGCCCTTCGCCGCTTCCGCGATCGCGAGCCGCATGAAGCCTTCGTCTTCCGGCCGGACCGGCGCGCGCTTCGCTTTGGCGTGCGCAGGCGCAGCGCTAATGGCGGACGCGAGACCCGCGCCCATCGTCGCCAGCGCGGCGCGTCGATTGAACCGGTGAGCGCCGCAGCCGCATGTCTTATGGCTCATCTTCCGTCTCAGCCCTGTCGCACTCCTAGCGCCAACTTGACATAGCGAACCGCGCAATGCCACTCGCGACGCTTCGGAAGCCGGCGGGCGACTCAAGCCCTCATGCTGAGGAGCCTGCGAAGCAGGCGTCTCGAAGCACGAGGGCGCGACGAGATCTCGTTTCCTCGTCCTTCGAGACGGCTCCTCCGATCTCGGGTTTACCCGAGATCGGCATTTGAAGCCCAAGTCGGGCAATCCCGACTTGGGTGGAGCCTCCTTAAGGATGAGGAAACCAGTCGCCCTGCGCCAGAAAGTGCTAGTGGGGCTGTTGGAGATGACGAAAGCTTTCATTTTTCCGGGTCAGGGATCTCAGGCGGTCGGCATGGGCAAGGCGCTGTTCGACGCCTTCGAACCGGCGCGCGCGGTTTTCGCTGAGGTCGACGACGCGTTGTCGCAGCCGCTCTCGAAACTCATGTTCGAAGGCCCTGAATCCGGGCTGACGCTCACCGCCAACGCTCAGCCGGCCCTGATGGCGGTTTCGCTCGCCGTGATCCGCACCTTAGAGGCCGAATGCGGCCTCGACCTCGCCCGCGACGCGGCCTTCGTCGCCGGACATTCGCTTGGCGAATATTCGGCGCTCGCGAGCGCCGGCGCGCTGACGGTTTCCGTGACGGCGCAACTCCTGCGCATTCGCGGCGACGCGATGCAAAAGGCGGTTCCCGTCGGAGAAGGCGCCATGGCGGCGCTGCTTGGCGCCGAACTCGATCAGGCGCGGGTTATCGCTGAAGAGGCGGCGGCGGCCGCGGGCGGCGTCTGTCAGGTCGCCAATGACAATGGCGGCGGGCAGGTGGTGATTTCAGGCGCCAAGGCCGCCGTCGAGAAGGCGATCGACATCGCCAAGGAGAAGGGGATCAAACGGGCGGTGTTGCTGCCGGTCTCCGCCCCCTTCCATTGCGCGCTGATGCAGCCCGCCGCCGACGCCATGCGCGACGCGCTCGGGGGAGCGATGATCAGCGCGCCGCGCGTTCCGGTCGTCGCCAATGTGACGGCGCAGCCGACGCAGGACCCGGAGACCATCCGCCGCCTGCTTGTCGAGCAGGTCACCGGCGCCGTGCGCTGGCGCGAATGCGTGGCCTATATGGCCGATTGCGGCGTGACCGGGTTCATCGAATGCGGCTCGGGCAAGGTCCTGGCTGGACTCCTAAAGCGGATCGCGCCGCAAGCCGCGGGCATATCAGTGGGCGCGCCAGCCGATTTCGACGCCTATCGCGCCTTCGCATAGAGACCCGGATAAAAGCAAAGGCCCGGTCGCGAAGACCGGGCCCATTCCCTCGACCGCAAGGGTCGACAAGTCCGATTAGTACTTGGCCAACACCGGAGCCGGCGGGGCGAAGTTGAAGTGGTAGTTCACGCCAGCACGGATCGTGTGGAAGCGCGTGCGGTTGTTCGGGCTGTTGAGGCCCCAGCCCGGGTTGAACACCCAGAACCAGTTGTTGTTGTTGCCGGTGCCGCTGATCTGCGTGTACAGATACTCGACCTTGGCGGACCAGTTCGGCATGAACATGTATTCCGCGCCGCCGCCGACCGTCCAGCCGGTCTGCACCGCGCTGTTCTGGTTCCACCAGCCGTTACGCTGCACTTGGCCATAGGCGAAGCCGCCCGTGCCGTAGAGCAGCAGCTGCGGGCTGAGCAGCGTGATGCCCGCGCGGCCGCGCACCGTGCCGAACCAGTTGATGCGGGCGGTATCGACCGTTCCGCCGAAGCCGAACAGCCAGCCCCAGTTGTTGCCGCCGCCGCCAGAGCCGATGCTCGTGCCCTGGAAGTCGGTCTCGACGCCGACGACGAACATCGGCGTAACCTGGAAGTTATAGCCGATCTGGCCGCCGCCGACGACGCCGCCGCGGCCGCCGCCGCCGCCGCCCCAGCCAAAGTTCCACACGTTGGAGGAGGTGCGATCCTGGAAGCCGCCGCCGAGGTTAAGACCGGCGTAGAACCCGGTCCAGGTCATGACCGGCGGCGGGGGAATGTAAGGCGGGGGCGCCTTGTGGGAGGGGAGGTCGGCGGCGCTCGCAGCGCCGGCAAAAAGCGCCGTCGCCAGAGCCAGAGCCGAAATCGCTGTCTTCATCTCTCTATCCTTCAGTTCGAGCCAACTCAAATTTAATAGGTGCGCGTCAGTCCCGTGACTCTTTCGGACCTGCATCGACGCTGACCCCAAGCACGGCGGAGTGTGGTCAAATTTCACGCGGGAAACAACAAACAGACGGTAAAATCGGGCCCGAAAAGGCCAAAAGATTTCTAGTGTTGCACTTGGGTCACATTGGGATTTGCCGCGAATTCCCACCCAGCGAGCGGGTAATTCAGTCTTGAATCCGTCGCTCGATCAACGAAGTCGAGCTTGCGCCCGTTCTTTCTCCCGCATCCCGATTTGACGCCGCCCACGTCCGCCGTCTTAGGGTGCGCTCCTCTGACGTTGAACCGCGGCTGAAAAAAGGCCACCCCCAAACTGGGCTATAAGGCTCACGCCATCGGTACGAGGGAGGAGAGGGGAATATGTTCAATCTTGACGGCAAGACTGCGCTGATCACGGGCGCGAGCGGCGGCATCGGCGCGGCGATCGCGCGCGCGCTTCATTCGTCCGGCGCGACCGTGGCGCTTTCCGGCACCAGGAAAGAGGCGCTCGAGACGCTTGCCGCCGAACTCGACGGCCGCGCCCATGTTCTGCCCTGCAACCTTTCTCAAAAGGAAGAGACCGAGAAGCTCGTGCCGGCGGCGGAAGCGGCGATGGGCGGACTGGATATTCTCGTCAACAACGCCGGCATCACGCGCGACATGCTGTTCATGCGCCTCAAGGACGAGGATTGGGACGCCGTCATCAACGTCAATTTGACGTCGGCCTTCCGATTGTCGCGCGCGGCGCTGCGCGGGATGATGAAGAAGCGCTTCGGCCGCATTATCCAGATCACCTCGGTCGTCGGCGTGACCGGCAATCCCGGACAGGGCAATTACGCGGCCGCCAAGGCCGGCATGATCGGCATGTCGAAGTCGCTCGCCGCAGAGGTCGCCTCGCGCGGCGTGACGGTCAATTGCGTCGCGCCAGGCTTCATCGAAAGCCCGATGACCGACGCGCTGACCGATGCGCAAAAGGAAGCGATCCTTCGCATGGTGCCGACGGGAAGGCTCGGAACCGGCGCGGACGTCGCCGCCGCCTGCGTCTATCTCGCCAGCGAGGAGGCGGGCTATGTCACGGGACAGACTTTGCACGTCAACGGCGGCATAGCGATGATCTAGCAAGGATGAATCGCACGCGAAACGCGCTTGTGGCGACCTTTCGCCGCGTTCGCGGGAGCGAGGCGCGCCTCTCGCCATGTTCGGGGAAGTATGCTACCAGACCTCGCCGCTGAGGGGCGGCGTCGCCGCGATTTCAACCCGGGGGAGCAAGCCGCAATGCGTCTTGCACACTCTCAGGGCGGTCGGCGAGCGATTGCAGTTAAAGGGATGAATGGCGATCACGGAGCGCGCCAGCCGGCCTGCTCCCGAGTCGCCATACGGCGCGAGTTAAGCGCCAAACGCAGACAGGGATCAAAGAAGATGAGCGATGTCGCCGAGCGCGTGAAAAAGATTGTTGTCGAGCATCTCGGCGTCGAAGCCGACAAGGTCGTCGACAAAGCCAATTTCATCGATGATCTGGGAGCCGATTCGCTCGATACCGTCGAACTCGTCATGGCGTTCGAGGAAGAATTTGGCGTGGAGATTCCGGACGACGCCGCCGAGACGATTCTCACTGTCGGCGATGCAGTGAAGTTCCTGGAAAAGGCGAAGGCCGCCTGACGGACTGAAAAGATCCAAGCGCGCGGCGAATCCTTCGGTGAGGCTTCGCCGCCGTCGCTATTTTCGACAACAATAAAAAGTTCGAGAGTTGAGCCATGCGCAGGGTGGTCGTCACCGGTCTTGGCGTCGTATCTCCTTTGGGCTGCGGCGTGGAGACGAACTGGCGCCGTCTCGCCGCCGGAGAATGCGGCTTCAAGCGTATCGATACATTCGAGGTCGCCGACCTCGCCTGTCAGATCGCCGCGATCGTTCCGCGCGGCGATGGCAAGGACGGCTCATTCAATCCGGACGACTGGTTCGATCCCAAAGAGCAGCGCAAGGTCGATGATTTCATCATTTATGGCGCGAGCGCTGCGACGCAGGCGCTGAGCGACGCCGGATGGGTCGCGGACACGCCGGAGAAGCAGGAAACGACTGGCGTTCTCATCGGCTCCGGCATCGGCGGACTCGGCGGCATTTACGAGACCTCCGTCACCTTGAGGGAGAAGGGGCCGCGTCGCGTCTCGCCTTTCTTCGTTTCGGGCCGAATCATCAATCTCGCGGCAGGCTACGTCTCGATCATGCATAGCCTGAAGGGCCCTAATCACGCGGTTGTGACGGCTTGCGCCACCGGCACGCACGCCATCGGCGACGCGGGACGCATCATCGCGATGGGCGACGCCGACGTAATGGTCGCCGGCGGCGCCGAATCGCCCGTCAACCGCATTGGCGTCGCTGGCTTCGCCGCGTGTCGCGCGCTTTCGACCGGCTTCAACGATCGTCCTGAAGCCGCCTCGCGGCCTTACGACAAGGACCGCGACGGCTTTGTGCTCGGCGAGGGCGCCGGCTGCGTCGTGCTCGAAGAATATGAGCACGCCAAGGCGCGCGGCGCGAAGATCTACGCTGAACTCATCGGCTACGGCATGTCGGGCGACGCCTATCACATCACCGCGCCGACTCCCGACGGCGACGGCGCCTATCGCTGCATGAAGGCGGCGCTGAAACGCGCCGGCGTTTCCGTGACCGACATCGATTACGTGAACGCGCACGGCACGTCGACGCCGCTCGGCGACGAAATCGAGCTCAAGGCCGTCGAACGCCTCCTTGGCAACGTCGAACCCAAGCTCGTCATGTCGTCGACGAAGTCGGCGATCGGCCATCTGCTTGGTGCCGCCGGCGCCGTCGAGGCGATCTATTCGATCCTCGCCATGCAGGCGAATGTCGCGCCGCCGACGCGCAACCTCGACAATCCTTCGGTCGAAACGGCGATCGATCTCGTGCCGCACAAGGCGCGGGAAAAGGAAATCAATGTCGCGCTGTCGAATTCCTTCGGCTTTGGCGGCACGAACGCCTCGCTCTTGTTTCGCCGCGCCTTTTGAGCGCTTAAAACTCAGTCAGCTCAATGAAAAAACCGCTACGCCGCGCTGCTAACGGGAGCGGCGCGTTCCTGAATTCGCCATAATGAGGCATAGTGTAGGTCTCGGCGATGATTTGGCCGCGCGAGATCTTCGACCTTGTGATGGGCGTATTGCGATGAGCGAAGCGGACGAAAAAGGCGCGCCTGAACCGCAAGCGGACGCTGGCGCCTCGCCGCCAGCCGAGCCGGCTGCGGCCGTAAAGGCGGAAGCCGCGCCGCCGCCTCCCGAGGCCGTCGTCTTGGAGTCCGCATCGAGCGCATCCGGAAAAGACCCTGCCCGGCCGCAGGGCGAAGTTGCGGACATGGCTGCGGCGCCGTCGGCAAAATCAGCGATTGCGCCTGCGCCGCACCCGCAAGGAGCGCCCATTTCAACGAAGCCCGCTCCGGCGCCGCCGTTTGAAGCTACTGCGGTTGCGCCTGCGCAAAAGTGGCCGAGCCCGCCGCCGATCGCCAAGCCACAAGCGCCGCCCGAGCCGCCCAAAGCTCCCGTCACGCCAGCCAGTGACATCGCCCGGTCCCCCGAGACGCCGCCCATAAAACGAGAAGCGGCTGCGCCTGCGCCAACATCGTCAAGCTCGACGCCGATCGCCAACGCTTATACGCCGACGACCGCGGCGCCTCCGCCTGTTCCGCCACTGTTGAGCGCGCATTCATCGACAAAGGAAGCGCCGCCGGCGGCGAGGATCTACGCTCCGGATCGAGCCACAAAGCCTTCGACGCCCCAGGCGGGACCGACCCGAGCGGCGCCTGAGCCACGAACCGCGCCGCCGCCCCCTGGACCGGAGGCTGAAGCGCCGTCAGTCAGGCCGCCAGCCCCGCGCTCAGCCGCAGCGCCCGACGCCGCTCCTGCGGGGACGAGCATCTTCCGCCGCCGCGCCAAACTGCAAAGCGCCAAGCACGCGTTACAGCCGAAGGCTACGCCCGCCCCGCCGCCGAAAAAACGTAAGAAGCGCCGCGAGGGCACGCTTTCTGTGGCGAGCGGCTTCTTGAGCTTCGTGCTCGTCGCGCTCGTGGCCGGCGTCTTCGGCCTCATCGCCGCGATGCACAAGCTGAAGGAGCCTGGCCCGCTCGCAGCGGACAAGGTCGTCTACATTCCGCCGCGCAGCGATTTGCTCGAGATCATTTCTCAGCTCGACCGCGAAGGCGTCATCGCAAATCCCGCGCTCATGCAGCTTGGCCTCCTTCTCGAAGGCAAGCTCGGCAAGCTGAAGCCCGGCGAATATGGCTTCAAGAAAAACATCAGCCTGCGCGACGTGATCGATCAGGTCGCCTCCGGCCGCCAGATCATGCACAGCGTGACGATTCCGGAAGGTCTCACGTCGGAACAGATCGTTCAGAAGCTGAAAGAGGCCGATCTGCTCGCGGGCGACATCAACGACCTTCCCAAAGAAGGCGCTCTGCTTCCAGAGACCTATAAATTCCCCCGTGGCTACCCTCGGGCGCGTCTCCTTGCAAAGATGCAGGAGGATCAGCGCAAGACGCTTGAAGCGATCTGGACAAAGCGCGCTGCGGATCTGCCGTTGCGCACGCCCTATGAGCTGGTGACGCTGGCGTCGATCGTCGAAAAAGAGACCGGAAAGAGCGAGGAGCGGCCGCGCGTCGCCGCCGTGTTCCTCAACCGGCTGCGCAAGGGCATGCGTCTTCAATCCGATCCGACGATCATCTACGGCCTCGTCGGCGGCAAGGCGACGCTCGGCCGGCCGATCTTGCGCGCCGAGATCGACAAGTGGACGCCCTACAACACTTACGCCATCGATGGGCTGCCGCCGGGGCCGATCGCCAACCCCGGCCAAGCGTCGCTTGAAGCCGCAGCGCATCCGGCGCCGACGCGCGATCTCTATTTCGTCGCTGACGGCACGGGCGGGCACGTCTTCTCCGAATCCCTCGAGCAGCATTCGCGCAACGTCCAGAACTGGCGGCGATTGGAGAAGGAAAAGAACGACGAAACAATCGATCGCGCCACGCCAGGCGTCCCCGCGCCGGCCGCGCCCAAACCCGAAAAACGCACCGAGGCGCCCATCGGGCGCCTCGTCAATCTCGCAGAGAGTCACGAAGATTATCCGCCGGGCCAAATCATGGCCCCAGACCACGGGCCGACTCATCGGCTCGGCAATTTCGGCTACGCCGAGGCCGATTTTCTTCTGGGCGGCCATGGCGACCGCACGCAAGTCCAAACGGCCGAATTCGTCGCTTTGAGATCTGCGCGACCGTTTTTTACTGAGGATTCGGCCCAGCCGCGCGCCAGACGGCTGTTCGATCCGTCGCTCCTCGCCAGCCGCCCGCCGCCCGCCGAAGCGGAGGAGGAGCGGCTCAATCCGGACATGACGACGACGATCGCGCGAGAGAGTTCGGACGCTCAGTCTGACGACGGCTCTGAGATCGCCGCTTATCCTGTCTCTCCGACGCAGCGCGCCGAACAGAAAGCGCGCGCCGCACGGCTGGGGCTTGCGGCAGGCTCAGACGAACTTCCCGGCGAAGCGCTCGCTCAAAGAGCCGCGCATGACGCCGCGCCGCCGCCGGAAGCCACGGCATTGGCGCCGACTGGCGGTCGGCCCTTTCGTCCGCGCGCTTTCGACGCCTCAGAAGGCACTCCGCTCGACCCGCTGCGTGACAAGAGCTGGGATCTCACCTCAGCTAAGACGGTCCCTTCGACTCCCGATTTGCGGTAAGGCCGACGCGGCGATAGTGAGGCGCGGCGCGAGTAAGCCGCACGCCGATTCGCCTTCTCGGAGCCGTCGCCGCAAATGAGCCTTCACAGCATGACGGGATTCGCCCGCGTCCAGGGCGCCGTCGCCTCTTTTCGTTATGCGTGGGAGCTCAAGAGCGTCAACGCCAAAGGACTCGATCTGCGTCTGCGCGCGCCGCCCGATTTCGACTCGGTGGAAATCAAAGCGCGAGAAAAGATCGCCGCGCGACTCGCGCGCGGGGCGGTCGTCGCCAATCTCGCCGCAAGGCGCGAAGACGAAAGCCAGATCGCCCGGCTCAACCGCGCGGCCCTCGACGCGCTTCTCGCCGCGCTTTCCGAACGGCCGCCGCCCGCCAATGTCGGGCCCGCGACGCTCGACGGTCTCCTCGCAGTGCGCGGCGTGGTCGAGATCGTCGAGCCGGAGTTCTCAGAGGCCGAGCGCGCCGAGATTGAGGCGCGCATTCTCTTGTCGCTGGACGAAGCGCTCGACGCGCTGATCGCCTCGCGCAAGGCGGAAGGCAATGCTCTTGCGGCGGTTCTTGGTCAGCGCCTCGATCGCATATCGATGCTCGCGGCGCAGGCCGACGCCGCGCCCGCGCGCCAGCCCGAGGCGATTCGCGCGCGGCTGAAACAGCAGCTCGCGCGACTCCTGGAGAATGCCGAAGGTCTCGATCCGACAAGGCTGCATCAGGAAGCGGCGCTGCTTGCGATTCGAGCCGACATTCGCGAGGAGCTTGATCGGCTAAAAGCGCATATCGAGAGCGCTTCCAAACTTCTCGTCGCGGGCGGGCCCATCGGCCGCCGATTGGATTTTCTCGCCCAGGAACTTGGCCGGGAGACGAACACGCTCTGCGCCAAATCGAACGACGCCGGACTGACCGCGATCGGACTCGAACTCAAGATCGAGGTCGAGCAGTTTCGGGAGCAGGTTCAAAATATCGAGTGAGTAGTGAGTGGTGAGTAGTGAGTGGACAGGGAGGCCGCTACTCACTACTCACTACTCACTATTCGCTACTCGCTCTCGAAAAATCATGCCTTCGACCCTTTCCAAACGCCGCGGCATTGTCCTCATCCTTTCCTCGCCGTCTGGCGCAGGCAAGACGACTCTGACGCGGATGCTGCTGCAGGATCGCGGTCTCGACTTGACGCTGTCGATTTCGGTGACGACGCGCGCGCGACGCTCGAGCGAAGTCGACGGCATTCACTATAGCTTCATCTCCGAACGCCGCTTCGCCGCCATGCGCGACGCCGGCGAACTCTTGGAATGGGCCGAGGTTCACGGCAATTTCTACGGCACTCCGCGCGCGCCGGTCGAAGACATTCTTGCGCAGGGGCGCGACTGCCTCTTCGACATCGATTACCAGGGCACGCGTCAGGTCCGCGAGAAGATGGGCGCCGACGCCGTCACCGTCTTCATTCTGCCGCCGTCGATGGATGAGCTGCGCGCGCGATTGGAGCGGCGCGCGGAAGATTCGCGCGACGCAATAGCGCGACGGCTGGAGAATGCGCGAAAGGAGATCGCGCGCTGGAAAGACTACGACTATGTGATCATCAACGACGATCTTCAGCGCGCGTTTGAAGATCTGATCGCGATTCTGCGCGCCGAGCGGCAGAAGCGGCCGAGGCGCGACAAGGAAATCGAGCAATTCGTCGCCAAATTGTTGAGCGAATAGGGCGCGCCGTCATTTCGCCGCCCGTTCTTTTCATGCTATTTTACGGTCATGATCAGCGCTCTCAAGCAAATGCTGCC
>Ga0233425_10006385_pt1 | contig 17549 bp, 20 predicted proteins | sample Watercolumn_Towu_2_FD_181712 | JGI IMG/M metagenome (GOLD analysis project Ga0233425, IMG submission 181712) | Freshwater microbial communities from Lake Towuti, South Sulawesi, Indonesia - Watercolumn_Towuti2014_140_MG | ecosystem: Environmental > Aquatic > Freshwater > Lake | place... | reverse complement strand
TTTTCCTTCGCGGTGTCGGGGATGACGAGGCCCGAGGAGGTGGTCTGCTCGGCCTCGGACGGCTTGACGACGACTCTGTCGTCGAGGGGCTTCAGGTTCATGTTTGTTCCTTTTCGTGCGGGTTTCCCAGGCGGGAAACGGGCTGTCTGGGGCCCCGGCGAGCCATTAGCACTCTCCGTGGGCGAGTGCTAATACTAGGGGCGGGTCGCGTCGGGCGACAACCCGCGCGCCGTGTGCGCCACCCCGTGGCGGTCGAGCATTCGTCGCACGAGTGGCATGGGGAGACCGACCACGGTGCTGCGTTCGCCGTGCAGTTCGCGCACGAACACGCCGGCCCCGCCCTGCAGTGCGTACGCCCCGGCTTTGTCGAGCGACTCCCCCGTCGCGAGGTAGCGCTCGAGGGCGTCGGGGGCGATCGTGTGCATCGTGACCGAGGCGGTGTCGAGCGCCACATCGTGCGCGTCACCGCGCGCGCTGCTCACGGAAGACTCGTGCATGCCGCGCGCGACGCACACCGCCGTGTGCACGAGGTGCGTGCGCCCCGACAAGCGCCGCAGCATCGCGCGAGCATGTTCGGTGTCGCGCGGCGTGCCGAAGATTTCCCCGTCGACATCCACGGTGGTGTCGGCAGCGAGCACGACGTCCTCGTGCGGATGCCGTGCCGCGACACGCAGACACTTTGTAGTCGCCATGCGCAGCACGTGGTCGCGCGGCGACTCACCGGCGACCACACTTTCGTCGACGTCGGCAGAATCGACCACGAATGCATATCCCATCTCGCGCAAGATGTCGCTGCGACGCGGCGAGCGCGAGGCGAGCACGAGCATCTGTGTCTGTACCTGTGCGTTTGCCTGTGTCATCCGCCGCTCATCGTGGTGAGCAGTGCGTCGTCGGGCACCGTCAGGTCGTCGAGATGGTCGAGATATCCGTGCGGCAGCACCACCTTGATCGGTCCGTTGGTATGGCCGCGCGCAAGACGCTCGCCGCCCGCGACGAGCTCGAGCGTGCGGTCGAGCGAGCCCGCGATGGTGCGCACGTCGTCGAGCGTCGACACCTCGGAGAACTTGCGCCGCACCTCTGGCCCGACTGGATATCCGGTCAAGTACCAACCGCAGTGCTTGCGGAACTCACGGATGCCTTTCGTATCGTCGTTGCCGGTAATGTCGTTGCGGATGATGTCGTTGCGGGCGTTATCGCGGTGGTGCCGCATGAGCGACTCGGCGTGCGCCACCATCACGTCGAGCACTTCGCCAAGTCGCGGCACAGGGTGCACCGCACGACCGTTGAATGCATCGACTAAATCGCGAAACAGCCACGGCTTGCCCAGGCATCCTCTGCCGATCACCACACCATCGCAGCCCGTCTCGCGCACCATCCGCAATGCGTCGTCGGCGCACCAGATGTCGCCGTTGCCGAGCACGGGGATGCCGTCTACGTGTTGTTTCAGCGCCGCAATCGCCTCCCACCGCGCGCGCGGCGCATAGTGCTGTTGCGCGGTGCGGGCGTGCAACGCAATCATCACCGCGCCAGCATCACGGCAGATTCTTCCCGTATCGAGATACGTGAGCAAATCGTCGTCGATGCCCATGCGGAACTTGCAGGTGACCGGGATGCCGTACCGCGCGCCGGCGCGCACCGCCGCACGCACGATTTCTGCGAGCAGATTTTTCTTCAGCGGCACCGCCGCCCCGCCACCCTTGCGCGTGACCTTGGCGGCCGGACAACCGAAGTTCAAGTCGATGTGGTCGACCAGGTCCTCCTCGCCCAGCACGTCCACCGCGCGCTCGACGATGCCCGGGTCGCTGCCGTAGAGCTGCAGACTGCGGAACGTCTCGTCGGGCGCGAACGACACCATCGAGCGCGTGCGCGGGTTTCCGTAGACGAGGGCGGCCGCCATGATCATCTCGTTCACGTACACCAGGCCCGGGCCGAACGAACGGCACAGCGAGCGGAACGGCGCGTTGGTCACTCCGGCCATCGGGGCGAGCACGACGGGCGGCCACACCTCGATGCCGCGACCGGCGCTGCCGTCGGTGCGCGTGCCGCGCAGGAGGAGCGGGTTCATCTTTGAACGTGCTTCCCGATCACCGCTGGCCGTGTCCCAACTTGAGATTCGGATTCGCGCCGGCGTCAAGCGGCGTCGACTCGCCGCGCACCAAGCGATACCACGCCGCACTCGCGATCATCGCGGCATTGTCGGTGCACATCTCGCGCGATGCGAGCACCACGGCCCGGGCATCTTGCGCACCAGCCGCGGCCATCTCACGACGCAAGAGAGAATTTGCCGCGACTCCGCCGCCGAGAGCGATGGTGCGAGCGTCGATTTCGTTGGCGGCACGGCGCGCCTTGTGCACGAGCACGTCGACCACCGCGCGCTGGAACGACGCGGCGACGTCGTCGGTCGGCACGCCCGGGTTCGTGCGCACCTGGTTGATGACCGCGGTCTTCAATCCGCTGAACGACACGTCGAGTCCGTCGTGCAGCATCGCCCGCGGAAACGCAATTGCGGAGTCGTCGCCGCGCTGCGCCGCCTTGTCGATCTCCGGGCCGCCGGGATACCCGAACCCGAGGAATCGCGCGACCTTGTCGAATGCCTCGCCTGCCGCGTCGTCGATGGTCTGGCCGATCACGCGGTACGAGTGGGCGTCGCGCATCTCGACAAAGAGCGTGTGCCCGCCCGAGACGAGCACGAAGAGCAACGGAAACTCGGCGTCAGGCGCGTCGAGCAGCGCGGCATACAAGTGCGCCTCCAAGTGGTTGACGCCGACGAACGGCACGTCGAGCGCGAGCGCCGTCGCCTTGGCGGCTGCGACTCCGACGAGCAGCGCACCGACGAGCCCGGGGCCGACGGTGGCCGCCACCGCATCGATGCGCGAATAGTCGACGCGCGCCAGTTCGAGTGCTCGCGCGGTCACGTGCGGCAACGCCTCCACGTGCGCGCGGCTCGCGATCTCGGGCACCACTCCGCCGAACCGCGCATGCTGGTCGAGTTGGCTCGCCACCACCGACGACAACACGTCGGTGCCGCCCAAGACGACCGCCGCGGCGGTCTCGTCGCAACTCGTCTCGATGCCCAGCACCATGGTGGAGGCATCGATCGCGCGGCGCGTGATGCTTCGCCCGGCATCGTCATGCATCGTCATGCGTCGCCGTCCCGCTCGGCTTGGATGCGCGCGAGTCGTTGCGCGAACTCGTCGTCTTGGATGTCGTTGCACCACATCACGATTGCGTCGTCACGATCTTCGTAATATTTCGCCCGCACGCCGACGGGCACGAACCCGAACCGGCGATACAACGACTGGGCAGACACGTTCGACTCGCGCACTTCGAGCGTGAGCGACGCCATGCCCGCACGCCGCGCCTCGCGCGCCAAGTCGAGCATCAACTCGGTGGCGATGCCGCGCTGGCGAAGCGACACATCGACCGCCACATTCGTGACGTGCGCCGCGTCGTCCATGTAGATGAGTCCCCCGTAGCCGACCACTCGACCGCCGAGCATCGCGACGAGATAGTGGCGCGACCCGCCGGCTTGCATCGCGAGTTCGTCGCGAAATACGCCCTCGGACCAGGGTTGCGGATACGCGGTTTGCTCGATCTCGAGAATCTGCGGCAGATGAGCGCGGCGCATCGGTTCGATGCGCAGCACGTCGTCGGGTTCGTGCGCACCCGACGCACTACGTCGCAAGAGTCGGCTGAGGATGCTCATGAGGCGCGCGTCGTCCAGTTGATTTCGGCGTCGGCTTCGCGCAAGTACAACGCTGCCACGCTCGGCGCCAGATGCGTCGGGTCGCTGCCGCGCGCCGATGCATCACTGAGAACATCGTCGAGGCCAACGAAGTCGACCGCCTCACCAGCCGTGTCGATTGCGACGAGGCGACGGTGCGCAATGAGCGCCACGTGCCTCGCGTGCGGAAACCCGTCCACGCCACCGGCGCTTGTGTCGGCGAACTCGTACTTCCACGGCACGATGCCGAGCGACTCCGCGATGTCGTCGCGGTGGCGCTGCGCGAAGTCGCCGACGAACACGCACGACTGCGACCGCTCGCGCAACGCGGCAATCAAGTCGTCGAGCGGACCGATGACCGGACGGGTCACTCGACGCGGAGTCGAGCCCGAACGTCCGTCGGCATCCACACGATGCAACGCCCACGCCACTTGTCGGCGGCGAGCATCGATGGTCGGCACGACGAGGTCTCCGGAAAAGTCGGGTGCAGCCGCCACGAGCGCCTCGAGGCCGTCGACGCCGACGAGCGGCACCGACAGCACGTGCGCGAGCGCCTGCGCCGACGCGATGCCCACGCGCATCCCCGTGAAGAGCCCTGGCCCCACGTCCACCGCAATCGCGTCGATCTCCGGGAGCAAGACACCCGAGCCGCGCACCACGAAATCGATCATCGGGGTCAGGTCTTCGGCGTGTCGTCGGTCGCTGCGCGACTCGCTCGCGGCCAGCACGTCGTCGCCGTCGACCACCGCGACACTCACCGACTCCGTCGCCGTGTCGATACCTAGCACGATCATGCGGTCACCACGACGCGCCGACCACGCGCAACTTTTCGGCAAGTCGCGCCAGTCGCGACTCCCACTGGGCACCGCGACACGAGAGCTCGATAGTGCGTTCGTCGTCGCCCGCATGATCGAACGCCACCACGAGCGCATCGTCGAACGCGTCGGCGACGAGGTCTCCCCACTCGATCACCAGCACAGCGCCATGCCGTCGTGCTTCGTCGAGCCCGAGATCGGCGAGTTCGCCCGTGCGCTCGAGGCGATACACGTCGGCGTGGCACACGCGCAGCGAACCGCCTTGATATTCGTGCACCAGCGTGAACGTCGGCGAGGTCACGGGTTCGCCGACTCCGAGCGCGGCACACAGCGCCTTGGTGAATGCGGTCTTGCCCGCACCGAGATCGCCGGCCAAGAGCAGCACGTCGCGCGCGCGCAGTTCGCGCGCCACGATGCCGGCCACGTCCGCCGTGTCGGCGGAGGAGTGCGACACGAGATGCACCGATTGCATCAGACCGCCCCGATGTGGTCGCGCGGCACGCGGGAAGAGATCGCGCACACGACCTCGTAGGTGATCGTGCCGAGAGCACTCGCCCAGTCCTCGACGCGCACCGACTCGTCCCCTTGCCGACCGAACACCACCGCCTCGTCGCCGACTTCCACGTCGTCGTCGCCGCAGTCCACCATCATCTGGTCCATGGTCACCACGCCGACGATGCGACGATGCTTGCCGCCGACGATCACGCGGGCCGGCGTCTGCCAGGCGCGCCGCGCGATGCCGTCGGCGTATCCGAGCGGCAAGACCGCGACATTCGAATCGCGATCGAGCACGGTGCGCAGTCCGTAGCTCACGCCCTCACCCGCGCGCACGCGCTGCACGTGGGCGACCTTCGAGCGAAGCGACATCACCGGACGCAACTCGCGGCTGAGGTCGTCGACGCCGTCGCCGGCCGACAAGCCGTAAATCGCGATGCCGGCGCGCACGAGCGTGGCGTGCTCGCCGAGCGCGCGCAACGCGGCAGCGGAGTTGGCGTGGTGCACGTGGCGCATGTCGGGGGCAATCGCCCTCACCACCGGCACGACTTCGGCGAATGCGTCAATCTGTCGCTGCGTCTCGACGCGCGACGGATCATCGGCCGTCGCCAGGTGCGTCATCAATCCGTCGAGCACGAGGTGTCGGGTGCCGACGATCATGCGGGCGCGCGACGCGGCCTGGTCGTTCGGCGCACCCACTCGGTGCATGCCGGTGTCGACCTTCAGGTGCACGAGGGTCTTCTTACCGACGCGTTCTGCCACTGCGGCGAGGTGCGCGATGTAGTGCTCGTTGTACGCGGTGCAGATGACCCCGTGGTGCACGAGTGCGGCCGCATCGTCAGGCGGCTGCTCGCTCAGAAGAAGAATCGGCGCGTCGATGCCGGCCTCGCGCAGTTCGACGGCTTCTTGCGTGAGCGCCACACACAATCCGCGCGCGCCGGCGGCAAGTGCAGCGCCGGCGACGGGCAAGGCACCATGGCCGTAAGCATCGGCCTTCACCACCGCCCAGGTCTCGGCAGGCGAAGCGATGCGCGCGATGACCTCCACGTTGTGGCGCAGCGCGGCGAGATCGACCGTGGCGCGCGTGGCGCGGCCCGCACGTGCAGCATGGCTCGCGCGTTCGGTACGGCTCGCGCGTTCGGCACGGCTGGTCGGCGTGTCGTCGTTCATCGCGCGTGCAGCGCCCCTACTCGGCAGCGACGACCGCGACGGCGAGATGGTCGGTATGGGTGAGCGACACGTGCCAGTTCGTCACGCCGCGCTCGTGCGCGAGTCGCGCGGCCCGCCCCGACACCTGCAACGACGGACGCCCGCCAGCATCGCTGCGCACCGACACGTCGTGGAAGTCGAACGCCCCGAGCCCGACACCGAGAGCCTTCATCGTGGCTTCGCGCGCCGCGAACCGTGCGGCAAGCATCGCGTCAGAGTCCGCGCGCCGCGCCGCCGACTCACGTTCGCTCGCCGTGAACACGCGCGTCACGAGCCGCGGCGAGCGCGCCAGCGCAGCACCGAACCGCGCGATGTCGACGGCATCAATTCCCAATCCGCGCATCACTGGTCTCCGGTGCGCCACATGTCGGCGGTCGTCGTGATCGGCAAGATGAGCGCGTCGGCGACCGGCACTTCGGCCAATCGGTCTTCGCGGAAGCTCGTCTCGGTCTCGGTCACGGCATCGACGAGACGCTCGTAGCGGTTGTCGTATCCGGCCAGCACCTGCTTCATCACGCCGGCAGGCAAACGATCTTGGAAGAGAACGTGCAGCAGCGTGATGCCGGTGGTCTCCGGACCCTTGGTCTCAGGCACGAAAATCACGGTGCGATTGTCGCGCCGGCCGCGCGCGACCAGCACTTCTTGCGACATCGCGACGCGGCGCTTGGTACCGCGCAATGCATTGTTCGACTCGACGCGCGAGCGCAGGTCGCGGGCGATGCCGCCACGGTCGACGATCGCGACGGTGGAATCCGCCGACGCAGGATCGCCCTCGATGCGATAACGCGTGAAGCCGACCACTTGGCTGACGGCCGGGTCGAGATCGGCGAGCACCTTCAGCACGCCGTAGGGCAGGCGCTCACGCGCGGCACCCGCCACGAGCACGGCCCTCACCAACGCGCGGTCGAGCAGGCCTTCCTCGCTGCGCGAGATTCCGACGGTGATCGTCTTCGCCTGGTGCTTGATCGCGTCGATCGGGCGCGTGAGTTCGTCGATGGCGCGCGTCAACGCGGCGGTGATGTCGTCGAGCAGCGCCTCGGGCGTGGCGATCTTGCCGAAATCGCGCTGGTATGCAGCAAGCGGGCTCGCCGACATCGCCGTGCGCAAGATGCCGACTACGCGCACTGCCGTCGATGCCTCGAGATTGCCGTCGTAGGTTCCGGTGGCCAGCGAGTCGAAGAAGCGGTTGGCCGGCACGCCGATCTCAGCGTGCACCTTGTCGAGCAATTTGGCGCCGTCGCCACCCCTTTCAACGGCGCGCTCGACCACTTCGCGGGTCTGGCGCAGCGGGCGCGCGAGTGCGTCGATGGCGAGCGCGGCTTCGTAGCCGAAGAGGTGCCCGACCATCACCGACAACACGAAAGCGACGCGCGGGTCGACCGCCGGCACCTCGATCACGGCGGCGGCGGCGCCGTAGCGATGCTTGCCGGCAGTCGCCACCACGATGGGCAGCGCCTTGTGGGCGCGATAAATCTCCACTTCTTTGGCGACGTCGGCCGCGGTGCCCCCGCTCAGCCCTGCCGCGCACACGAAGATGAGCGGCTCGCACGACAAGTCGATGTGCTTTTTGTCCTCGGTGATGTCGCAGGCGATCGACTTGTAACACAGCTCGCTCAACTTGATGCGCACTTCTTCGGCCGCCACCGCGTTGGTGCCGTTGCCGACGACGGTCCAGTAGCGCCGCGAAGTAGCGAAGTTGCGTGCAGCATCGGCGACCTTGCCGCGCGCGGCGAGCACCTGCACCATCGCCTCAGGCAGCGTGTGCAGAGCGGCAAGCAGCGCGTGCCGGTCGTCTCGCGAACCCGCACCGAGAGCCTGGGCCACCGCGCACGCGACGATGGCACCGGCGGCGACCTGTGCATAGAACGCCTTGGTGCTGGCGACGCTCATCTCCACGTCGCGACCGTCGGAGGTGTAGATGACGCCGTCGGCTTTGGCAGCGAGTTCGCTGCCACGCCGGTTGACGATGGCAAGCACGCGCGCGCCGCGCGAGCGAGCCAGGTCGACCGTGCGATTGGTGTCGGTCGTGGTCCCGCTCTGGCTGATCGCGATGATCAGCGTGTCGCGCATGTCAAGCGCGAGACCGAAACCCGACAACTCGGTGGCCGGCAGCGCATCCACTCGCAGATTGTCGTCGGTGAGCGAGCGCAACAAGTTGGCGAGCGAGCGACCGGCGATTGCCGCAGTGCCCTGGCCGATCACGCGCACTCGCCGCAAGGTGCCGGCAGCGAGTTCGTCGACGATGCTGCGCGGCAACTGCGACTCGTCGAGCGTGACAGAGAGGAGACCCGCGTGTTCGCTGATACGTCCGCGCAGTGTCTTGGCAAAACTCAGCGGGGCTTCGTTGATTTCTTTGGCGAGAAAGTGGCGATGCTCGCCACGGTCGATGTCGCGAGTCGTGACCTCGGCGACGAGCGTGTTGTGGGTGCCGAGCGACAACGGCGTCGCGTCGTATGCCGAGAGCGTGATGCCCTCTGCTTCGCCGGCCTTGTCCGCATCGAGCACCACCACTTGCCCGCGGCTCGACGGTCGGTCGGGATGAGCGAGCGATTCGCCATCCATGCGCACGTAGCGCTGCGTTTCTTCGACGAGACCGTAAGGCTCGCTCGCGACGACGAAGCGGTCGTGCGCCATGCCGATGCAGAGACCTTGCCCGCTGCCCTTCAGCGCGAGCAACAACGTGCCCGGCTCGTCGGCCGATGCGGCGGCGATCGCCACCGAACCCTCGAACGAAGCGACGGTCTCGCGGAATGCCTCCGACAATGCGACGCCCTTGGCGACCCGTCGCGAGACGAGCGCCGGAATCACCTTGGCGTCGGTCGTGATCGGTTGAGCGAGCCGCAGCTCGTGGCGCGCCCGCAGGTCGGCATGGTTGTCGACGTCGCCGTTCAGCGCCGCGACGAGGTACGCGGAGTCGACCTTGTTCTCCAACTCTTCGCTGTTGACCGGATGAGCGTTGGGCTCGGAGATGATTCCGACACTCGCCCAGCGCGTGTGACCGAGCACCGACACTCGCGCACCCGGTTGGCTCACCACGTGCCGCAACAAGTCGTCGGCGACGATCGCCGTGCGCATCACGCGCGTGTTGTCGCCCAGCTCGCCGATTTCGGCCGCCGCCTTGTAGACGAACGACCACGCGTTGCGCGTGACGCGCACAGCACCGGAGGTAAAGAGGCTGTCGTCGTGGCGGCCGCGCATCAACGCGTCGACTCGCGCGTCATCGCGCGAGAGGCCGTGGTTCCACACCATCACGTGCACGCCGGCAGAGTCGCGACCGCGAACTTCAAGCCGGTCGATTGCCGACAGCGCCTGCTGAATGGACAGGTACGCCGCAAGTGCACTGCGACTCGCACCAGCACCGGCCAGTCCGTCGACGGCGCGGGCGGTGCGGATGCGATCGTGGCGCAGCGACCATGCAGCGTCGCGCAGAGAAGTCACGAGTGAGCCGCGACGCTCGAGCACGGCGGCACCGGCCGAGGCGTCAGCGTGCTGCAACCGGCGGTCGGCGTCGGCGAGGCGCGGGTCGAGCTGGTCGAGTCGCACGGTGAGCGCAGTGATGAACTCGCGGTTGCCGGCCATGAGCCAGACGCCCGCATCACCGCGCAGCGCGGCGTCGAGGTCGCCCAGCGTGCGGGCCATGTCGGCCAACTGGTCGTCGGCGGGCAGCGAACCACTCGCCCAGCGCCCGAGCACCCCGTCGAAGGCCGCCAAAAGCGCCGCTGCCTGGGGTACTCCGCGCGTTTCTGGCCGCGACAGCACCGCGATGATGCCGCACATGACTACAACGCTACCTATTCAGCGGTGCAGAGGAATCGTGTTCGCGCGCAAAGTGTCATGCGCGCGCAACCACCAGCCGCTCCAACCGCGCAACGACGGCCTTCGCGAGTTCGAGCGTGGTGGCCTCGACCATGATGCGCACGAGCGGCTCGGTGCCCGACGCGCGCACGACGATGCGACCATCGTCGCCGAGCGCGGCGCGCTCGCGCGCCAACTCGTCGGCGAGCAGTGCTTCGATGTCCGCGGGTTTGTGCGTGACTCGCACGTTGTGCAACACCTGCGGAAGTCGCTGCATCACCGCACCCGCGAGATCAGCGAGCCGCTCTCCGCGACGACGCACGAGATCAAGCAGCAGCATCGCCGACAAGATGCCGTCGCCGGTAGTGGCGTGGGCGGCGTGGATGATGTGCCCGCTCTGCTCGCCGCCGAGCACGTAACCACCGTCTTGCATCGCGGCTAGCACCGCACGATCGCCGACGTCGGTGGCCACAACTCGCACGCCTCGCTCGCGCATGGCGCGATGAAATCCGAGGTTCGTCATGCTCGTCACCACCACGGTGTCGTGCGCGAGCAAGGACCGGTCGCGCAAGTCGAGCGCAGCGAGCGCGATGAGACGGTCGCCGTCGACCACGGTGCCCGTCTCGTCGACTGCGATCACGCGGTCACCGTCGCCGTCGAACGCCACGCCGACCACGCCTCGGCGCGCGCATTCGGCTGAGATCGCCGCGGGGTGCACCGCGCCGCAGCCGTCGTTGATGTTGCGGCCGTCGGGCTCGGCGTTTCGCACCACTGCCGACAGCCCCACCGCGCGCGCGATGGCCGGTGCCACGCGACTGGTGGCGCCGTTGGCGCAATCAAGCACCACTTCACGACCCGCGAAGTCGGCGACGCTCAACTCGGTGGCGATGGCACGCACGTAGTCGTCGCCGATCGACGAGTCGGGGCGCACCGCCGCCGAGCGTGCCTCGCCGCGCGACGGATCACTGCGCGACGAACTGCCGCGCGACGGGTCCCCGCTCGATTGCCAGTGCGATTCGATGCTCATCTGTTGTGAATCGAGCAGTTTTCGGCCGCCAGGCGCGAACACCTTGACCCCGTTGTCGTTCCACGGGTTGTGCGAGGCGGTGATCGCGACCCCGACGCAGTCGCGCGCACTCGCCGCACGAGCAATCGCCGGGGTCGGCACGAGACCACCGTCGCTCACGCTGCAGCCCTGCGAGATGGCACCCCGCGCAAATGCTGCAGCGAGGCGCGGCCCGCTCTCGCGTCCGTCGTGGCCGATGACGATGGTCCTACCGGGAAATTCGCGCCCGACCGCGGCGCCGAGCCGGGCGACGAGCGAGTCGTTCAATTCGACGTCGACGCGACCGCGGACTCCGTCGGTGCCGAAGCGCAACATGTCGCCGCGGCGAAACCGTCGTCGATTAGCGCTTGGTGTACTGCGGCGCCTTGCGCGCCTTCTTCAAGCCGTACTTCTTGCTTTCCTTGCGGCGCGCATCGCGCGCGAGCAGGCCGGCGCGCTTCAGCGCCGGGCGGTGCGAGGGATCGAGCGCAACCAGCGAACGCGCAACAGCAAGTCGCATCGCGCCGGACTGGCCGGCAGGACCTCCACCGGCGATGTCGACGTCAACGTCGTAGCTCACGAGCGTGTCAGTGATGCGCAGCGCCTCAGTGGCGTTTTTGCGGTGGATGGCCGTGGGGAAATACTCCTCGAATGTGCGACCGTTGACGGTGACGCGACCGCTGCCTGGGCGAAGCCGCACGCGCGACACCGCGCTCTTGCGACGGCCGGTGGTTTGCGTGAGCGGCTTGGTGGGCATGAAGAGTTACTCCTTGATTATGCGTGTGTGCGTGGTGGTCGGTTTAGTCAGCGAGCTTTCGCGTCGCTCATGTCGACGGGCTTGGGCTGTTGCGCAGCGTGCGGATGTTCGGCACCCGGGTACACCTGCAGTTTCTTGATCATCGCGCGACCGAGACGACCCTTGGGCAACATGCCGTGGACGGTGCGGCGAATCGCCGACTCGGGGCTGCGCGACAACAACTGGCCGTAGTTCTCGACCCGGATTCCGCCGGGATATCCGCTATGGCGGGCGACCTTTTTGTCTTGCGCTTTGCTGCTGGTCAGCACGATCTTCGACGCGTTGATGACGATGACATGGTCGCCGGTGTCGATGCTCGGGGTGAACGACGGCTTGTGCTTGCCGCGCAACAACGTGGCGATCTCGGTGCACATGCGACCCAGGACGAGCCCGTCGGCATCAATGACATGCCAGGCGCGCTGAACCTCGGAGGGCTTCGCCGAATACGTACGCATGAGAATGACCTTTCGAAATCGAAATGACGCCGCGCCGTCGGCGCAAAGTCGAACACTGAATGATACGGCGATTCTCGCCGCCTCGCACCCGGCGTGCCGCGAGCCACTGCGGAGCTAGCGCCGGGCGGCCACCACCCGCTCGAGCCACCGTTCGACCCGACTGGCGAAAGCCTCCTGCGAGTACCGCGCTTGCGCGTCGGCACGACACCGACGCCGGTCGATGACCGAGAGGCGTTCGACGGCGCCGACCACCGCCGCAGTGTCGTCGGCGGGCACCACGAAGCCCGTCACGCCGTCGCGCACGATCTCGGCGGGGCCGCCGCGGTCGTAGGTGATCACCGGAACTCCGCAGGCGAGGGCCTCGATCGCCACGTTGCCGAAGGCCTCCACCCAGCGGTGCACCATGACCAACGCGGCGCACCGCCCGAGCCGTGCCTGCAGATCTGCAGTCGCAAGAAATCCTGCGTGCTCGACGCGCGCCGACGGAAATCGCCGTGCTGCCGCGCGCCACGCGAACTCGTCTTGCATGAGCCCGAACGCAATCACTCGACGGCCGCTGTGTTGTGCCACGGCGAACACGTCGTCGATGCCCTTCTCGGCGCTGATGCGACCGACGAACGCAAGGTCGTCGGTGGCGTGCTCGACGAAGTCGTAGGCCGAGAGGTCGACGCCGCTCATCACCACTTCGACCTCCGCCGTGTTGAGGTCGGCGAACGTCGCGGCCTGCGCGGTGCTGTGCATGGCGACGCAGCCGGGCGTGCGACGCAGCGCACCAGTCACCGCGCGATCCATCTCGTCGTTCAGCGAACCCATGCTGACGAGGTGCGCGACCGCAGACGGGCAGTCGCTCGAGGCGTCGAAGGGCAACGCGTCGTAGGCGAAGTTGAGCACGAGATCAACACGGTCAGCCCGGTCAGCAGGTTCAGCGAGACGGCAGGCCTCGTGCCACATGTTGACGAGCACCGAATCGGCGGGCACGACGGGCGGAGTGCTGCGATCGAGCGTCTGGCTCGGCACGTGCAACGCACCGTCGACGTGCACCACTCGATGTGCGCCGAGCTGAGAGCCGCGCGGCGCCACGACGGTCACGGTGTGTCCGCGCGCGACGAGACCGTCGGCGAGCGTTCGCATCGTGAGCTCGACGCCGCCGCCCACGCCCGAGCCGAGGGCCCCGACCGAGGTGGAGAGAAAAACGACGTGCACGACCGGCGGCGACTACTCGAACGACGCGGGATAGCCGACTTCCCACAGGCACAACCCGTGCGGCGGCGCGATTTGTGACGCGTCGCTGCGGCGGCCGCTGCGCACGAGCGCCATCATGTCGCTCGGCGGGCGTTTGCCCATGCCGATGTCGGCGAACGTGCCGACGAGCGATCGCGCCATCTGGTGGCAGAACGCGTTTGCGCGCACGTCAAACACGACGAGGTCGCCGTCGCGGCGCCACGAGGCCTGCATGACGAAGCGCTTCATCGACGCTGTTCTCGCGCGACTATCTTCATCCTCTTCGTCGGCTTCGGGCTTGCGGCAAAACGCCGAGAAGTCACGCTCGCCCATGATCGCGTCCGACGCGAGTTGCATCGGGCGCACGTCGATTGGTGCATGCACGTGCCAGGCGGTGGCCGCCAAGAACGGGTCGGGGGTAGCCGAGTTGAGGATGGTGTAGCGGTAGTGCCGCCAGATCGCCGAGAATCGCGCGTGAAACGAGGCCGGCACCCACGCCGCGTCGCGCACCGCGATGCGCGGGCCGCACAGCGCGTTCAGTTTCTTGGCCAGCGAGTCGATCTTGGTGCGTGACGGCAGCTCGACGCTCACGACTTGCGCGCGCGCGTGCACGCCGGCGTCGGTGCGGCCGGCCGCCACGAGGTGCACGGGTACCTGGGTGATCTTCTCGAGCGCCTCGGTGAGTGCGCCGGCCACGGTCGGCACGTCGCGATTCGGCGCGAATCCGTGGAACGAGCTGCCGTCGTAGGCGACGATGAGCCGAGCGTTGCGAACGCTGTTGCTCGACGACTTCATGGCCGTTGCAGCGGCGGCCGTCGTGCGCGGCTCGCTAGACGAGTTCGATGCGCGCCATCGCGGCGCGGTCGCCGTTGCGCTTGCCCAACTTGAGGATGCGCACGTATCCACCGTTGCGCTCCATGTAGCGCGGGGCGAGGCTCTTCACGAGTTTGGTGGTCATCTCTTTGTCGTTGAGGTACGCCTGAATCTGGCGGATCTTGTGCAGGCTCGCCGCGTCGGCGTTCTGCGCGTTCTTCGCCTTGGTGATGAGCCGCTCGGCGATCGGGCGCAGGGCCTTGGCCTTGGCCTCGGTCGTCTCGATGCCCTCAGCGGCAAAGAGTGACGCGGCGAGGTTGGCCATCATCAGGCGCTGGTGGCCGGACGAGCCGCCGAAAGATTTGCTGCGTCGTGGTTCGGGCATGGTCGGTCTCCTCGTGTGGCGTCGCGCGTCAGACGCGCAGCGCGAGTCCTCGCTCGTCGAGCTTGCCCTTCACTTCGGCGATGCTTTGCGCGCCGAAGTTGGGCAGGTTGGTGAGTTCTTCCTCGGTGCGCGCGACGAGGTCGCCGATCGAGTTGATCTGTGCACGCTTCAAGCAGTTGTACGGACGCTGCGAGAGCATGAGGTCTTCGATCGGCATGTCGAGTTCGGGAGACCCGCTACCCGTCGTCGCCGACTCGCCCAATTCGAGGGCGACCGGCTGGTCGGAGAGCGACGCCACGAGATCGAGCAGGCTGCGCATCGTGGCGCCGGCCGAGGCGAGCGCGTCGGCGGGCGTGATGGAGCCGTCGGTCTCGATGTCGAGCACGAGGTTGTCGTAGTTGGTCGACTGCGCGACGCGCGTCGGCTCGACTTCGAAGCTCACGCGGCGCACCGGCGAGAACAACGCGTCGACGGGGATGACACCGATGGTCTTACGGCCGGCGTCGCGGTCGCTGCCGAGATAGCCCTTGCCGCGCTCGATGGTGATCTCGAGCGACAGATTGGCTTTGGCGGCGAGCGTGGCGATGTGCTGCTTGCCGTTCACGAAGTCGACGCCGGCGGGCAGCGAGATGTCGCCGGCCGTCAGGTCTTTCGGGCCCTGTGCGTCGATGCGCACCGACACGACCTCGTCGACTTCGCTGCGCACGACGATGTCTTTCAGGTTGAGGATGATTTCGGTGACGTCTTCAGTGACGCCCTCGATCGTGGTGAACTCGTGCAGCGCCTCGTCGAACTTCACCGAGGTGATGGCCGCGCCAGGAATCGACGAGAGCAACATACGACGAAGCGAGTTGCCGATGGTGTGGCCGAGACCCGGCTCGAGCGGCGAGACGGAGAACTTCTGACGGTTGCCGATGGCCTCCCCGAGGGCGGTGACGCTGGGGCGCTGGATGACGAGCATGTGGCTGGACTCCTGTGTGGTGGGTGGGGTTACTTCGAGTAGAGCTCGACGATGAGTTGTTCTTTGAGCGGCACGTCGATCTGCGCGCGCACGGGCAGTTCGCGCACGACCACGGCCTTGCCGCCGTCCTGCGAATCGAGCCACGCCACCGGCGCGCGGCCGAGCGTGTCGATGTTGTGCTGGATGACGATCATGTTGCTCGCCTTGTCGGAAAGGCTCACGATCTCGCCCTTGCCGAGGGTGTACGACGGCACGTTCACGCGCTTGCCGTCGACCTTCACGAGGCCGTGGCTCACGAACTGGCGGGCCTGCGGACGGGTGGCCGCCCAACCGGCGCGGTACACCACGTTGTCAAGACGCAACTCGAGGAGGCGCAGGATGTTCTCGCCAGTCGGGCCGGCGAGCCGCACTGCTTCTTCGTAGATCTTGCGGAACTGGCGCTCGAGCAAGCCGTAGATGTACTTCGCCTTCTGCTTTTCTTGCAGCTGGTTCAGGTATTCACCGTCACTGGAGCGACGACGCGTGCGGCCGTGCTGTCCGGGCGGAAAGGGGCGACGCTCGAGGGCCTTCGTGCCCTTCCCGTTCTCGAAGACGTTGATGCCGAGGCGGCGTGAGACGCGGACTTTCGGGCCGGTGTAGCGAGCCATGGTTACGGACGCTTCCGCTTCGGTTGACGGCATCCGTTGTGCGGGACGGGGCTCACGTCTTTCACGCTCGTGACCTCGATGCCGAGGTTCTGGATGGAGCGAAGCGCGGTGTCGCGACCCGAGCCCGGGCCCTTCACGAGCACTTCGGCGCGGCGCAGGCCCATTTCCATCGCGGCGCGCCCCGCTTTTTCGGCGGCGAGCTGCGCGGCGAACGGCGTGGACTTGCGCGATCCGGTGAATCCGACTCCGCCCGACGAGGCCCAGGCGATGACGTTGCCTGCGGCGTCGGTGATGGACACGATCGTGTTGTTGAACGTGCTCTTGATGTGCACGACGCCGGTGTTCACGTTGCGGCGTTCGCGTTTGCGCGGCTTGCGCGGTGCGGGTGTTGCGGTTGCGTCGGACATTTACTTCCTCGCGGCGACTTTCTTGTTGGCGACGGTCTTCTTCGGGCCCTTGCGGGTGCGCGCATTGGTGTGCGTGCGCTGGCCGCGCACCGGCAGACCCTTGCGGTGGCGGGTGCCTTGGTACGAGCCGGTTTCGATCTTGCGCTTGATGTCTTGCTGCACGTCGCGGCGGCGGTCGCCCTCAACCTTCAGGTTGTTCTCGATGTAGATGCGAATCTTGTTCACGTCGGAGTCGGAGAGGTCGCGCACCCGGGTGTCGGGGTTGATGGCGAGGTCGTCGCACATCTTCGCCGCGGTCGGACGGCCGATGCCGTGGATGTAGGTGAGCGAAATCGCCACGCGCTTCTCGCGCGGGATGTCGACGCCGGAAATTCGTGCCATCTTCTCAGAAACCTTCTCTAACCCTGGCGCTGCTTGTGGCGCGGGTTCTCGCAGATCACCATGACGCGACCGTGGCGACGAATGACCTTGCACTTCTCGCACATCTTCTTCACGCTCGGACGAACTTTCATGACGATCTTTCTCTTACTTGAAACGGAATGTGATACGGCCTCGCGTGAGGTCGTACGGCGACAACTCGACTTGCACCCTGTCGCCCGGATTGATGCGGATGTAGTTCACCCGCATCTTCCCCGATATGTGAGCCAAGACGGACCGCCCGTTGGAGAGTTCCACCCGAAACATCGCGTTGGGCAACGATTCGGTGATCGTGCCTTCCAGCACGATGGCATCTTCCTTGTTTTTTGCCAGAACTGACTCCTTCGAGCCCCGCAGGGCGACT
>Ga0233425_10006384_pt1 | contig 17551 bp, 13 predicted proteins | sample Watercolumn_Towu_2_FD_181712 | JGI IMG/M metagenome (GOLD analysis project Ga0233425, IMG submission 181712) | Freshwater microbial communities from Lake Towuti, South Sulawesi, Indonesia - Watercolumn_Towuti2014_140_MG | ecosystem: Environmental > Aquatic > Freshwater > Lake | place... | reverse complement strand
GCCGCGGACGAGTTCCACATACACGCGGGCCGCCGCCTGGAGAAGCGTGAACGACGACCGCAGCATGAGGGCCGCCACCACGCCGATCAGGCTGCTCGCGACGAGCGCCGCGAGGCTCAAGCCCACAGTCATCCACCAACCCTTCCAGAAGGCCGCCCGGTATTCCCAGACGACCTCCCAGTTCCAGTTCATGTCGAGGCTGGCGAAGGCGAGACCGGCCCCTGCCGCGAGGACGGCCAGCACGATCAGATAGGCGAGCCAGCGAGGCATCATGAAAGTGTACCGCGGCACCTGACGAGAGCGTCGGGGAGAAGCTCGGTCTGTTTGGGCGAGGGGAGGGCGAGCCGGGGGGCGCGAAACCCGCGGGTTTCGCGCAGGGCGGTTATCTTCATTCCGGTTTCGCAGCCCTGTGCGGCCGCGGTGCCGGGGCATGTCAGCCGCCGGAGTCATGGGTGAGTGTGCAGCTCATGGATTGGCTCAACTACCACCATCTGCACTACTTCTGGACGGTCGCCAAGGAGGGCAGCGTGTCGCGTGCCGCCGCGGCGCTCCACGTCGCCCAGCCGACCGTCAGCGCGCAGCTGCGATCGCTCGAGCGCGCCCTCAAGCAGCGGCTCTTCGAACGACAGGGGCGTCATCTGAAACTGACCGCCGAGGGCGAGGCGGTGTTTCGCTATGCCGATGAGATCTTCTCGCTCGGCCGCGAACTGATGCAGACCGTCCGCGGGGAGTCGCAGGCGACGACGAAAAAGTTCCGCGTGGGCGTTTCCGATTCGCTGCCGAAGGTGACGACGTACCGGATCCTCGAGCCCGCGCTCGTGCTGCAGCCGGCGTTTCGGCTGCACGTGCGCATCGACAAGACGGAGCGGCTTCTCGGGGAGCTCGCCATCCACGGTCTCGACATCGTGATCGCCGACTCTCCGATGACGCCATCGCTGCGGGTGCGGGCCTACAGCCACCTGCTCGGCGAGACGAGCGTGTCGGTCTTCGGGGCGGCCGCCCTTGCCCGTACCGTCCGCAAGGGGTTTCCGCAGTCGCTCCACGGCGCTCCGATGCTGCTGCAGACGGCCAACACGGCGGTCCGGCAGTCCCTCGATCAATGGTTCGACGTGCACCGTATCGAGCCGAAGATCGTCGGCGAGATCGAGGACATGGCGATGCTCCAGACGCTCGGCGAGCACGGCCTCGGCCTGTTCGCGGCGCCGACGGTCGTGCGGCGGGAGATCTGCCGCCGCTACCACGTCGCACGGATCGGGGAACTCGACCGCGTGCGGGAGCGGTTCTACGCGATCTCGGTCGAGCGACGCATCACGCACCCCGCCGTCAAGCTGATCGCCGATCAGGCGAAGCAGCGGCTCTTCGGCTGACGGCCACGCGCCCGCCTGGGGCCGCATGCCGCGCCGGGCAAGGCCGCGACGGCGGCTGATCCGCGGATTGCGGCCCGGATCCCTGCCCGGGATTCCCGCCCGCAGCCCGCCCCTTGACAGCCCGACGGCGATCGGCGTAACTACATGCACAGTTGTTGCATGTGCATATTCGGTGCGTCAGATGGATGGTCAGCATCAGGTCGTGCGGCGCCGGGTTTCTCGCGGGTTCACGCTCGTGGAGCTGCTCGTGGTGGTGGCCATCATCGGCCTCCTCGTCGGCCTCCTCGTGCCCGCCGTGCAGGCGGCCCGGGCCTCGGCCCGTCGGACGGCCTGCGCGAGCAACATGCGGCAGGTCGGGATCGGCGTGCTGCAGTTCGCCACGGCCCACCAGGGCCGGTGGCCGGAAACCACCCACACGACTGAGCCTGATCCCGTGACCGGCGAGTTCGTGAAGGCCTGGATCTATACGGTGGCTCCCTACATCGAGAGCGTCGATGCGATCCGGATCTGTCCGTCGGACAGCCTGGCCACCCAGCGACTTCAGTCGCGGCTCACCAGCTACACGCTCAACGGCTGGCTCTCCAGCGAGGCCAATCCGTCGTTCGACCGGCTTCGCAAGATCAAGGCGACGTCGAAGTCGATCCTCGCATTCGAGCTTTCGGAGAAGAAGGGCTTCGACGACCCGTTCGCGGATCACGTCCACTCGTTCAACTGGTTCGCGGCGTCGCGGAGGGCGGCCGGGACCGTGTTTCAGGGCGTTTCGAACGAGGTCGCCGTCGAGCGACACGAGGGCGTCGCCCACTATCTCTATGCCGACGGCCATGTCGAGGCGATCGGTGCCGAACAGATCAGTCAGTGGTGTCAGCCGCCGTGGTCGACGCCCGAGTTCTCCCGTCCCCAGTAGTCCACGCGCTGTTTCCAGGAGTTCATCATGTCAACGTCATGGTTCGGTTCTTTCGGTGAGAGGCGGCGGATGAGCGCGGTTGCCGCGGTCATCCTTGGAGCCGCAGGCCATGTGTTCACCGGTAGCGCTGCCGCCGCCCATTACGACGTGGTTCCGTACTGGACCGGCACATCCGGAACGATGCTCACCGGTGGGCGAGATGACCTGGACGCCTTGACCGAGGAGTTCATGAGCGTCTTCGGATACGACTTCGGCGATGGCGGTACCCCTCACTTCGCGAGTGATCCGGGGATCAACAACAGCTCGAACTGGGACTCGTTGTTTCCGAACAACAACGTGCTTCCATCGGGGAGCCTGCGCCTCTCCCTGTTCAGCGGACCGTACAGCACGCTTCACTACTGGAGCGGCACGGGAAGCCCGGCGTTCAGCCCTGTGGCCGGAGGTGTGGAGATCAACCTCAATAGGTTTTCGGACAATCTTCGCGTCGGTGCCACGACGACACCGGGCACGTTCCCGATCACAACGGTGGGCGTGACTGGCCGCGTCCACCTCCACCTGACGTCGAGCATCGGTGTTGGAGGCACGGGTGGATCGTTCACCGGCGGCACGCTCGGCGCCCCGGACGGCATCTATGCCTTCGGAGCGATCCTGTCGTTGTCGGGAACGGCGCCCCTGACGTCGGACCCGATCTACTTCGTGTTCAATCAGCGCATGAGCGAGTCGGTCCACGACGAGGCGATCGACTTCTACAACGTCGCGGTCGTTCCCGAGCCTTCGGGCGTGATCCTCGCAGTGGGGGGCATCGCCGTCGCCGGCGGCTTGTTGCGGCGACGCCTCCGGCGTCAGAAGTAGAACGGGATGCCGTGCTCGGCGAAGTAGCGCTTCTGCTCGCCGAGGAACGCGTCGCCGAGCCGGTCGAAGCCACCGTCGGCCCGGTAGGCTTCGAGAAACGCGTTGACCTTTCGTCGCAGGTCGTCGTCCCCCTTGCGGAGTCCGATCGCCCAGCGCTCCTCACGAAATGGCGTGAGGGCCGCGCGGGTCTGTTTCGGGTGCCGCATGTGATTCCGATACACCGACATCGAGTCGTAGATGAACGCGTCGGCTCGGCCCTGGATCACCTCCAGCACGGCGGCCGCCTCGCTGTCGAGCACGAGGAGCCGCGATTCCTTCAGGTTCGCGGCCGCCCATTGCTGTCCGGTCGTGCCCTGCTTGACGGCGACCGTGCGGCCGCGGGCGTCGAGATCGGCAGCCGTGCGAACGGGGGATGATGAGGCGATGAGCAGCGCGAGGCCCGTCTTGAGGTAGGGCTCGGAAAAGGCGATCGACCTCTCGCGCTCGGGCGTCGCGGTGAGCGACGAGATCAGGCAGTCCACCGTGCCCGCCTTGAGCGCGGGAATCAGCCCGTCGAACGCGATGTTCTCGATCACCACCGGCCGGTCGAGGTGCCGACCGAGCGCGCGGGCGATCTCCACGCTCACGCCCGCGGGCCGTCCCTCGGTGTCGGACATTTCGAACGGAGGGTAGGAGAGTTCCATCCCCACCCGCAGTGGCTCAGCGCCGCGGGCCGCGGATCCGCCGAGCACCGTCAGAGCGACCGCGATTGCCGCGATCCACGTGGGCCGCATGCCTCGATCTCCGTGTCAGGTGCGACGGCCGGGTCCAAGGCCCAACTGTTGTCGGCGTTCCTCGAGAGCCCGGCGATACTCGGCCCGCTGGGCCCGCTGCTCGGGCGTGGTGCGGTCGATCTGCTGCTTCATGCGATCGTTGCGACTGTCCTCGGTTCCACCGCCGCGGCGCCCTCCCGGAGGCCCAACGCCGGCCGGAGCACCACCGGCGCCGCCGGGAGGACCGCCCGGAGCGCCGGATCCACCGCGGTCGGCCCCGGTCGCTGCAACTTGGCCGTTGGCGGTGGCCTGCTCACGCTTGGCCCGCTCGGCTTGTCGCGCCTTGCGGCGATCCTCTTCGGCCTTGATGCGACGGTCGAGTTCAGCCTGACGCTTGTCGGCCGGGAGGGCGAAGTACGAGGCCATGTCCGCCCGTTCACGGGCCTCGAACAGCCGCCCGATCTGGCGGCCGGCCTGTTCGCGATACTCCCGCGGCAGTTCGCGCGTCTGCTGCATGACGGAGCCGAACCCCGCCGCCGCGTCGATGGGGGTGCCCGTTCGGGCCGCCTCGTTCAGCTTGGCGACTTCCGCATCGACGAGCCGCTCCAACGCCACGAGCTCACGGGGCTTCGAGGAGAACCCGAGGGCCCAGGCTGCGAAGGCCGCCGCGAGGAGCAGAATCAGGCCGATGACCGCGGCTCGCTTCCAGCCGCGTCCGTTGTCCGAGTCACCCCGGGCAGCTGCCAGGGCTGCGAGAGCCTGCCGCCTGTCCGTTATCGACGTTGTTGCCATGACTGCCCTCGGAATCTGCCGCCACCAGAATACCCTCCGCGCAGACCGCGACCACGGAGGATTCAACGGCCGAGTCGCCCGCGGGTTTCGGGGGCTCAGAGTCTCGCGAACGCCTCGTCGAGAACCTCGAGCATGAAGTCGGCATCGGCCTCGGTGAGGCACATCGGAGGCTTGATCCGCAGCACGTTGCCGTGGAGCCCTCCCTTGCCGATCAGCAGGCCGAGGTCCCGGCAGGTCTCGAAGACGGCCATGCACTCCTCCTTGGCCGGAGCCTTCGTGGCCCGGTCCTTCACGAGTTCGACGCCGAGCATCAGCCCGAGGCCGCGCACGTCGCCGATCACGTCGTGCTTCCCCGCGAGGGCCTGCAGGCCCGCCTTCAGCCGTCCGCCGATCCGGGCGGCGTTGGCCTGGATGCCGTCCTCGTCGATCACCTGGAGCACGGCCCGCCCCTGGGTGCAGGAGATGGGATTGCCGCCGAACGTGTTGAAGTGAATGCGGGTCGTGAGCGCCTGGGCGATCGCGGGCGTGGTCACCACGGCGCCGAGGGCCGCGCCGTTGCCGATGCCCTTGGCCATCGTGACGATGTCGGGGATCACGCCCTGCGTCTCGAAGCCCCAGAAGTGGGAGCCGGTCCGCGTGAACCCCGACTGCACCTCATCGGCGATGCACAGGCCGCCGGCCGCCCGGACGTGCTCGTAGGCCGCCTTCAGGTAGCCGTCGGGAAACACCACCGCGCCCCCCACGCCCTGGATCGACTCGGCGATGAACGCCGCCACCCGTCCGGGCGTGCCGAACTCGATGAGGTTCCGCACGTCGGCCGCGTACTTCGGGCCGGCGTGCGGATCGTCGTAGCCGTACGGTCCGCGGAACCGGTCGGGAAACAGCGCGTGCTGCACGCCGAAGCCCTGCGGCACGTTGAACTTCCAGGTGTGGTGGCTCGTGAGCCCCATCGTCTGCATGCTGCCGCCGTGGTAGCAGTTGCGCAGCGCGATCACGTCGAAGTTGCCCGTGAACGCCCGGGCCATGAGGATCGCGAGGTCGTTGGCCTCGGACCCCGAGTTCACGAAGTAGCAGACCTTGAGATCGCCCGGCATCCGGGCGGCGAGATCGCGGGCGTACTCGGCGATGCAGGGGTTGAGGTAGATCGTCGTGGTGTGCTGGAGGACTTCGTTCTGGCGATTGACGGCGGCCACGATCTTCGGGTGACAGTGGCCCACGCTCACCGTGACGATGCCGCCGAACCCGTCGAGGTAGCGTCGTCCCGTCTCGTCGTAGAGGTACTGCATGTGTCCCTCGACGATCATCAAGGGCGCGCGGTAATAGGTGAAGATCGCCGGGTTGACGAACTGCCGACGCAGCGACAGCACCTCGTCCTTGGGGGGGCCGGCGTAGGGCTTCGGGCGGTGGTCACACGGCGGCAGGGTCGGATGCGTGGGCGCGGTCGTGGCCATGGAGCCCCTCCTCAACGATGGGGAAACAGCGGACGCAGCAGGCAGTACAGCGCGAACCCGAGGGTGACACCGGTGAACCACGCGTAGTGGTACCCGGCGACGAGCCACGCGGGGAACGCCGCCGCGTCGGCGGCGCCGACCCGCACGAGAAATCCGGGAAGATTCGGCAGCGCGGCGAGCACGAGCACGGCGAACGACACGAGGCTGAACCCGCCGGTGTAGCGGTAGGCGCCGTCGGTGCGGTAGAGGTCGCCCACGTCGAGCCGTCGGCGCCGCCAGACGAAGTAGTCGGCGATCATGATGCCGGCGATGGGCCCGAGGAGGGCGCTGTAGCCGATGAGCCAGGTGAAGATGTAGCCGCTCGGGTCGCGGTACAGCTTCCAGGGCATCATCAGCACGCCGATGGCCGCCGTGATCAGCCCGCCGGTGCGGAAGCTCACGTGCCGTGGGGCGAGGTTCGAGAAGTCGTTGGCCGGCGAGACGACGTTGGCCGCGATGTTGGTCGAGAGCGTGGCGACGACGAGCGTGACCAGCGCGAGCGCGGAGAGCCACGGGTTGCCGAACCGGGCGATCACCTGCACCGGATCCCAGAGCGCCTCGCCGAAGATCACGACCGTGGCGCTCGTCACCACGATGCCGATGAAGGAATAGAACGTCATCGTGGTGGGGAGGCCGAGGGCCTGGCCGACGATCTGGTCGCGCTGCGAGCGGGCGTAGCGCGAGAAGTCGGGGATGTTGAGCGAGAGCGTGGCCCAGTAGCCGATCATCGCCGTGAGCCCGGAGCCGAACACCGGCCAGAACTCGGCGGCCGAGGCGAACCGCGACGGCTGGGCGAAGATCGGCCCGAACCCGTCGGCCGCCCGCCAGACCCAGGCGACGAGGGCGAGACCCACCAGGAGCAGGAACGGCGCGCTCGCCGCCTCGAGCCACTTGATCGAGTCCATACCACGGACGATGAACCACACGTTCACCGCCCAGAAGATCATGAAGCAGACGAACTCCGCGGCGGTGATCCCCAGGATCGGCAGCGGCCGACCGGCGGCCGGGTCGAAGCCGAGGATCACGGCTGCCGTCGCGTGGATCGCGGCCCCGCCCACCCAGGTCTGGATGCCGAACCAGCCGCAGGCCACGAGGCCGCGCATGAGCGCGGGGATGTTCGACCCGAACACGCCGAACGGGGCCCGGAGGAGCACGGGGAACGGGATGCCGTAGGCCGTGCCGGGGTGGGCGTTGAGCGTCATCGGCACGAGCACGATAGCGTTGCCGAGGAAGATCGTGAGCGTGGCCTGCCACCAGTTCATCCCCTGTTGAATGAGGCTGCTGGCCAGCGTGTAGGTGGTGATGCACACCGCCATGCCGATCCACAGCGCGGCGATGTGCCAGCACGTCCAGGTCCGATCGGCGGACGGGACCGGCGCGAGGTCCTCGTTCCAGAGCCGTGGATCGGGGGAACGCTCAGGCATGCGACGGCCGCCGCTCCGGACACGGACGCTCGAGAAACCGGCCGCGGCCCACGGTGCCGCAGAAGCGGCCGTCGCGCACCGCCACCTCGCCGCGCACCGTGACGACGGCAGGCCGCCCCTCGATCGGGAAGCCCTCGAACGCGTTGTAGTCCACGTTCTGCGTCTGCGTGCGGGCCGAGATCGTGCCGCGGTATGCAGGGTCGTAGATCACGAGGTCGGCGTCGGCGCCCGGCTGGATCACGCCCTTGCGCGGCCAGAGGCCGAAGATCCGCGCGGCATTCGTGCTCGCCACCGCCACGAACTGTTGGAGCGACAGCCGGCCGGTCTTCACGCCGTGGGTCCAGAGCAGATTCACCCGGTCCTCGATGGACGGGATGCCGTTGGGGATCTTGGTGAAGTCGTCCTTGCCCATCGGCTTCTGGCCTACGAAGTCGAACGGGGCGTGGTCGGTGGCCACCGTGTTCACGAGGCCGCTGGCGAGGCCGTTCCAGAGCACGGCCTGGTTCGAGCGGTCGCGCAAGGGGGGCGACATCACATACTTCGCCCCTTCGAATCCCGGTCGCTCGGCCCACGTCTTGTCGAGCACGAGGTACTGGATGAGCGTCTCGACCGACACGTCCACGCCGCGCTCGCGGGCCGCGATCGCGGCGTCGAGGGCTTCCCGGCAGGAGAGGTGCACGATGTAGACGCGGGCGCCGGTGAGCTCGGCGAACGTCATCAGGTGATGCACGCCCTCGGCCTCGACCCGCGGTGGCCGGCTGTCGTGATGGGCGTCGGTGCCGGTGCGGCCCGCGGCCAGAAGCTGCCGCTGGAGCTCGGCGACGAGTGTCTCGTTCTCGCAGTGGGCCGTGACCACCACGCCGAGTTCGCGGGCCAGCGAGAGCGTCCGCCAGAGCTCGGCGTCGTCCACACCGAAGGCGCCTTTGTAGGCGAGGAACACCTTGAAGCTGCCCACGCCGGCGGCCACGATCGCGCGGAGCTCCGCGGCGGTCGCGTCGTCGAACCGCGTCACGCCCATGTGGAACGAATAGTCGCAGCAGGCCTTTCCCTCGGCCTGCGTGCGCCACAGCGCGAATCCCTCGGCCGCCGACATGCTCCGCGGCGGGCAGACCATCTCGAAGATCGTGGTCGTGCCGCCCACGAGCGCGGCCTTCGTGCCGGTCTCGTGGTCGTCCTTCGAGAACGTCCCCATGAAGGGAAGGTAGATGTGCGTATGCGGGTCGATGAACCCTGGGAACACGTGTTTCCCCGCGGCGTCGATCACCTCGGCGCCCGGGGGCGGCGCGAGGCCGCGGTCGATCCGCGTGATGACGCCCCCTTCACAGAGGATGTCGGCCGTGTAGCGGCTGTCGGCGTTGACGATGTCGGCGTTGACGATGAGGAGGGGCATGGCGTGCTGCAGGTGGTTCATCGAGCGGCCCAGATCGTGCCCTCGCCCTCCGCGAACCATCGCGTGGTCGTCACCTTCTGCTGGGTGAAAAAGGCCACGCTCTCGCGGCCCTGGAGATGGAGGTCACCGAAGAACGACGCATGCCAGCCGCTGAAGGGAAAGAACGCCATCGGCGCGGGGACGCCGATGTTGATCCCCACCATGCCGGCCTGCACGCGGTGGCGGAACTCGCGGGCCGCCTTGCCGCTGCGGGTGAAGATCGCCGCCCCGTTCCCGTACGGCGACGCGTTGGCCAGTTCGATCGCGGCGTCGAGGTCGTCCATCCGCACCACGTTGAGGACGGGGCCGAACACCTCCTCCTTCATCGTGACCATGTCGGGCCGGACGTGGTCGAGCACGGTGGGCCCGACGTAGAACCCGTGCGGTGCCGCGGCAACCTTCGTCAGGCGTCCGTCGGTGAGCGGCTCGGCACCCTGCTCGGCCGCCTGCGAGATGAGGTTCCGCACCCGCACGGCGTGTTCGTGCGTGATCACGGCTCCCATCTGGGCCTCGGGGTCGCGGTCGGTGGGGCCGACGCGGATGTTGGAGACCACCTCCACGAGCCGCGGCAGGACGGTCTCGGCCGCGCGGCCGATGGCCACCGCCGTCGAGCCCGCCATGCAGCGCTCGCCCGCACAGCCGAACGCCGCCTCGAGGATGCCGGTGGATGAGTTCGTGACGTCGGCATCGGGCATCACGAGAACGAAGTTCTTGGCGCCGCCGGCCGCCTGTACCCGCTTGCCATGGAGCGTGCCGATGCGGTGGATCTCCCGTGCCACCGGCGTCGACCCCACGAACGACACCGCCTTCACGAGCGGGTGCTCGAGGATCGCGTCCACCGCAGCGCGGCCGCCGTGCACGATGTTGAGGACGCCCGGGGGCAGGCCCGCCTCGCAGGCGAGCTCGGCGATGCGGATCGTCGTCAGCGGCACCTTCTCGCTCGGCTTGAGCACGAACGTGTTGCCGCAGGCGATCGCGATCGGCCACATCCACAAGGGGACCATCGCGGGGAAGTTGAACGGCGTGATCCCGGCCACTACGCCCAGCGGCTGGCGGATCGAGTCGCAGTCGATGCCACGGGCCACGTTCTCCGCCGACTCTCCCATGAGCAGGCTTGGCACGCCGCAGGCAAACTCGATGTTCTCGAGGCCTCGCCGCACGTCGCCGCGGGCCTCGGCGAGCGTCTTGCCGTGCTCGGTCGTGACACTGCGGGCGAGTTCCTCGAAGTGGTCCTCGAGGAGCACCTTGAGCCGAAAGAGGATCCGTGCCCGCTCCACGGGGGGCGTTTCCATCCAGCCGGGAAACGCCTTCGCGGCGGCCTGCACCGCCTGATCGACCAGGCCCTCGCCGCACAGCGGCGTCTCGGCGATCACCTCACCGACGGACGGATTGTGCACGGGCACGGTGGAGAACCCGGAGACCGTCGTCCACTCGCCGCCGATGAGCAGGGGACAGGGACGGAGTGCCATGGTTCATCCGGAAGGTGCGGCCAACGTCGCGCGTTTCCGCGAGTCTATCCGCCACAGCGGAGACCGTGTCGAGTCTTCGTGAACGCGCCGGCCCAACCCCGCCGTCGAGCGTGTGCGACTCACGCGGGGCTTCTGTCCAGCCGCGGTTTGCACGACCGGGTTGCATCGGGCTACCCTTCGTGGTCGATCGCGTGCCCGGGGACGGACGATCGCGTTACGGGCGGTCGTCGATCGGCCAAGCGTCACCCATGGAGACCATGCCGTGCCACCGTTCGTCGCGTTTCCGGCCCGTGGTGTCCGCCGGATGGCAGTCGCCATGGTCCTCCTTGGCGGCCTCGCCGCCTTCTCGCTGCGATCGCCCCATGCCGAGCCGGGCATCGCGCTGCGGGAAGCCGATGAAGTCCATCTCCGATACGCCGAAGCGCGGCTCAAGCTCGCGCGGCTCGACCTCGAGAAGGCCCGCCGGCAGAACGCGGCCGCCAAGGCGCCGCAGGTGCCTGCCTCCGACATCCGTCGGCTGGAGCTCCGCGTGCACGCGCTCGAACGGCAGGTCGAGGCGATCAAGGGAGATCCGGAAGGGAAGCTGGTGGGTGGCCAGATCGCCCGTGCCGAGGCGATCGCGGAACTGGCGAGGGACGATCTCGCACGACTGGAACGAGTCCGCGCGGCGTCGCCCGGCGCCGTCGCGGAGATCGACGTGGACCGTCTGCGAGCCCGCGTCGAGATCGCCGAGCTCCGCGTCGAGCTCTGGAGGGATCCCGCGCACGTGCCGTCGATGACGGATCGCGTGCAGATCCAGATCGACCAGTTGACCGACATCATCATCGACCTGCTCGACGACATCGAGAACCGGCGGACGGTGGCGGCGCCTCCTTGAGCCGACGTGGCGTGGCGGGACGAGCATGAGCGAATGACACCGGGAGAAGCGAGGGTTATGAGGAACATTCGAAGGGCGATCGGAATCGGGCTCATGGCGTCGGCGGCGACGGCGGTCGCGGCCGATCACATGTCGTACGGCGGACGGTATCCGCATCTCGCGGTCAGCAACGCGCAGGGCGAGTGCGGGATCGGAGCCGTCGTGCCCTGGGCCGATCGTCTGTGGTTCATCACCTACGGGCCGCACCTTCCGCTCGGCAGCGACGACGGACTCTACGAGGTCGATGACGCGCTCGCGATCACGCGGCGGCCCGAGAGCGTGGGAGGCACGCCGGCGGATCGCTTCGTGCACCGCGAGACGAACCGCCTCGTGATCGGCCCCTACGTCATCGATCCGGCGGCGCATGTGCGCGCGGTGCCGCCGAACGATATGGAGGGCCGACTTACCGCCGCCGCGAGGCACCTCGTCGATCCGGAGCACAAGGTCTACGTCTACGACATGGAGGGGCTCCTCTACGAGCTCGACACCACGTCGCTCGCGGCCAAGAGGCTGTTCGTGCGGGCCGTGCCCGGCTGGCACGGGAAGGGGGCCTACTCGGGGCAGGGCGTGCTCGTCGTCGCCAACAACGGTGAGCACGAGGCGGGCACCGCGGCCAAGCTCAAGCCCTTCGTCTACCTCGTGCCCAACACGCGGGCCTCGAAGGACGAGGCCGGGGTGCTCGCCGAATGGGACGGCACCACGTGGCGGCTCATCCGACGCCGACAGTTCACCGACGTCACCGGTCCCGGCGGCATCCTGGGGCCGCCGTCGGCCGACGCGCCCTTGTGGGCGATCGGCTGGGACGAGAAGAGCGTGCTCCTGCTCGTGCGCTCGGCTGCCGACGCCCGCGCGGGCCGCGATCCCTGGCATACGTTCCGGCTGCCGATCGCCTGCGCGAGCTACACGGGTGACCACGGCTGGCACACCGAGTGGCCCCGCATCCGCGAGGTCGTGCCCGCGACCGACGGCTCACCCGCGAAGTTCATCCTCACCATGCATGGCGGCTGGTACGACTTGCCCGGCACGTTCTCGGCCGAGCATCCCGTGGGCCTGCGGCCGCTGTGTTCGCACCTCAAGATCACGGGCGACGTCGCCCCCTGGCGGCTCGATGGGAAGCCCGTGATCGTGTTTGGCTGTGACGACACCGCGAAGTCGGGCTTCAAGAGCGAAGCCCAGAATCCGCGAAACGACCTCAACGGCCGGTCGAACTCGAATCTCTGGTTCACGACGTGGGAAGCACTGCCGACGCTCGGCCGTCCCGGCGGCACGGCGTACGCATGGCGTCGCGAGGCGGTGAAGGCGGGAGCCCCATCCGACCCGATCCTGCTCGCCGGCGACTACGACGGTCGCGTCGTCCACCTCACCCACGATGCCGACGGTCCGGTGGCGTTCACGCTCGAAGGGGGCGCGGGTGACGACTGGGGCACGATCGTAACGGTGTCTGTGCCCGCGGGTGGCGCGGCACATCACGTGCTGCCGGCCGACGTGACCGGTGAGTGGGTGCGGGTGAAGACCGACCGCGACGTTGCCAGTGCCACGGTCGTGTTCCGCTACGGCAGCCGCGGTGGCCGGGCGGAAGACCGCGACCTGTTCGCGCCGCTCGTGGATGCCGGAGCGAAGGAGCCGTGGATCGCGGCCGTGGTGCGCAGCGGTTCCGGTGCGGCGCTCCCGCTCGACATGCTCGCGCAGCGCGTCTCGGGCACGACGGCCGACGCCGCCCAGGGCTGGACGATCCGCACGGGCTCGACAGGCCAGCCGCTCGCCGCCGACGATCCCAGCGCGCGGTTCCTGCGTGAGCGCGCCGTGCCCGACGCGTCTGTCGTCACATTCGACGCGGCGAGCGTGATCTACACGGAAGGGGGCCGACCGTACCGGCTCCCCAAGCCGCTCGACCCCGCCGTGGCCGCCGACTACGAGACGGCCTTCGCCTCCGGCTGGCCGCGTGGGCTCCGCGAGGTGGTGACGGAGCGGAGCCTGCTGAACGCGGCCGGCACGTTCTACGTGATCCCGCGGGCCACGAGCGGCGGTACGGCGAAGATGCAGCCCGTGTGCAGCCACGGCAAGCGGATCACCGACTTCTGCTCGTGGCGCGGCCTGCTCGTGCTGGCGGGCGTGCGACAGGCTCCCGGCGACGCGTCGCGGCTGCTCGGCGACGCGGCCCGCGGCGCGGCGGTGTGGGTGGGCGACATCGACGAGCTTTGGAAGATGCCGAAGCCAACCGGCCGCGGCGGCCCGTGGCACGAGACGGCGGTCGAGGCGGATCGACCGAGCGATCCCTATCTGATGGCGGGCTACGACCGCAAGCGGCTCGAACTCTCCCACGATCAGGGTACGGCCGTCACGATCAGCGTCCAGGTCGATCCGACCGGCGACGGCACGTGGCTTCCGTACGCGCGGCTCGACGTGCCCGCGGGCGCACCGCTCGCGCACACGTTCCCCGCGGGGTTCCACGCGCAGTGGGTGCGGCTCGTGCCCGCCGCTGCGTGCCGTGCCACCGCGACGTTCACGTACGAATAGCCTCGCACGCGGGCGCCCATCGGTGTCGGGCGGGATCAGGTGCCGTCGCTGCCATCGACGGGCACGGTGGGATCGTTGCCGTCGCCGATCGTGCAGTACCAGCGCAGGAGTGTGGCATCGATCTCACCGTCGATCGACTCGACGTGCCCGTCGAGGAACGCGAACTGGGTGAGGCCTGAGTGGGCGCTGCCAAACTTGCGGCGGCTCGGGTCGGACGACCCGAGCGCGAGGCCGCCGACCGGATCGCGGAACAGCGTCGCGGGGTTGTCGGAGGCGAAGAATGCGGTGTCGCCCTGGGCCCACTGAACCATGTGCGGATCGACCGACGCATCGGCCGGCGGGAGGTGCCGCTCACCGATCGCGAACGTCTTGGAGAGGCCGTCGGTCACCTGCCCCGCGCGGACCCGCGAGAACGTGAATATCGGCCCGGCCAGTTTCGGATCGATCCCGCCGGTCGTGGAGTAGTTGAAGTAGGAACCGGCGTTGGCCGCGTAGTCGCCACCCGCCGCGACGCCCTCGCGGACCGGCGGCTGGTCGTTGTTGTCGAAGTTGCGGTCGGCCGCGGCGACCCGGCGGGTGGGGCAGTAGAACAGTCCCACCGGCGTGCGCATCGCGACGGCGTTTCGGTCATCCCACATCGGCACCGTCTTGTCGGGGAACAGGGCGTTGAACACGTTCTGCTCCTCGATCCACGGCAGCAGCCGAAATGCCCACGACTGGCCGAACGGATCCTTCGTGTCGCGGCCCATCGGGAACGCCCGCCGGCCATCGTGGACGAGCATCACGGCGAGCCCCATCTGCTTCAACTGACTCGCGCACTGCGTGCGCCGGCCGGCCTCACGGGCCGACTGGATGGCCGGCAGCAGCATGCCGATGAGCGTCGAGATGATCGCGATCACCACGAGCAACTCGACGAGCGTGAAGCCGTGACGTGGGCGTCTGCCGCGGCGTGTGAAAGCGTGCATGTCGCTGCTCCTGAGCCCAGGGATTCGTCCGACACTCTGGGACACTTCGATCCCCCCATGACGTCATCGTCGCTTGGCGGCGGTCGGCAGGTCAAGCCGCAGGCAAGGACGCGATGGTCGCCGAGGGCGATCGAACGTCGCGCGGCCGCGGCGTCGGGCTGACTACGGATGCGGCGGAATCGGGGCGATCGTCCCAGCGGCGAGGCCCGCTTGGTACTGCTGCCACGACATGGGCGCCCGGTCGGTGTCGATCGGCGTCATCGTGATGCAGCCGTCCACGGGGCAGACGATGGAACAGAGATTGCAGCCCACGCAGTCGTCCTCGCGAACCTTCGGCACCGGCTTGCCCGGGACGCGGCCGGGGCCGAGGCCATAGGGGGTGGCGTCCACGAGGTCGATGCACTGGTGGGCGCCGTCTTCGCAGGCGATATGGCAGAGGTTGCAGCCGATGCACGTGTCGTAGTCGATCCGCGCGACCCGCTTGAAGTGGAGGTCGAGGTGCTGCCAGTCGGTCACCCGCGGCACGGCCTTGCCCCGCAGATCCTCGAGCCGCTTCATGCCCTTGGAGTCGAGGTAGGCCGAGAGGCCGTCCTTCATGTCCTCCACGATGCGGAAGCCGTAGTGCATGATCGCCGTGCACACCTGCAGGCTCGTGGCCCCGAGCGCCACGAACTCGGCGGCGTCGCGCCAGGTGGCGATGCCGCCGATGCCCGAGATCGGCAGGCCGACGTCGGCATCGGCCGCGCAGGCGTGGACCATGTTGAGGGCAATCGGCTTTACGGCCGGCCCGCAGTAGCCGCCGTGCGAACTCCTGCCGGCCACGGTGGGCTCGGGCACGAGCGTGTCGAGGTTCACGTTCGTGATGCTGTTGATCGTGTTGATGAGCGAGATCGCGTCGGCGCCGGCCCGCTTCGCCGCCCGGGCGGCAAACACCACGTTCGTGATGTTCGGCGTGAGCTTCACGATCACGGGGATCGTCGCAGCCTCCATCACCCAGCCGACGATCGTCTCGGCGACGTCGGGGTTCTGCCCCACCGCCGACCCCATCCCGCGCTCGCACATGCCGTGCGGGCAGCCGAAGTTGAGCTCGATGCCGTCGGCGCCCGCGTCCACCGATCGCTTCACGAACTCGTGCCAGCGCTCGCGAGTGTCGACCATGAGCGAGGCGATCACGGCGTGGTGCGGCCAGCGCTTCTTCACCTCGGCGATCTCGCGGAAGTTGGTCTCGGGCGCGCGGTCGCTGATGAGTTCGATGTTGTTGAAGCCCGCGGCCCGCATGCCGCCGATCGTGAGGCCCGAGTAGCGCGAGGCCACGTTCACGATCGGCTCGCCGATCGTCTTCCACACGAACCCGCCCCATCCCGCCTCGAACGCGCGATGGGCCTGGTAGGCGGTGTTGGACGGCGGCCCGCTGGCGACCCAGAAGGGGTTCGGGCTCTTGATGCCGGCGAAGTCCGTGGAGAGGTCGGCCATGGTGCGCGTCAGCCCTGCTTCAGGGCCGCCTCCAGTTCGTGAACCCGGATCGGACGGTCGAACCCGGAGCCGATGGGGCCGGCGGCCGCGCCGAGCCGCGAGGCCTGCACCGGTCCGGTGACGGACGGCCCGCCGAGCGCCGCGTGGATGCCCCGCGCCGCCTTCTTGCCCTCGGCGACGGCGTTGACCACCTCGCGACCGCCGCTGGCTGCGTCGCCGCCGACGGAGACCTTCGGCAGGCTCGTGCGCATCGTGGTGGGGTCGTGCTCGACGCGACCGCGGGTGTCGATCTTCAGCCCGGGGAAGAGTCGCCCGAGGAGCGACGCCTGCTTCTCCTGTCCCACCGCCTTGAGGACGAGGTCGAAGGGCTCGGTCCACTCGCTGCCCGGCACGACCGACACACGGCCGTCGCGAACCTGCGTGCGGGCGAGCCTGAGCCCCGCCACGTGGCCGTCCGTCGCGACCACCTCCACCGGCGTGGTGTCGAACAGGAACGTGGCCCCGTCGGTCTTGGCGAGTTCGTATTCGAACCGATAGGCCGACATGTCGGCCTCGCCGCGGCGGTAGATGATCGTGGCCACCTCGGCACCGAGCCGCCGGGCCTGCGTGACGGCGTCGATCGCGGTGTTGCCGCAGCCAAGCACGGCCACGCGGCGGCCCACGGGCACGGCGTCGAGCGGCCGCGTGTGGATCCACTCGATGAACTCGAGGGCGTCGATGACCTCGGGGAGATTCTCGCCCGGGATGCCAAGCGGGTTGGCGCCGCCGAGACCGAGGCCGATGAAGACGGCGTCGTGGTCGCGCAGGAGGTCGGCGGCCTGCACGTCGCGGCCGACCTCGACGCCGTAGCGGAACGTCACGCCGAGCCGCTCGATCATCGTGACTTCGTCGAGGCTCACCTCGGGCCGCATCTTGTAGTAGGCGATGCCGTAGGTGTTGAGCCCGCCGCCGGCCGGCTTCTTGTCGTACACCGTGACGTCGTACCCGAGTTGGGCGAGTTCGGCGGCACAGCCCAGGCCCGCGGGCCCGGCCCCCAGCACGGCCACGCGCTTCCCGTTCTTCTCCCGCGGCGCGTGGAGCACGTCGATTCCGTGGGCGGTGACGTGGTCGGTCGCGTGGCGCTGGAGCCGGCCGATCTGGATCGGGTCCTTCTCCAGGTCGAGCATCACGCAGGCGCCCTCGCAGAGCATCGCCGTGGGGC
>Ga0233425_10006383_pt1 | contig 17552 bp, 18 predicted proteins | sample Watercolumn_Towu_2_FD_181712 | JGI IMG/M metagenome (GOLD analysis project Ga0233425, IMG submission 181712) | Freshwater microbial communities from Lake Towuti, South Sulawesi, Indonesia - Watercolumn_Towuti2014_140_MG | ecosystem: Environmental > Aquatic > Freshwater > Lake | place... | reverse complement strand
GAACAGGGGCCCGCCGGAATTACCCGGGTTCACCGCCGCGTCGGTCTGGATGAAGGGTACGTAGTTCTCCTGGGGGAGGCTGCGGCCCTTGGCGGACACGATGCCGGCGGTGACGGAATTCTCGAAGCCGAAGGGGGCGCCGATGGCCAGCACCCATTCGCCCACCTTGAGACGGTTGGGATCGCCGATGGTCACCCGGGGCAGGTTGTCGGCGTTGATCTTGAGCAGGGCCACGTCGGTGCGGGCGTCGCTGCCGATGACCCGGGCGCGGAATTCCCGCTTGTCGTTGAGCTTAACCATCAATTCGTCGGCGTCATCCACCACGTGGGCGTTGGTCAGGATGTAGCCGTCAGTGGAAATGAGGAAGCCGGAACCGTTGCCGCGGCGCGGTGGCATGAAGCGCTCGCCCTCGGGGGGCATGAAGCGGCGGAAGAACTCCATCATGTCGTCCGGCTCGGGCATCTTGTGGCCGCGCCGGAGTTGCTTGGCGTCCTGAGTGGCAGTGATATTCACAACGGAGGGGGAGTGCTTCTCCGCCAGTACGGTGAAATCGGGCAGTTCCGCCAGGGCGGCGCCCGCCGCAAAGCCGAGAGTCATGCCCAACAGGGCCAGCCATTTCCTCATGTCACACCTCGATAAGAGAAACAAAATAAGCGGGGAGAGCCTGAATCAGCCGGCCCGCGTGCCGCACGCGGGCATGCCGGGAGCCTCGTCCCGGCGCAGGATGACGGGCGTGCCATGCGGTCCCCGATGCCGCCTGAGCCAAACCGTGGCCAGGGCGAGTCCCAACAGACCGCCGCCGATGGCGCCGGGTTCCCCGAGCAGCGCATGGCCCAGGATGGCGCCGCAGAGCAGGAAAGCCAGTGGCAGGCCATAGCTGGCCAGGGCGGCACGCCACAAGGCGCCATCAGGCAGACCAACCACCACACTTTCGCCCACCAGGGCGCCGATGAGATTGTCCACGCGGTACTCGGGCGCCTCGGGATGCCAGAAGCGGCTGAACAGGGAGGAGCCGCAACCCTTGCCCCCGCAGGCGCCGCAGGATGTTGGAGCTCTGCTGGTCACCCAGGCGGTGTCGCCCTCGAGGCGGGTGACTAGCGCTGGGGTTTCGATCAACGCGATGCTCCGGCCGGAAGACGTGCTTCCAGGCTCATGGCGATGGCTTCCACCGCGGGCCAGGGAGCGTCGCCCAGGATGGTGGCCTGCATGGAACCCACCTGACGGGTAAGCATGTTGATCATGCCCAGCTTGCTCTGGCCGCGCATGGACTCGACCGGATGGGTGGCGGTTTCGAGAAACAGCGAGATATGGGTCAGGCCATCGCTGAACACCCAATGCTCCACCTCATTGCTTTTGTTGGGCAGCTTGCGATTCACGGCGGTGATGCGGGTAAAGCCCGGCGGCAGGTTCTTGACGCCGACGCGCTCGTTGGCCACCGGCCGGGCGTTGGCCGGCGTTTCGGGCAGGGGGGCGGGGGCGCTCCTGGGCGTGGCACCGAAGCGGATCTCGGCAAAGGTGTATTGCATCAGGGGACGGCCGGATTCGTTGATCATGGCAGCCTTGAGGGGCAGGGCGGAGTCCTTCTCCACGCACAGTACGTAACCCCAGCGATAGATGTCCTTGGGCGCCAGTTCCACTTGCTGGCAATCCAGGCCGGCGACACGGCTGAACTCGCCCAGCCTGACTGCGTACCAATTGGCCAGGGCGCCGGCGTTGGCTGGCAGCAGGTCCGGGAAATGCCGGTTGTTCAGGCGGCGTTCCACTTTGAGTTGTCCGCCCTCGGTCATCAGGCTGGTGGACCCACCCTGGGTGCAGCGTACTTCCCGCTGTAGGCCGTCCATGGCCGTCAGCCGGCTGTCCTTGCCGGATACGGCGGGGCGATTGGCAACCTGCAATGACTGCACGGCGGCGTCGCCATGCTGAAACACGAATACACCCTCATAAGCCAGGCGCCGTGGTGCGTCGGCCATGCGTTGCAACCAGACGGCGGCTTCGCTGGGTGGGAGCGGCTCGGCGGCATGGGCGCCGCAGGCCGCGAGGCCGAGTAGAAGCGCCGCCCTCACTGGCTGGTCCCCGCCAGGGTGACGCGTGTGAAGCGCATTTCAGGAGGGGAAACCACCGCCTGGGCAAAGTCCTGATGCGCGGCAAGGTAAGGCATGACATTGCCGGGCGCGTTGGCGGCCATGTCCGGAGAGGCGTTCTGGTTCGCGGCCAGGGATGCCGGGGATTCCAGGCGTGGGCCGGCGCTCCACAGCCCCCAGGTGATGGCGGCGACGGCTGCGGCGGCGAGCCAGAGCGCGGGCCGCTGCCGATGTGGTTTCCGCATGGGCGCCAGCAGCGTGGGCTCGTTTTCCAAGGCTGTCATCACCCGGTTGGTTAGCCCAGGCATGTCGTGATCGAGGCCACGCAGGGTGTCGCCGATGAGTCCGTATTCCCTGAAACGCCCCCTCTCGGGTCCGCCTGAGGCCAGGCGCCTCAGGAGCTGCCGCGCCAACGCGTCATCGAGTTCTCCGTCCACCAGGGCGGAAACCGCGAGCGCGTCCGCATCGCGGGCTTGCACCGGATCTTGATTGTGCATGCTGTTCGTCGTCACGGATTTCATTTCTACCACCTTCTGTCTTCCGGCGTACCCAGTATGGGCCGCAATTTGGCGGCGATGGCCTCGCGCGCCCGAAATATGCGGGAACGCACGGTGCCAATAGGGCATGCCATGGTTTCGGCAATTTCCTCGTAACTCATGCCTTCGATCTCGCGCAGCGTAATGGCTTCGCGTAGTTCTTCCGGCAGGGCTTCCACCGCCTCGTTCACTGCCATGACCATCTGCTTGGATAGCAGTTCCGATTCCGGTGTTCCAATGTCCTTCGCAACAAGCCGTTCATCCGGTTCGTCATCGTCGTTCATCGCCTGGTCGGATACCGTGGGCATGGCCCGGCCCCGGGTTGCCAGGTAGTTCTTGGCCGTGTTTACCCCGATGCGGTACAGCCAGGTGTAGAAGGCCGCATCGCCACGGAATTGGGGCAGCGCCCGGTAGGCCTTGATGAAGGTCTCCTGGGCGATGTCCTCGATCTCGTCCGGGTCGCGCACCATGCGTGACAACAGCCGCAGCAGCTTGCGGCGGTACTTGTCCACCAGCAGCCCGAACGCCTGCTTATCCCCTTCGCGCACCCGTTCGACCAACAGGAGGTCGATTTCCCGGTCGCTCATCGTCTTCCCTGATTACTGGTCACTGGACCCCTCTTCCCCGCTAGGCATCACCCGCTGGGGCGAGTATAACTTCCCGCTCCTGGACCACCGCTTCAATGACCGGCTGCGGTCCGTGTAAGTTCCCTCTTGGCCATCCGGGTTATGTCCCATCACGACGTTCTCATCATCGGTTCCGGCCTTGCCGCTGCCACCCTGGCCCTTTCACTGCCGGAAGCGCTGCGGGTGGCTGTGGTCACCAAGAAGGCGGCCGAGGACAGTTCCAGCTTCTGGGCACAGGGCGGCATCGCCGCCGTAATGGGGGCAGACGACAGCTTCGACGAGCACGTTCGCGATACCCTGGTGGCCGGCGCCGGGCTGTGCGATGAGGCCACTGTGCGCTACGTGGTGGAGGCTGCCCCGGACGCGGTTCATTGGCTCATCGGCCAGGGCGCGCCCTTCGACGTGGAAGGGGCGGCCTACCACCTGACCCGGGAGGGGGGGCATTCCCGCCGCCGTGTGCTGCATGCTGCGGATGCCACCGGCCGTGCCGTGCAGGAAACCCTGCTTGGCAGGCTGGCGCTGCGGCCTAATATCACCCTGTTCCACCAGCATATCGCCGTGGATCTGATCACCGACCGCCGCCTGGGGCGTGACGGTCACGCCGTGCATGGTGCCTATGTGCTAGATACCGCCAGTGGCCGGGTCAAGACCTTCCAGGCCGGCGCCACCGTGCTGGCCACCGGCGGTGCTGGCAAGGCTTTTCTCTACACCACCAATCCGGACACCGCCACGGGTGATGGCATCGCCATGGCTTGGCGCGCCGGCTGCCGGGTGGCCAATCTGGAATTCATCCAGTTCCATCCCACTTGCCTCTACCACCCCCACGCCAAGTCCTTCCTCATCACCGAGGCCATGCGCGGCGAGGGGGCTCTATTGCGTCTTCCGGACGGCAGCCGTTTCATGCCCGAGCACGATGAGCGTGCCGAACTGGCGCCCCGGGACGTGGTGGCCCGGGCCATCGATTTCGAGATGAAGAAACGGGGCCTGGATTGTGTCTACCTGGATATCACCCACAAGCCAGCCAAGTTCATCGTCGGCCACTTCCCCACCATTCACGCACGGTGCCTGGAACTGGGCATCGACATCACCCGGGAATGGATTCCCGTGGCCCCCGCAGCCCATTACACCTGCGGCGGCGTGCTGGTGGACCGGCAAGGCCACACGGATGCCGAACGCCTCTACGCCATCGGCGAGACCGCCTGCACCGGCCTGCATGGCGCCAACCGCCTGGCCAGCAATTCGTTGTTGGAATGCCTGGTCTACGGCCGGGCGGCGGCACTCCACATCGCCGGGCAGGCCACCCGACCGGCCGAACAGCTGCCGGACTGGGACGAAAGCCGGGTGACGGATGCCGACGAGGAGATCGTCATCGCCCACAACTGGCACGAGTTGCGCCGCTTCATGTGGGACTACGTGGGCATCGTGCGTACCACCAAGCGCCTGGAGCGGGCCGCCCACCGGCTGAAGCTGCTCAACGAGGAAATATTTGAGTACTATAGCAACTTCCGCGTCAGCAACGACCTCATCGAGTTGCGCAACCTGGTGCTCACCGCCGACCTCATCGTGCGCTGCGCCCGGGAACGCCATGAGAGCCGGGGCCTGCATTTCTCGCGCAATTACCCTGACTTGTTGCCTGCGGCGGTGAACACGGTGCTCGAGCCGGTATGAGAGACAAGGGTGTGAGGCGGGGTTCTTCCCGTTCTCGTCACCGAGCCCCAGCCCGCTTGGCCAGGAAATGCACCAGCAAAGGCACTGGTCTCCCGGTCGCGCCTTTTTCCTTGCCGGATTTCCAGGCGGTGCCGGCGATATCCAGGTGGGCCCATTCATACTTCTTGGTGAATTTTCCCAGGAATGCGGCAGCGGTGATGGTGCCGGCCGGTCGGCCGCCGATGTTGGCCATGTCGGCGAAATTGCTCTTCAGTTGCTCGGCATAGTCGTCCCAGAGGGGCAACTGCCAGCAGCGGTCATAGGCCTCGTCGCCGGCATGCATCAGTTCCCGGGCCAGCCCGTCGTCGTTGGCCAGCAAACCGGTGGCCACGTGGCCCAGGGCAATGACGCAGGCACCGGTGAGGGTGGCGATGTCCACCACGCAGGCCGGATTCAGACGTTCAGCATAGGTGAGGGCATCGCATAGGATGAGGCGGCCTTCCGCGTCGGTGTTGAGCACCTCGATGGTCTGGCCGGACAATGAGGTGACCACGTCACCCGGTTTGTTGGCCCGGCCGGAGGGCATGTTTTCGCAGGTAGGGATGAGGCCGGTGACATTGATCGGTAACTGGAGCTCGGCCACAGCGCGGAGGGTGCCCAGCACCGAGGCGGCGCCGCACATGTCGTACTTCATCTCATCCATGTCCGGCGCAGGTTTGATGGAGATGCCGCCGGAATCGAAAGTGATGCCTTTGCCTACCAGGACCACAGGCCTCGCCTTCTTTCCGCCGCCCTTGTATTCGAGGACGATGAAGCGGGGTGGTTCGTCACTGCCCTTGGCTACCGACAGGAAAGAACCCATACCAAGTTGCTCGATCTCAGCCTGTTCAAGCACGCTGATGCCCAGGCCATGTTCGCGGGCCAGGGCCTTGGCTTCCTCGGCCAGATAGGCGGGGGTGCAGACGTTGCCGGGCAGATTGCCCAGGTCCTTGGCCAGTTTCATGCCGGCGGCGATGGCGCTGCCTTGCGCGGCGGCAGTTTCGCCCAGGAGCAGTTCGCTGCGGCGGGGTACCGCGAGGATCAGTTTGCGCAGAGGCTTGCGGGTTTCGTCAGGTTTGCTCTTCATCCGCTCGAAGCGGTACAGGGCTTCTTCAGCCGCGAGGATGGCCTGCTCGACTTTCCAGCCCAGATCGCGTTTCCTGACGGCGAGCTCGGGCAGGTAGAGGGTTGCCTCGCCGATACCGATATCGGCCAACTGCCGGACGGCGACCTGCACAGCCTGCCGATATTGACTATCGCGGAATTCACGCTCCTTGCCGACGCCGACAAGGAGAACCCGGTCGCATAGCACGCCTGGTACATTGTGCAGCAACAGATAACCGCCTGGCTTGCCGTCCATGTCGCCGCGCCGGAGAATGTCGGACAGATAGCCGCCCGCCGCCTGGTCGAGGATTTCCGCCGCGAAACTCAGCTTGCGATGCTCGTATACGCCAACCACCACGCACGCGCTGCGCTGTTTTTCGGGACTGCCGCTCTTGATGCCGATTTCCATGTGATCTCCTGAAAATGATCCCGCGCTTTGAATTTATTGAAAATGCCGGCCGGGCCGCGTTTTGCCCGAATTATCCGTAGCCCGCCTCGGACTCGTCAAAAGCATGCGCCGATTCGAACGCGCCATCACGCGTGAAATGGTTGCCAGCGCCGGTATGGCGTTTGCCGCCCTGGCCGCCATTTTCGTTGTCGTGCTGCTTGTGCGCACCCTGGGTAAGGCGGCCATGGGCGATGTCGCCGGGGCGGCGGTTCTGCCACTGCTGGGGTTCGGTTTCTTGCGGTTCTTGCCGGTATTGCTGTCCTTGTCCCTGTTCATCGGGGTATTCATGAGTTTGTCCCGGCTGTGGCGGGACAGCGAGGCGGTAATCTGGATGAACGGCGGCGTTGGCCCCCTGGGCTGGGCACGCCCGGTATTGTGGTTTTCCCTACCCGTGGTGGTCATCATCACCCTGGTCAGTCTGGAAGGCATCCCCTGGTCGGCGCGCAAGCAGGCTGAATTCGAACAGAGCCTGGAGACGCGGGACCGGGTGTCTACCTTGACGCCTGGTGTGTTCAGCGAGGACCGTCAGAGTCAACGCGTAGTGTTTGTGGAAACTCTTGACGAGGACCGACAGCATGTCGGCAATGTCTTCATCCATTCCCGTGAGCGCGGCCGCATGGGGGTGACCGTGGCCAGCCAGGGTAATGTTAAGACCGTGGTTAACGGTGACACCTTTCTGTTTCTGGAAAGGGGCAAACGCTATGAAGGACTGCCCGGCGAGGCGGACTTCTGGATGGTCGCCTATGACCGATACGCAGTGCGCATCCCGCCCCAGGCAGTCATCGAGCGCGGCCCCAGCCCGCGCATGCTGCCCGTTGCCCAGCTCTTCAAGAACCCTGTGCCCCGCAATATGGGGGAATGGGTCTGGCGCATCGGGTATCCGCTCATTGCCCTGATTCTCTGCTTGCTCGCGGTGCCCCTCAGCTACGTCAATCCGCGCGCAGGACGTTCGCTCAACGTGGTGTTCGCCATCCTGGTGTACGTTGCATACAACAACCTGGTGGGTTTGTCGGAGGGCTGGGTGTCGCGGGCGATGATGAGCGCCGGCGAAAGCATGCTGCTGGTGCATGGCGTCATGTTGGTTCTACTGATGGTCTTCTTCTGGCAACGCTTCCGGGGTCCCTGGGCACGATGAGCACCCTGTTTCGCTACACCACCCGTGAGATTCTGGGTTCAACCCTGCTGGCCCTGTTCGCCCTCACGGCCTTGTTCAGTTTCTTTGATTTCATCGCTGAACTCCAGGATGCCCATACGGATAGCTATACTCCATTTTTGGCCGCCCTGTTCGTTGCCCTGAACATTCCCGGGAGGCTCTATGAACTTGTGCCCGTGGCTTTGCTGGTCGGCGGCCTGTTCGCCTGGAACAGACTGGCGTTGGCATCCGAATTCACCGTCATCCGCGCCGCCGGCGTGGCTACTTCCCGTATGGCACTGTGGATGCTGCTGGTGGGGTTGCTGCTGGGCATTGCTGCCATGCTGTTTGGGGAATATGTCACTCCCCATGCCGAGCGGGCTGCACAGCAACTGAAGGTACGTGCCACCAGCGGGGTGGTTGCACAGGAATTCCAGACCGGTCTGTGGGCCAAGGACGGCCGCACGTTCATCAACATCCGAGAATTGTTGCCCGATGCCTCCCTGGTCGGCGTACGACTATACGAATTCGATGAGGAATTTCGCTTGCGCGTCATGCGCCAGGCCGAACGCGCCAATTGGCGGGACGGACACTGGATGCTGCAAGGTGTCACACAAACCATCATCGGTGAGCGAAGCACGCGCACGGCGCGGGAGCCCGACCAGCGTTGGACGTCCGCAGTTACGCCAGACTTGCTGGCGGTGCTGATGGTGGTGCCGCAAAGAATGTCCATCATGGCCCTGCGGGCCTATGTGAGCCACCTCGAGGAAAACAAGCAGGATGCCGAGCGTTATCGCATCGCTCTCTGGGGAAAACTGGCCTATCCCGTTGCGGCGCCGGTGATGCTGCTGCTGGCGCTGGCTTTTGCCTTCCGTCCCCCCCGCGTGGGCGGTGCCGGCGGTCGCCTCCTGCTGGGCATTCTCCTGGGGCTTGGCTTCCATCTCGTCAACCGTTTGGCGGCCCAGGTTGCCCAGTTGCAGGGTTGGCCCGCGGCCGCCGCCGCGTTAACGCCCATACTGGTATTCAGCATGGCGGCCATCTTGGCGTTGTGGTGGGTGGAACGGCGCTAGAGCCGTTCGTCAGGTCCGGATCAGGCGTGTTCCCGCCAGATGATCATGCAGGAACTGTTTGTCAGGAAAAAACCAGGCGCTCCACCAACCCAATCCCAGAAGGGCCAGGTTCAGGCAGGCGAGCAGATAGCGCAGCCAGGCTTGCCGCCAGTGCGGAACACCGCCACGTATTGACTCGATGCGTATCCGCCAGGTTTTCATGGCGAGAGTCTGGCCCTTGTGCCAAAACAGGGTGAAATAACAGCCGGCGACAAGCAGCAAATAGACTTGCAGGATTGTTTTAGCATTCGCCGGCTCCATCCCTTGGGTCAACCCCACACACGGAAACGCCATGGCGAGGAGCACAGCGGACACCAGCAATCCGTCGTATACCGCGCTGACCAGACGCCGACCCATGGACGGAGTTTGCCCGGGGATCACGGCATCGCCCTAGTGGGTGACTGGCTCGGTTTGAGGGTCGTGAGGAGCGTCACCCTGTGGGGCGGCCTGCCTGGTTTCCTGGGCTTGCATCCACTTGCGCTTGATTTGAACCTGTTTCTCCTGCGGTAGATGTAACAGCTTCCGGTAGTTTTCCCGTGCGATCTTGCGCTGTTCCGGTGTCAAGCGGGTCCAGGATTGCAGGCGGCGATGAAACAACTCCTTCTGCTTGGGCGACAGTTTGATGTAACCCTTGGCAACCTTCAGGAGCTTTTCCTGCTGCTGTGCAGGGAGATGGTTCCAGTCGTTGGCGATGGGAGCCAGGGCGCTTTGCTCCTCGGGCAGCAGTTCAGACCACAGCTGGAAGCCGGCCGCCTGGAGCAGGCCCGACATGGCCAGCAGGGACAAGCCGAGGATCAGTTGCCTTGCGCCTTTAGCCATGTGGAAAAATCCTGGTTCGCATATGCGTTGGGTGGCAGGTCGTCGGTGAGCAGCAGGATGTCGGTTTCCGCTGTATCGGGGCTGCGCTGCGCTTGCAGGAGCAACCATCCGGCCAGAAGCAGTCCAAGGGCCACTGCTCCACCCAACCACGGATGCCTTGGGATATAGGCCAGAGTACCGTGCCCGGCATGTCGGACTCCGTTTTGCACCGCAAAACGACGCGCGCCTGCCAGTCGTGCGCTGGTACGAGCATCAATACCTCTGACGCCTTGGTCAAGCGCCTTGGTCACTGTGCGAATGAAATCCTGTTGGTTCACAGATGTAGGCCTTTCCCTTTCAGTATGGCCGCCAACGCGTTCACGGCACGAAAGCAATGTGTCTTAACGCTGCCTTCGCTACAGCCCATCAGTTGGGCAGTCTCCGCCACGTCAAGTTCCTCCCAATAACGTAATAGAAAGGCTTCCCGTTGACGTGCCGGCAATTCGGATAAGGCTTTTTCGATGGCTTCGATACTCTGGGCGCCGGACAGCTCTTCTTCGGGGCTGGGAGCCCGTTCCGAGATGGATGCGGCGGAAAGGGATTCCAGGGTCTCGCCAGCATCCTCGTCCTTGTCGCGGATGGGGGAAACCAGCCGAACCCAGAAGTCGCGGACCTTGGCCCGGCGGAAATGGTCGTGGATGGCATTCTGGAGGATGCGCTGGAACAGAAGCGGCAGTTCCTCGGCCGGTTTGTCACCGTATCGTTCCACCAGTTTGAGCATGGCGTTCTGGACGATGTCCAGGGCGGAATGATGATCCTGCACGGCGAAGACCGCGTGCTTGAAGGCGCGTCGTTCGACGCTGGCTAGGAAGGCATCGATTTCCTGGGTCGAGGCCACGCGAGAGTCCAGAGTTTGAACATCGGCAACTATACCCAAAACGTGGCGTTGATAGCTCTTTGATTTGCAATGGGGAATAGTTTCCTATAGCATGGCGCGTTTTCCGGATCGACCCAGTTTTGGAGACAGGCATGTACGCGGTGATCAAGACCGGTGGCAAGCAATACAAGGTGGCCGCTGGCGGCAAACTGAAAGTGGAGAGCCTTCCCGTGGAAGTTGGCGGCGAGGTGGAAATCAAGGACGTCCTGATGGTCGCCGACGGAGCCGACATCAAGGTAGGCACCCCCATGCTGGCGGGCGCCTCCGTGAAGGCCACCGTCGTGGCCCATGGTCGTGGAGACAAGGTGATGATTTTCAAGATGCGTCGCCGCAAGCACTACCGCAAGACCCAGGGACATCGTCAGAACTATACGGAAATCCGCATCGACGGAATTTCCGCCTGATAGAGGTACGCAGACATGGCACACAAAAAAGCAGGCGGCAGTTCCCGCAACGGCCGCGAATCCGAATCCAAGCGCCTGGGCGTGAAGCGCTACGGTGGCCAGTTCGTCCCCGCCGGCAACATCCTGGTGCGCCAGCGCGGTACCCAGTTCCACCCCGGCCTGAACGTAGGCGTGGGCAAGGACTACACCCTGTTCGCCAAAGTGGACGGCGTGGTGGAATTTACCGTCAAGGGCCCCCACAAGCGTCGCACCGTCAGCGTGGTGCCGGTCGCCGCCTGACCCTCCCGCCGGGAACGAGAAGAGCCCTATCCCCGGATAGGGCTTTTTTGTTTCAACGCTCCCTGACCAGACCGAGCCAATGAAATTCATCGATGAAGCCCTGATTGACGTTGCCGCCGGCAACGGCGGCAACGGCTGCGCATCATTCCGGCGCGAGAAGTTCATCCCCATGGGGGGGCCGGACGGTGGTGACGGCGGCAAGGGCGGCAGCATCTGGGCGGTGGCCGACCGCAACATCAACACCTTGGTGGAATACCGCTACACCCGTTCCTTCAAGGCGCGGAACGGGGAGCAGGGGCGTGGCAGCGATTGCTACGGCAAGGGCGCGGATGATCTGATTCTGCGCGTGCCGGTGGGAACCGTGATCCACGACGAGGAATTGGGAGTGCAACTCGCAGATCTGGCGAAGGACGGCCAGAAGGCGCTGGTCGCCAAGGGCGGCAAGGGCGGCCTGGGCAACCTGCACTTCAAATCCAGCACCAACAGGGCGCCGCGCCAGTGTACGCCGGGCGAACCGGGCGAAGAGCGGCGCCTGCGCATGGAATTGAGGGTACTTGCGGACGTGGGCTTGCTGGGCATGCCCAACGCCGGCAAGTCCACCCTGATTCGTTCGATCTCCGCCGCCAAACCCAAGGTGGCAGACTATCCATTCACCACCCTGCACCCCAACCTGGGCGTGGTGCGGGTGGATGCCGACCGCAGCTTCGTGGTGGCCGACATTCCCGGCCTCATCGAGGGCGCCGCCGAGGGAGCCGGCCTGGGCCACCAGTTCCTGCGCCACCTGGCCCGCACTCGCCTGTTGCTGCATTTGGTGGACCTGGCGCCCTTCGACCCGGAAGCCGATCCGGTGCACGAAGCCCGGGCCATCGTCGAGGAACTGCGTAAGTACGACGAGGCGCTGTACCGCAAGCCCCGCTGGCTGGTGCTGAACAAGACCGACCTGATCCCGGAGACGGAACGGGCCGGACGCATCGAAAATTTCATCCGCGCCTACGGCTGGGATGGCCCTGTGTTCGCCATCTCCGCCATCTCGGGCGAAGGTTGCCAGCCCCTGGTCTTCGCCATCATGGCGCACCTGGAAGAGACCCGGCGCAGCGTGGATTCGGAGGAGTCCGAAGCGCCGGGGGAGGACGCATGAACCGTTCCGTCATTGCAGAAGCCCACCGGGTGGTGGTGAAGGTGGGCAGCAGCCTGGTCACCAACGAGGGCCGCGGCCTGGACCACGCTCGCCTGGCGTTGTGGTCGGCCCAGATCGCCACGCTCATGGACATGGGCAAGGAAGTGGTCCTGGTCAGCAGCGGTGCCATCGCCGAAGGCATCAAGCGGCTGGGCTGGAAACAGCGACCCAAGGCCGTGAACGAACTCCAGGCCGCCGCCGCCGTGGGTCAGATGGGCCTCATCGAGGCCTACGAGCGCAGCTTCCGCGCCCATCACCTGCACACTGCCCAGATCCTGCTCACCCATGCCGATCTGGCCGACCGGGAGCGTTACCTCAATGCCCGCTCCACCCTGCGCACCCTGCTGGCACTGAAGGTGGTTCCCATCATCAACGAGAACGACACGGTCACCACCGACGAGATCAAGGTGGGCGACAACGACACCCTCGGCGCCCTGGTGGCCAACCTGATCGAGGCCGACGCCCTGATCATCCTCACCGACCAGCCCGGTCTGTACACCGCCGACCCGCGCAAGAACCCGGATGCCGAGTTCGTCCACGAGGCGGTGGCCGGCGATGCGGCGTTGGAAGAGATGGCCGGCGGTGCCGGCTCCAACGTGGGCACCGGCGGCATGATCACCAAGATACTGGCCGCCAAGCGCGCCGCCCGCAGCGGCGCCCACACCGTCATCGTCAGCGGCCGGGAGCCGGACGTGCTGGCCCGTCTGGCCCTGGGTGAGCCCCTGGGCACCCAGCTCATCACCAGGCAGGCGCCCATGGCCGCCCGGCGCCAATGGCTGGCGGATCATCTGCAGGTGGACGGCAAGCTGGTGCTGGATGCCGGCGCCGCCCGCGCCCTGTTGAAACAGGGCAAGAGCCTGTTGCCCATCGGCGTGGTGGAAGTGCGGGGAGAGTTTCATCGGGGCGCGGTGGTGGCCTGCCTGGACGAACACGGCCGGGATATCGCCCGGGGTTTGGCCAATTACAGTTCCGACGAGGCACGACGCATCGCCCGCAAGACGACAGCCGAGATCGAGGGCATCCTGGGGTATGTGGAGGAACCGGAACTGATCCACCGGGACAATCTCGCTCTGCTGTAACCGCAAAGCTCCCAACTCTTTATTGAGCAATGGGGAAGGAGATTCAGCCCACCAGCGCCTTCGGCAACGGAAAGTTCACGTTCTCCTCGATCCCCGCGAGCGGTAGCACGGTACTGGCGCCCAGCTCCTTCAACCGCACGATCACCCCCTCCACAAGAACCTCCGGCGCTGATGCGCCGGCCGTCACGCCAACGCGGGATTTCCCACCGAACCATTCCGCCTTGAGTTGTCCGGCGTTGTCCACCATGTAGGCATCCAGGCCAAGGTTGCGGGCTACTTCCCGCAGGCGGTTGGAGTTGGAGGAATTCGGCGATCCCACCACGATGACCAGGTCGCATTCGGCGGCCAGCTTCTTCACCGCATCCTGGCGGTTCTGGGTGGCATAGCAGATGTCGTCCTTCTTCGGGCCCCGGATGTTGGGGAAGCGCGCCTTCAGGGCGTCCACCATGCGCGCCGCGTCATCCACGGACAGGGTGGTCTGGGTGACATAGGCCAGCTTGTCGGGATCGCTGACCCGCAGCTGGGCCACGTCCTCGATGGCGTCCACCAGGTACATGCCGGATTCACACTGGCCCATGGTGCCTTCCACCTCCGGGTGGCCCTTGTGGCCGATCATGATGATCTCCAGGCCCGCCTCGCGCATCTTCTTCACCTCCACGTGGACCTTGGTGACCAGGGGGCAGGTGGCGTCGAACACGGTAAGGCCCAGCGCTTCGGCCTCCCGGCGCACGGAGAGGGGGACGCCATGGGCACTGTAGATGAGGGTGGCGCCCCGGGGCACCTCGCCCATGTCCTCGATGAAGACGGCGCCCTTGGCCTTCAGGTCGTTCACCACGAACTTGTTGTGGACCACCTCGTGGCGCACGTAGATGGGGGCGCCGAACTTCTTCAGGGCCTGTTCGACGATGGCGATGGCACGGTCCACGCCGGCGCAGAAGCCCCGGGGATTGGCGAGGAGGATGGTGTCGGGCATGGTCATTCCACAGAAAGAATCTTGACCTCGAATTCCACCGGCAGGCCCGCCAGAGGATGGTTGAAATCCACCGTCACGGTCTCGCCGCCGATGGTCTGGAGGATACCGTTCATGGACTGGCCGTTGGGCAGATCAAAGGCCATTTGCAGGCCTTTCCGCAATTCGGTTTCCGGCGGGAAGTCGACGCGGGGCAATTGGTGTACAAGTGCGGGATCGGGCAGGCCGAAGGCCTCGCCGGCCTCCAGTTGCCAAGTGCGGTGGTCGCCGGGAACCAGCCCCAGCAGCAGGACTTCCAGGCGGACGTCGATTTCGCCGCCACCCAGGGTGAAGGTTTCCGGCTCGTCGTCGGCGAAGGTATCGACGATCTCCTCGCCCCGGCAGGTGAGGCGGTAATGCAGGGTGACCCGGGCGCCGGGGCGGATGCCGTCGCTCATGCCTTGTCCGGCTTGCGGAAGCTGTCCAGCACCAGCAGCACCGCGCCCACCGTGATGCCCGAATCGGCCACGTTAAAGGCGGGCCAGTGCCAGCCGGCCACGTGGAAATCCAGGAAATCGATGACGTGGCCGTACAGGGCCCGGTCGATGACATTGCCGACGGCGCCGCCCAGGATCAGGGCCAGGGCAAGGCAGAACACGGGCCGGCCCCGGGTCTGGCGCATCAGGTAGAGCATGAGGGCCGCCGCCACCACGCCCACCGTCATGAAGAAGCCCCGCTGCCATCCGGGCTGATCCGCAAACAGGGAGAAGGCGGCACCGGTGTTGTGGACGTGGACCAGGTTGAAGAAGCCGGTGAGCGGGATGACCTCCTGGTAAGCGGTGAGTTGGTTCATCACCAGCACCTTGCTGATCTGGTCCAGGACCAGCACCAGGGCGGCGAGCCAGAGCCAGGCGAGGCCGCTTCTCCCCGTGGCTGCAGCCGGTGCGGCAGGCGTGTCAGGCATGCTCACGGGGCTCACCCTCGCCATACAGGTTACTTACACAACGGCCGCACAGGCCGGGATGGGCCGGGTCGGCGTTCACGTCGGCGCGCACGTGCCAGCAGCGCTCGCATTTCTCGTGGGCCAGGGCGGCGACCTCCGCCCGGGTGTCGCCGCCAGCCTTCACTACTTGCGCTGCGGAGGTGATGAGCACGAAGCGCAAGTCGTCCCCCAGGCCGGCCAGCAGGTCGTAATCGTTGCCGTCGGCTTGGAAAGTGACGTCGGCCTGGAGGGAGGAGCCCACCTTGCCTTCCACCCGCAGTTCCTCGATGCGCTTCAGGGCCTGGCCGCGCAGTTCCCGCAGGCGCCCCCACCCCGCCAGCAGGGTTTTCTCATCGGCTTGCCAGGGGAGCACATGCCACAGGCTCAGGAACACGCTCTCCGACTTGCATTGCAGGGCCCAGATTTCTTCCGCGGTGAAGGAGAGGATGGGGGCCATGAGCCGAATCAGTGCCTGCAGCACGTGCCACAGGGCGCTTTGCGCCGCTTGGCGCGGCCGTCCCGTCTTGGCCGTGGTGTAGAGCCGGTCCTTGAGGATGTCCAGGTAGAAGGCGCCCAGGTCCTCGGAGCAGAAGTTGTGCAGCCGCTGTACGGCGGTGTGGAAGCTGTAGAGCCGGTAGTCGGCCAGCACCGCTTCCTGCATCTCCCGGGTCAGGGCCAGGGCGTAGCGGTCGATCTCCAGCCATTGCTCCGGCGGCAGCAGGTTCGCCGGGTCGAAGTCGGCGGTGTTGGCCAGCAGGAAGCGCAGGGTGTTGCGGATGCGCCGGTAGCCGTCCACGGCCCGCTTGAGGATTTCGTCGGAGATGGTGAGCTCGCCGGAGTAGTCGGTGCTGGCCACCCATAAGCGCAGGATGTCGGCGCCGTAGGTGTCCATGACTTTTTGCGGCGCGATGACGTTGCCCTTGGACTTGGACATCTTCATGCCCTTGCCGTCCACCACGAAGCCGTGGGTGAGCAGGGCTTCGTAGGGTGCGTGGCCGTCGGTGGCACAGCCGGTGAGCAGGGAGGACTGGAACCAGCCCCGGTGCTGGTCCGAGCCTTCCAGGTAGAGGTCGGCGGGGTGTTTGAGGCCTTCCCGCTCCTTGAGCAGGCAGGCGTGGGTGACGCCGGAGTCGAACCACACGTCCAGGGTGTCGCGGTTCTTGACGTAGTCCTCGGCCTCGTCCCCCAGCAGTTCCTTCGGATCCAGGCTGAACCAGGCCTCGATGCCGGCCTGTTCCACCCGCTTCGCCACCTCCTCCAGCAGTTCCTGGCTGCGCGGATGCAGCGCGCCCGTGGACTTGTGCACGAAGAAGGGCATGGGCACGCCCCAGTTGCGCTGGCGCGAGACGCACCAGTCGGGCCGGGTCTTCATCATGGCCTCCAGGCGGGCCCGGCCCCAGGCGGGGAAGAATTCGGTGTCGTCCACCGCCTGCATGGCCTTGTTCCGCAGGCCGTTCTTGTCCATGCCGATGAACCATTGCCGGGTGGCGCGGAAGATGATCGGGCTCTTGTGGCGCCAACAGTGGGGGTAGCTGTGCTTGAGGGGTGCCTGGGCCAGCAGACGGCCGTTTTCGCCGAGCAACTCCAGCACCTTCTTGTTTCCGGCCCACACGGACAGGCCGCCCAGCAGAGGGGTGTCGGCGTAGAACTTGCCGTCGTCGCCCACCGGGTTGTCCACCTTGAGGCCGTATTTCTGGCCGGCGATGTAGTCGTCGTGGCCGTGGCCGGGGGCGATGTGGACCAAGCCCACGCCGGCCTCAAGAGTGACGAAGTCGGCCAGGATCACGGGGACTTCGCGTTCGTAGAAGGGGTGCTGCAGCTTCAGGCCTTCCAGGTCCGCGCCCTTGATCTGGACGATAGTTTCCACGGTCTCGAAGCCGTAGCGCTGGATGGCGGCCTCCGCCAGATCCCGGGCCAGGATCAGCATGCCCTTGGGCGTGCGGATCAGGTGGTAGACGAAGTCGGGATGTACCGCCACCGCCTGGTTGGCGGGCAGGGTCCAGGGCGTGGTGGTCCAGATCACCGCGTAAGCCGGGCAGTCGCCCTCGGCCGGCAGGCCCAGGCGCCTGGCCAGGTCGGCGCAGTCGGCCACGGGGAAGGCTACGTCGATGGCGGGCGAGGTCTTATCCTCGTATTCCACTTCCGCTTCCGCCAGGGCGGAGCCGCAGTCCACGCACCAGTGCACCGGCTTGGCGCCCAGGTAGAGGTGGCCGTTGGCCTGGATC
>Ga0233425_10006382_pt1 | contig 17553 bp, 15 predicted proteins | sample Watercolumn_Towu_2_FD_181712 | JGI IMG/M metagenome (GOLD analysis project Ga0233425, IMG submission 181712) | Freshwater microbial communities from Lake Towuti, South Sulawesi, Indonesia - Watercolumn_Towuti2014_140_MG | ecosystem: Environmental > Aquatic > Freshwater > Lake | place... | reverse complement strand
GAGTAACCCGCTTAACCGCTGCGTACTCCAGATCGCTGAAGCTGCGTTGCATGGTTTGTGTCTCCAGATTGGGTCGGGGCATTTTCTCAGATCACCGGGAATTGCGGGAATTAATCAGCGCGTCCTTCTGCGCTTGTACGGCAACAGAATCACGTTCCTGCTCCACCTGTTTGATGGCAACCAGCGCGTCGATCCGCGCCTGTTCGGTCTGCTGATAAGCCTCCAGATATTTCTGCGCTTGTACGGCAACAGAATCACGTTCCTGCTCCACCTGTTTGATGGCAACCAGCGCGTCGATCCGCGCCTGCTCGGTCTGCTGATAAGCCTCCAGATATTTCTGCGCTTGTACGGCAACAGAATCACGTTCCTGCTCCACCTGTTTGATGGCAACCAGCGCGTCGATCCGCGCCTGCTCGGTCTGCTGGTAGGCCTTGAGGTTTTCTTCAGCGTTGGAAGTTATGCGCGCCTGTTCCGCGATCTTGGCCACTTCAGCTTCTGCCATATAGCTCGATGCACACGCCTCGTACCACGGCGCGAAAAGCATTCCGCTATCCCGGATGATCGTCAGCAGCGTCGCCAACCCTGCAGGTGGTGTGTTTGTGTTGGCCCACTGGTGCAATAACCGATAGAACTCGGCGTTCGGGCCAGGCACTTTTCCTTCCGATGCAACGTGGTGGCGCAGTTTCGCATCGACGATGGTCGATGCCAGCTTCACGCAACGTTTATTCGTGAGTTCCACCCCAGCAGCAGCAGCAAGCCGTTTCAGATTTTCTTCCGGACGTCTGAACCAATCCTCATAGCAGAGTACGCAATCCAGCGAGGGTCCCAGCGAATCGACGATCTCAAAGTTGTAGATCGTCCACAACAACTCCCCCATGTTGAGGGGAAAGTGGTCTCGCTTCGCCAACGATCCCGCCACCTCGCTCGGTGAACGCACGCACAGCAGCGGGACCAATTCGAAGCCGAGTTCTGTCGCCAGTCCCTTCCAGAGCGGCAGGAAACGCGCCATCCGTGGGTCTTTGACAGCCCATGAGCCTTGCCTGAGTTCTGACTTGATATGGCCGCCCAGTTTTTCCTTGGCCGCCGCCGTTTCTGGCCGTTGCTGCCAGTCGGTAGGAAGCGGCATCGTGGAATTGATGCTCTGCCAAGGACGACCGAGCGCGAGGAGCAGTTCGTCATGAATCTTCACGACTACGCTGTCTTCGAAATAGCCGCGCTCGTTATACTCGTTCGCCACGATCAGGTTGTCACCCATGGGCACACCCAGCGCATGGACCATCTGGCCCGCCAGTGACGTGCCGCTACGATGCATGCCCAAAATGGCGATGACGGTATTTCCCTTCTTACGCAATGCCCACCCTCTTTTTATGTTCATGACGCGCCGCCGACCGATGCGGACAGCCGCACGGAATGATATGTTATTCTGAACAGCAATGCAGCCCAGATAAACACAGCGCGCCATTTTCAATGTATCTAGTCAATCAAACAATTCGCTTCGCCAAATGGGTGCATCGCAAAATCCTGCGCAAACCAGCGCGCCGACCTCTGATCGATCCCGTGCGGCAATGGTCATGGATACAAACAGCACCCTTTGGCACTCTGGACCCAAAGGATCCCCCAGCCACGAATACCCTGACCTGGTTCATCCCCCCTGTCGGGCGCGGCTCTGGCGGACATCTCAATATATTCCGCTTCATCGCCATGCTGGAGGAGCGCGGATTTGATTGCCGCATCGTCATCTGCCATGAGTCCAGAACGATCACTGCCGAAGCGGCCAAACAGGAAATCACTGATTGGTTTTTTCCGCTTAAGGCCCCAGTTTACATGCACCCAAGTGTGAGTATCCCATCAACTCACTTTGCCATCGCCACCGGCTGGCAGACCGCGTATCCAGTCAAGGCATTCAAAGGCTGCGTGCAGCCGCTCTATTTCGTGCAGGATTACGAACCTTGGTTCCAGGGAGCCGGCTCTGTCGCAGCGTTTGCCGAAGCAACATATCGTTTTGGCTTTCCTGCCATCACGGCAGGAGACTGGCTGGCGACAATGCTGCGTGAGAAATATGGTATGCGAACCTTCCCTATCGGCTTCGGCGTGGATCACGAGCTATATCGCCCGCTCCCCAAAGAACCTGGGCGGCAAGGCCGACATGTGCTCTTTTATGCCCGGCCACCGACCGAACGGAGAGGATTCGAACTTGGCATGCTGGCCTTGCATAAGCTAACCGCTCAGATGCCGGATGTCACCGTCCACTTTGTTGGCTGGCCGATGGATAGGTATGCGATCCCGTTCCGTCATGTCGATCACGGAATCTTGCCACTGGAACGGTTGGCAGAACTCTATTCCCAATGCGACGCAGCGCTCGTCCTCTCCTTCTCCAACGTCTCTCTGCTACCGCTGGAGATCATGGCGTGTGGATGCCCGGTGGTTAGTAATGATGGGGCAAATGTGGAATGGCTGGTAGATAAAGATAATGCTTTGCTGGTTGAACCCACTGTGGAGTCAGTTATCATTGGCTTGGTGTCAGTGTTAACAAAACCCGCTCTTGCTCACAAATTAATCACCACAGGGCTAGCAACCACATCGAAAAAACACTGGAATACTGAAGGATTACATCTGGCGCAAACCTTAAATATCCTTGCCAAGGTTGAATATTTGCAAAGCATTCAACCATCCACAACGCCACAAGGCGCTTAGGCTAAGATTCCCCCTCAAAGCTGTGGACTTTTGTTGTATTGACCTAGCTAAACCTGTTCAATTCAAGTCACCAAAGCATAAATCTCAGCTGGTGTTCATTCCCAGGGTAATCCCCCCATTTTTAGCGTCATTCAGAAGTAGAGCCTAGACCATCAAGGCCAACTTTTGTTTGGGGGTGATGCCTCCCAGTGCCATGTTTGGCCGTTCGTGATTGTACGTCCAAAGCCAGTTCGTGGCGTGTTCTTGCACTTCGTCGATGGATTCGAACAGATACTGCCCGAGCCAGTCATAGCGAACGGTGCGGTTGTAACGCTCGATGTAGGCATTCTGCTGTGGGTTTCCCGGCTGGATATGTTCTATCCGTATTTCATGCTTCTCGGCCCAGGTCGCCAACTTGGCGCTGATGTATTCCGGGCCATTGTCGCACCGTAGCGCCTGCGGCTTGCCCCGCCATTCCATGACTTGCTCTAGCGATCGTATGACCCGCTCCGCCGGCAGTGAGAAATCCACTTCGATGCCCAGCCCCTCGCGATTGTAGTCATCGATCACGTTGAACAGCCGGTATGCTCGCCCATCTTCCAGGCTGTCGTGCATGAAGTCCATCGACCAAACCTGATTGATCGTTTCGGGGACGGCCATCTCGCGCCGTCGAGATGGCCTTACCACTTTCCCTCAAGCGCCTCCTTGCGTAACTCGGATTTCAGCCGTTCCTCGGCGTACATCTTCTTGAGGCGCCGGTTCTCATCCTCGAGTTCTTTGAGCCGGGCCATGAGCGATGCATCCATGCCGCCATACTTGGCACGCCATTTATAGAACGTGGCGTTGCTCATGCCGTGTTCACGGCACAGCCCCGGCACGGGGGCGCCAGCCTCCGCCTGTTTCAAAATGCCAAGGATCTGGCTGTCTGTGTATCTTGATTTGCGCATGTGAAATCTCCTGTCGCTACATTACGAGAAAATTCCACTTCTGAATACAACGCTTTTTTGGGGGGATTACCCCAGCGCCCAGTGTGACCAGTCTCTGTCAAACTTTCACTATTTCCCCGGCAGGGCCGGGGATTTTCCTTCATGGGTTCGACGCCCCCCGCTTTTCAGTAGCACGCGGCTTTAGAGACCGCAGTTAATTTGGGACAAATATGCGCTTATTGGCCGTTTCTGGGCTAAACGATTATTCGAGCACAGTGAATATATGATGTTCAACTGGATTCTTTGCTCGGACATCCATTGCACTATCATGCGTAGAGCGACTAAACAACTTATCAAAATCTGGCTTGATCTTGACCAATGCAGCTTGCCAATATTTTCCCCACTCAGGATCGTAATGTGTACCTGTATAGTCTAGTCGCACCGTAAATCGACGTCCCATTAGATAATCTTGAACACAAGGTTTATCGTCAATTTCTTTGGGATCCCATACAACTGGCCGACAGTTATATCCCAAGTTCCAAGCCATTTGAATCATCAACCCTAGCGAGATAAAACCTACCGGCTCAGACGCTTGGTCTTTAAACACCGCTAATGCATTGAGATGTTTACGCGGGTCCTCAAATTGAACATGAATAGAATTGCGAAAACTTCTAATGAAACCACTGTCTATAATGATAGTTTGCGGTTTGAGACGAGCGATACTTTTTAATAGATGATAATGATCCATTACATGATAGTAGACACCTAATAAAAATACCGTGTCGATTTTTAAATCATTTTTGTGATCATAAAGGAAGTCATACATATCTCCGCAATAGGCCTTGTATTGGTCACTATTGAATCCAAGCTCATTAATGAATTTGATTGCATCAGCAATACGATCTTGCCGCCCTTCAATGCTTGTAACGTGTAATGCGGCACTCTCAAGTGCTGCATATGTCCATCTGCCATTGTTAGCCGCAATGTCTAGTATGCGTTTACCTCTAATTGCATCAAGATTTTTCGTGACGATATGTTTATATCGTTCGCTCAGACGATTTTCGTTTTCTTGATTATTATCTGAGAACTTTTCAAAGTTTATCATTTGATTATCGCTTTCAAAAATTGGTAATTATAAAAATGGCAACGCGCTCGCTAACGAACACGCTTACCTTTTTTAATTTCATTTGTCGTGATTTCTTTTACTGACATGTTTTCCCCTATTGAAACTCTTTCTACTGGATTTATAATTTTCCGCCCCTTGCTTGTTAACACACCCACATAAATTTGTCCGCAATTCTTCAACTCAAACTTCCTTTCTTCTGGCCAAACGATTTCGTTTCCAAATAGGCTAAACGATGCCCCCTCTGCACGGAATACAGACTCGATCTTGTTATTCTGGAACACTATGTTCTGTGCCCAACGCTCCCCGCTGCTCCAGTTCTGTTTTGTATTAACATCAGAACCGATTCTTATATTACCGCTCAGTTCACTGTCCTTGATGACAACGTCTCTTGGCGATGGGCCTTCCTTGGCAGGAGTGCTGGCGATTTGAAGTACACCATCCAATTTGCTCTGCGCCAACGTGGTTTTACTCCTGAGCCGAACACTTCCATATATTGTGCAATTACGGATCAGTGAGCCCTGATTGGCGGCATCCAGATTCACTACCCGAGATCCACATGCTTGTTTATCCTCATTGCATGTTTCTTGCCCTGCCTTGACCGGAAGTGCATCTGCAACCGTGATGATCGAGTCAGCCCCGTTCTGGCTGACGGACGTGATTGTGGTTTCTCCGAGCAGTTTGCGTTCGGGCGAAATATCTATTACCTGTAATCGGTCCCCGGACTTGTAGATGGGTGCTCCGTCCTTCCCCAGATCCCTGAGCGTCCATTTCTTGGGCTCCGGTTTCTCTGCAACCAACTGGTACATGGCGGAAAGATTAAACGCGTCGTCAAACGCCCCCTCAATGTAGCAGCCATCCCACTGGATCGGCGTTCTGTTGTCCTTGACATGGAACACATCTCGCCAGCCTGCCATGGCCCTGGTTGTCCCCGGACGGGGACGTTCTTCCACATCGACGAATTTGACGGCCCCATGATTGTCTGCAACATAGAATGTGTACTGAGGTACTGCGTATACTCTGATGCCTTCGACATGTACACGCTCATTTTTCACAAGTTGGAAAGCAAAATTCCCTTTCTGCCCCCTTCCCGGCATCGTCATAACCAAATGCGTTTCCTTGGGGACAAGATTCTCGGGGCGTGTGGGCGAATCCTCAGTAGGCGTAATCCGGATCCGCCGGTTCCCGGAAGCGGCATGTACGGACCTTATGTCTACGCGTTTTTCAAATGCCTTGGCGCGTTTATACGGCATGGCAAATTCCCACACCTCTCTGTTATCGTGCACCGAACTGCTGTCGGCTTCCGGTACGTCAAATCCTTCATCGATCTCGATTTCAAAGGTTCCTGTTTCCGGGCTCGTCGAAACTACCACGCCTTGAGTAAAAGGTAGTGGCGAGTAGTCCACCGTCAGTCCACAAACACTCACATCACTCGAACCTTCGACCCGCAGCACTTTATTGGGAGGCAGCAAAAGAAGCTCTGCTCCGTTGCCGCGCAACTTAATTTTTTGCGCATTCAAGACACGTAAGGCGTAAGTGTTCTCAAACGTGGAAACGCGATAGGTTTTACCCTGTTCAAACTCAAGGGCAGCAGGCTTGGGACCATCAATCACCGCCTTCAGTGCTGCACGAATCGCCGGGCCATCGTCGGTTTTACCATCACCAACGGCATGATATTCGCGCACAGACACTTTCCGCTCGTTCTTGGCAGAATCGCAAGGCCCAGCAAATGCAGTTTGCGCAAATAATACCGTAGCCGCGATGCCGCAATAGAAAGACATCCAGCCCAAGCTAAACTTCAGGCAACTCACTTGGCCTTCCACTGAAAAAATATGAAGTACCCGCATATTTGCCTCTTTGTGGACATGGCAAACATCATCTATTTGCCCGTAATGACATCGATTGAATCCTTAGGTCCGGCGTTATACAGCGCCGGATGCAATTTGAATCGTACTCCCGCCTGTAGCGGACCAAATCCGATTGCTTGTGCATACCCGCTCGTCTCCACGAGCAGGCTGTTCATTCCGCGCCTCACCAGCGGACGCGCACAGTGGCCAGGGAACATTTCGCCGATAAAATCAAAATAGATGCGTAACGGCAAGCTGGCCATATCGATTGATTCTGCAGCGTCAATTTCCAGTTGCAACCAAAATTTCTTGGGGAGGTTGCTCCCATCACTGAGCCGAAGCACCAGCTTCTTCTTTAAATTCTCGAACGTTATCCAACCATCTGCATCAACAATTTCAGCCAAGTTGTCCGTTGTCTGGATCAACACCTTGTTTGGCATCGCTGTAGCGGGTTCCACGTTGAAGAAATGCTCGGGCAGATTGACATAACCTTTACCGTCACCCGTAATCATTTCAACAGCACGCTTGATTGCCTCTTCGTCAACGCTAAGATCAAGGAAGCCAGCTATTTCACGTACGGTCTCATCCTTATCACGTACAGAGCGCTCATAGTTGATTATCAGCGCGGGACGTTTGGTCTGACGTAAGTGATCGACGATGAGACGGTGATAATCCAGCGCCCGTTCGATGACATCCAAATACTGTCCTGCACCGCGCTGATTCCAGCTATCTGCTACGGCTGCCAAGTTTCTATGGACAACTATGTAATATGGATTGCGAAGGTGTTGCTCAAAAAATTCCAGTTTGTTTACAGCCTTGGGCATTTTGAATCCCCATACGCTTGCCTCTTCATTTCTAGCTTTTATAACGCCTACTAGCTTCCCCTCATCCTCGGTAATAAACCTAGGGTCTTCATGATTAAGCCCTGCCCTGCGCCCCATATCCACACCCAGCGCACGAATAATGCCAGCCGCCATTGAGGTTCCACCCCGCTCAACACCAAGAACGACTATGGTTTTAAAATTTTCCTGTTCTTTGGATGCATTGATTGTCAAACATAGCTTTTTTGCGCCTGTCGCTGCGGCCGGTTTGTTGATTGCTTCTTGGGGTTTGCTGGTTTTTTTCTTGAAGAATCTGCTAAACATATTGGTTCCTATTGATACGTATTGGCTTTAATTGATTATAGCGAGCCGACCACGCGTAAGTCTCGGCCACGGATTTTCCCCACTCCACCTGAGGCTTCCAATTCAGGTATTGCTCCGCTTGCCCAATGTCGAGAATGCTCACGGGCACATCCATTGCCCGCCCCGCCTCGAAAATGACATTCAATGATTCGCGATGAATCGCCTGCACTGAGTCGAGTATCTGCTGGATGCTGCGGCCTTCTCCACTGCCCACATTGTATAACCTAGGTGCCTCTGCATTATCGAGTACAGCAGCCCTGAGGATTGCCTCTATCACGTCGGACACGAAGATATAGTCACGCACAACACTCCCATCTCCCCAGACGACGATGGTTTCACCGCGCAATGATTTTCGGATGATCGTTGCCACCACTCCCTGAGCCCCCCCTACTTGCCATGGCCCGAAGGGATTGGCCACACGAAGCACGACCGAATCGAGTCCATGCAGCAACTTGTACAGCGACAGATATTTTTCGATGGTGAGTTTGTGTATCCCGTATGAACACATCGGCTCAGTTGGTGCGCCTTCGGGGGTTGGTATCGGCACATTTTTGCCATATACCGTACCGCCGGAAGAAAGGAACACCAGTTTGGCGATCTGCTTCTTGTGCAGTATCTCCAGTAGTTTTAGTGTGGGCAGAACGTTATTCGAAATATCGGCAATCGGGTTGGCATTGGATGTTGCCGGAACCGTGGTGCTAACCATGTGGAAGACATAATCGCCCGCGCGTATGGTCGCTTCGTACTTGTCCGTCTCGTCCAGTGTTGCCCGTATCCAGGTTGAACCCGACAGTGCCTCTTCAGATATGACCTGCGGCGATACGATGATAACGTCGGCGCCGATGTTCACCAGCCGTTGGCACAGATTGGTACCGATAAATCCGCCGCCGCCCAGCAATATGCAGCGTTTCCCAGCAAGACTTTTATCTAGTGTTCTAGCCATTGCGATTCACCAGCTCGCGAAATATGGCGGCTACCTTTTCTGCCTCGTGCTCCCATGTGGTCGAATTAGCTTTGAGATAACCTTGCTGAACGATGTTCTCTCGGTAAGTCTTTTCCTGTAGCACTCGCTGCAATGCGTCAGCCATGGCAGTTACGGTCGGCTTGGCGATAACCGCACAATCTTCATCCAGCAACCATTCGTTATTAGGGCCTGTATTACTGACCACAACACATCCGCAAGCCATCAGCTCCGGCGGCAGCAGGGATGCATTGGTAAACGACAAAACGAGGGCCGCATCGCAGTGGCTATACAGGTCCGGTAATTCCGCCACGGACAGGATGCCACATTTCAGATTCCGGAACGGGAGTTCATATCCGTTCACATCCCAGCCGGCCAGCACCATCTCTACGTCGGGCATGCGTTTGGCCAATTCAGCTAGGACAAGCACACCCAAGTCGAACGCCCGGCGCGGAGTGGGTGGCCTGGCATAGAAGAACACCCGCTGGATCGCATCGCGACGGGGGTAAGGTTTGTACAGATCATGATCGAACGAGAACTGAAAAGCATGTGTCTCCATCCCGTATTCATCATGCAGCTTGCGGGCGAGCCAATCGCCTGCCGTGATGCCGACGAACCCGAACCGGTAGGTCTCCTCCGCCAAGGCATATTCTGTGCCGGGAGGATTGAAGAATGGCTCGAAGTCCTGGACAAAGTAGCAGCGATGCCTTGTGCCGCGGAACGCTCTGACAGGATAGGCCGTCTGCCATCCGGTTGCCACGCTGATCGCGGCGACAGGGATTTCCTGCTGGGGATATTTATAAACCGGCGCCTTGAGCTGGAAGAACCATTCACCGATCTGTTTCTGCAGCACTTCGCTGCTCGTGCCGGAATGGTCGTTGCAGATGATGATGCGGCAATCGAAACCCTGATTTTCCAGATTGCGCACGAAACGGAAGATGTTGAGGTGCCCCCCTGAGCCCATGCCGAAGGGGGGGACGAACCAGTTGATACTGTTCGAAGCTGGTGCATTGGCTGCCGTAAGCTCCGGCCCGAAAGATTCAGCAGCGATGATGAATTGCCAAAATCCAACAATATCGATCTTGGGGGGCTCATTTGTCGCAACGGGCTGCGCTGCCGCAGCCTGCTGTTTCTTGCCTTTCAATAATGATTTCAAACCGCGCAGCATCGATCTTCCTTTTGGTTTTGCTTCGTCTGTCGCCTGACTGTTCACGCCAAGCGAGCGGAACAGTTTCTTGTCTCGCGACAATCTGGCTTGTAGCCATTGCGGCAGGGAATCCCCGCGCGCACCCAAGCCGTGACCAAGCACCAGTGCTACATCCTCGCCTATCTGGTGAAGGATGGCTCGGTTTGGCAATTTGTTCTTTCTCCCCCAGCGCCAGTCATTGCGACAGAGCCAGATGATCGAGCGCCACATCTGTTTCGTGCTTCCGCCAAGACGGTAGCCAAAAAGGCGGCGAAAGGCACAAGATTCGTCGTATGCGCGCTGCAGGCGCTCGAATTTTCCGTAATCGTGGGAATGATAGACAGCAGCGTTCTGGGCATACGCTTTGGCCCAGCCTGCCTCGATGATATTTCTGGCCCAAATCTGGTCTTCGGCGAATTCGACGTCAGGATAGGGTATCTGCTCCCAGACGCTACGGCGTAAACAGGAGTTGTTGTCGGAGTAGTAATGCAGGAACTGCCTCCACCCCTGATCGCCAGCATAGCGCTGGGGATCTGTGTTTCGACTGACGACCAATGAATGCTGCAGGAAACCGGAAAAATGCAGATCAATGTCTCGCTGCGTATAGGCCGTAGCTTCAGGATAGGCGATATGCCGGCCAAAGGCACCCCCAATGTCCGGACTCTGCTCAACCGCCGCGACAATTTCCCTCAGCCATGCCGTATCAGCTGGCAATGCATCGTGTGTTAGCAGAACAGCGAACTCTCCACTTGATCGAGAGATTGCCAGATTGCGGGTTTTACCATGCCCAAACTCATGAGGCGGGATCGCAATGACTTTTACAGCAGCATGCGATTGCGCAAATTCGACGGTTCCATCGTTGGAGCCGCTGTCGATCACAATCACTTCAAAAGGCCACGGTGCTTCTTGTTCCAGTACGCGAGCCAGCACCTGCCGGAATATGGTACCGGGGTTCTTGGTTGGAATGATGACGGAAGCTTTTATCACTTTAATTAGAAACGAGTTACAATTCTCGCGCTCACGGCAATTTGATAGACAATTTGTATCATCTCTTTCCATAGCTGCCGTTCTTTTACGTCCACTTTTGGCAGCACCAGTACTTCGTCCCCTTCACGCAAGCGATTCCCCCTTGAAGCTTGATCATAGCTTCCATCACGGTGGGCTACTACGATGCGGGAATCATCGGCATTTTGTGTGTATCCCCCTGCACGGTTGATGTAGTCGTTCAAACTCATTTGCCGATCAAATGCAATGGTGTTGGGGAACAAGACTTCACCACTTACCAGTATCAGGCCGTCATGTTGGGGAATTTTGATGATGTCGCCATTTTCCAGAAGGAGCGAATCGCGATTGCGCGTCTGGGAGATGACAACCTGACCGTTGGGTTCAATGGATTTTGCCCGATCCACCCATTGCAAAATCATGTCGGCTTCATCTTTACGTAGCCGAGCTTCTTCACCGGTGCCGCTTCTGGCTGTCAGTACAGATGCCTCCAGATTTTTTAGCGAAGCTTGCAACATTATTTTTTGGCGGTCACGCACACTTGCACGATACAGCTGCAGGTTTTCTGCATCGGAACGCTCGTTAAACTGAACGAGTTTTAATAGGTCCCCTACCCTTGAGCCATATGGGAGGGTAAATTCCTGCTGGCTCTGGTGCTCACCTTCAACACGTACGGTGATAGTTCCCGGAATTTTGTCGGCTGTAAATTCGACCTCATCGCCATCCGCAAGATCAATATCACCCGCTTTTTCCATGGGAAAATATTCCACGTTTTTGATCGTGCCTGTATTGCGAACTATACGAGCATGAGTGGCTGTTGATTTTGGCTTGGCTAAATTGATTACGTCTTTTAAGGAAAGCCGTTCTTCCTTGAATTCGAAGCTTTTAGCGTTTTCAGCCTCACCACTTGCCTTGAAAGTGTTATGTCTCGGCGAGACAAAAATGACATCCCCATCCAAAAGTTGCACCAGTGGTATTTTTCCGGAGAGCAAAAAATCATAGAGATTGATGTTCGCGCGAACTTCTTCACCTCTTCTTACGGTCACATCGAGATAACTTCCCCGATCAGGGTCAATACCCCCTGCCAGATCAAGATAGTGCAGCACACTATCCATGCTGGTACCGTTGTAAAGCCCAGGGCGATTGACATATCCCCCAACAAAAACTCTGACGGGTTGCGCGGCGGCAAGGCTTGCATAACTGAAAACGTTGGCACGAAATACACGAGCGACGGCGGATTCCACGTTTCTCTGTAAATCGCGATTCATGACGCCCCGTACTTTGATGGGCCCCACCTGGGGCAGGAAAATATTTCCCTGCGGGTCAACGGTTAGGATGCTTTCAAAGCTATACCCTCCCCAAAGTCTGATCTGAATCTGATCACCACTGGACATCAGGTAGTCCGGATTAAATTGGGTCGCTCCCTGTTGCGCAAAATTGCCAGTGAAAAGTTGCGCCCCAAAGACGTCACTCTTTGTGTTTGCGATATAGTCGTTCTGCAAGAGGTTGGGTGCCGGGATTGCTGTCGCGGCGGGGCTCTGCTCCGATTTCGGCGCTGGCGGCGTCATGCTTTCCTGAGTTGCTGGCACTAAGCCGAGCGAGCTTTGCACACCTAATGGATCAACATTGTCGACGGCCAGTGCCGACGACATGAGCAAAAATGAAAATAAGAAAAGCAGATGGCGCATGGCTTAATCCTTGTGATCGCGAATGATGGCGGCAAGCAGGCTAATAATGCCTGCCAGTATCAGCGCAGCCAGAATGAAGACGATGATGTTGTAAATCCGCCGGGGTTCGGTCGGATATTGCGGAATGGTGGGTTGCTGCAGGATGGAGACTTTTTTCAGTGTCCGGCTGGCTTCTATTCTGCTTGCCTCCAGAGAAGTCAAGGCGGTTTTGTACACATCTTCCGCAAATTTAGCGTTCATTTCCAGGCGCTGAAATTCCTCGACAGTGCTGTTGAGGGAGTTGCCTTGAGGCGAAGTCAACCGAGTTTTTTCTTGGCCAATCTGCCGGTTGGTTGCTTCTATCTGCATGTTGAGCTCAACGATATCCGGGGCTTGGAGCGCAAGGTATCCGGATAATGCCGTACGCCTGGTTTCCAGATCGCTGCGCTGCGCCTCGAGACGGCTGATGGTGGCTGCCACAGATTCGGCATAGCTTTGGGGAGAAACCAGTCCCTTGCTATTTTGGTAACTCAGCAAGGCATTGCGGGCCTGCATTAATCTTGCAGCCGAATCGGCAACCAGCTTTTCAGAAAACGCAACTTGCTCCTGTGCCAGCCGGTGAGCCATTTCATTCATGGCCAGCTCGCCTTCATGCACCAGTTCGCTGGCTATCGCATGCGCTGTCTTAGCATCATAGCCTTGCGCTTTGACGATGAGCACGCCACTGTAATCGTCGAAAACAACGCTTATTCGGGATAGAAAATAGTCGTGAAATTTTTCCTGATCAGTGTTTTTGAACCACATTCGCGACAGCGGATCACGACGCCAATTGCTGAAGTGCTCGCGAAGTTTCAATTTACGATCGAGCTTGTTCATCATGTCTACCGAGAGCAGATAATCTCTCAGAAATAGCTGATCTCCCCGGCTGGAGCCCCCGCTTCCCGACAATATCGACGCAATGTCAATTGAACCGGATGAGGCATGATCCACGCTTTGAATGACGACATGCGCCTCAGACACATAGCGATCCGAAGCAATCACCCCCCAATACACAATGGCCATCAGGGATGCGATCAGAGTGAGGCGTAAAAGCTCTTGTTGCCTCAGCAATGAAACAAAACGTCCTTTGAGGCGCTCATCACGTATCTGCGCTATCAATGCTTGAAAATTAATCAACTGTCTTGCTTTCAATAGGAACATTGATTATTGAGATCAAAATATTCCGTTGTTATTTTCGATTCTGCTTCCCGGGACATCAGTATGGGGCTTGCACCTTCATTCAGCACAAATCCAAGTGATGCAATCTGTTCGGGGGTTGCCAATATTAACCCGGCATTTTTGGCTTGCCGAACCAATCCAGTCACATGTTGCGCTTGAACCGTTCGTGGTTTCCCCCCTAAACCCGCTTTCAAGACAGGAGAAGCCAGCGATAACGATTTTACAGATTCCTGCCTATTCTTACCGGGCGGAGACTTGAGCATTCGTGCATCTTCAGCAGGCAGACTATTTTTGTAGGCCTTAAGCGCATCCTCGATATCATCAAACCAATACGCCTTACCTTCATTCAGCCAGATACCGGCTGTGCAAAAGTCCCGCAACGTCCCCTCCCCATGAGAAACCATGATGATGCTGGCGTGGTCTGTCAATTTTTTGAATGCTGATTTGGCCTTGTTTTTGAATGCTGCATCCCCTGCAGCCGTAACTTCATCCGAAATATACACGTCGAAATCAAATGCCAAAGACATTGCGAAGTTCAGCCTGGAGCGCATTCCTGAAGAATAGGTTTTTACGGGCTCATCAAAATAGGCGCCTAGCTCGGCAAATTCCTCAATACCCGCGATTCTGGCGTTCAAGTCTTCCCCTCGCCCATGCAGGCGGCAAACGAACTTGGCGTTCTGACGCCCGCTCAGTGAGGGTTGCAACCCTCCTCCAAAACCCATTGGCCAGGAAACCCTGCAGTGACGCTCAACGTTGCCACGCGTAGGCATATCCGTTCCGGCAATAAGTTTAAGCAAGGTGGATTTGCCCGCCCCATTCCTGCCCACCAACCCGACACTTACTTTTGGAGGAATGGTGAATGAAACGCCATTCAGCACCCATTCCCCCAGGCCATGTTCGGTCCGGTAGCGTTTGTAAATATCCTTGACAACGATCATCTGGTCACAACCCTGCCAGCGTAACGCACTTGCAGTGCAAGGCCGATAAAAACAAAAAAAAGAACAGACGCATACAGATAGGGCAGATTGAGTTCAGGTATGGCGTGATAGTACGACGAGAAACTTAACCTGATTGCCTCAACACCCTGAGCCACAGGATTCAACATGAGCCACTCACGATAGGGCGGCGGAATAGAACCGATAGGAAATATGACGCCAGAGAAAAAGTACATGGGGGTCATCAGCAAGTCGAGGATTTTTCCGAGTTCTGGAATCATTTCCTTGGCTACAGACGCCATCAGCCCGAAACCAACACCCAATAACCATAAGCAAAGTATCGAAACCACAAGTTCGAGCGGGTCATCAGGCAGCGTGGCCAGTCCTAAAAGTGCTGTTACCGCAACCAGGATGGATGCAACTACCAGCAGGAGCAAAAATTCCAGGCCGCCTCTCACCAGTACCGTATCAATTGGCTTGACTTGACGATATGTAAACAATGCCTGATTGGCATTGATGGCATTCATGCATTGTGTTCCAGTGCGTCGAAATAATAAAAAAGCCAGCATCCCTGACAACAACCAGGTAACCACGTCCATCCCACCGACGGTTTTCATTCGCACGACAGTGAATATGAACAGCATGAAAGTGATATGAACCACCGGCTCCAACAACATCCACAGCCACGCCACCCGGCCTGCAAAGAGACGCGCAACTGCCTCACGCAAAAACAGCGCTTTCCAAGTTGTTAATGTGATTTCAAAACTGGTTCGCATGTTGAGGACGAGCGGAACTTAGTCCACTTTGGCCCTGTTCTCCGTGCAAGGGCAAGGCAATAGGAAAAGGGTCGCAACCATAAAAGCTCCCATTGAGCTGAGTTGTTGAAATCAGATAGACCTGAAAGGCGTGCAATAACGACAGAGAGACTTTGCCAGGCCTTTTCCAAAAATCATTAAGCGGTTCTTGATAAGTTAATCCCGGCATGTCGTAAATCGCCCTGCCCGTTACTTTAACGGGAATTCCATGCTGCAGGGAAGACAACCCAGCCGTACTGTTGATAACCACAACACCCAGCGCATGCTTCAACGCTGAAGCCAGATCGATTTGGTGCGTATAGATCAGGCGGGACTCAACTCCATGTTTATGACCTAAACTGGCGATCAGTTTCCCATAGTGCCGGGATCCGCGGTCCATTGGATGATGCTTGAAAACCAAATGCATTTCCGAAGGGGCATGCCGGGCAAACGATTCAATAACGTCCGCAATGAAAGCCTCAACCTTTTCGTAATCCGAATGATAATAAATTTGGCTGTCGTTGTTCACTTGCAACGGCACCAGAAAATATTTATTGGATAAGCCACTGGATAGTTGGCGATCTACCCGTTGATCCTTCCAGTCATACCAACACTTTCTCATGCCAGAAAGTAGCCACCAGCGCCCTTTGCGCAGCACTGAAAAGCTCTTGTGATGTTCATAATGCGGGAAAAACCCGCTTAGCAATGCCGCCGCAAGATAGTAGCCTACGGCAGCAAAGGCCATATGCCGGAAGTATGTTCCTGTGGGTTTCGCGGGCTTGATGATCACTTGGGATTGAGACAAGAAAAATTCGGGGCTGCGCGGCAAGGATGTATAACCATTTACTCCCCCTCTTTCCAATGTGATGTAGTGCGGACGGACATAGCCTTCCTCAAATACATAAACCTCCACACCGCTTTCTCGGGCCGCTTTGATAGCTTCTCGATGGTAATAACGGCAGTCGCCGAATAGAAAAATCCTTTTGATCTCGTGTTGCTGAAGAAAATCGCCAATGAAATCTGGCCACGCCTCTGGGCTGCCGCGATAGTTTGTGGTGTTGGAATGACCATAATAATAGTACCAGTCACCACCATTGAAGTTAATTTTATAAACCCGGGCGCCCGAATCACTCAAGTGTTTTGCCAGCCGTGCAAAAAAACCACCCATTGGCCCCTGCAACAACAAAATGGGCTCTCTTGGAAGAACTTTAATGGAATGCGCCATTTACAATCAACTAAGGAAGAACAGAAAAACCGGACGTGGCTGGCTTCTGTGGTGATGCATTGGAGGTGTTTGCATCGACTGCTGTTTTTGCGGGGGCAGGCGATGTTGCATCATACTAGTGCCTTGATAATAGGCATAGGCATTGTCATTGAGCGGCGCGGTCGCCCCCCATCCAGAGTTGATAGTATTCCGTTGGCAGGTATCGGTGAAACTTCACCTCCCGGGGCCGCGATGCTGATACCAGCCCCGAAATTTGAATAAGACGCTTTAGAGCCCGTACGGTTATTTGCGGCAACCACGACCACTCCTTTGCAGTTGGCCGGACTAAAGCCAGAAACATTTAAGTTGTTGTTTCCGGCCGCAACGACGACTGTAATTTTTTTTGCGATTGCCTGATCAATAGCCGCTTGATAAGTCAGCGGGCAGGTCAGACTAGCCCCCCCCAGACTCATATTGATAACCTTGACGGGGTTTGGGTTCAAAGGTAAGCCGGGCACCGCAATCCCAGCCGCCCAGAGTATGCCCTCTGCAATGTCAGACATGGCACCACCGCCAACACCAAGCGCACGAACCGGAACGATTCGAGCATTCCAGTTGATGCCTGCAATCCCAATTGCGTTGTTGGTAGCTGCACCAATTGTTCCTGCAACATGGGTTCCATGCCAGGAACTACGACAGGTCGCGGCTAGGGACACGCTGAACAATTCAGTTTTTTCCTGAACTGACCGCATATCGGTCTCGTTTACATGCCGGATTTATTTTGTCAGTCCGGCTCCCTTGGTTTTTCAGCCCGAAGGCTGGATAATTGCTTC
>Ga0233425_10006381_pt1 | contig 17554 bp, 13 predicted proteins | sample Watercolumn_Towu_2_FD_181712 | JGI IMG/M metagenome (GOLD analysis project Ga0233425, IMG submission 181712) | Freshwater microbial communities from Lake Towuti, South Sulawesi, Indonesia - Watercolumn_Towuti2014_140_MG | ecosystem: Environmental > Aquatic > Freshwater > Lake | place... | reverse complement strand
CCATAACCAACCCCTTGAACACCATCTTCTCCGTCAAGCGCCTCATCGGCAGAAAATTCGACGATGCGGAAGTGCAGCGGGATCTCAAGATTCTGCCTTATAAGATCGTGCGCGGGGATAACGGCGATGCCCACATCGAGATTCGGGGCCGCACCTATAGCCCCGCGGAAATCTCCGCCATGATCCTCACCAAGATGAAGCAGACCGCGGAGGAGTATCTGGGGGAGAAGGTCACCGAGGCGGTGGTCACCGTGCCCGCTTACTTCAACGACGCCCAGCGCCAGGCCACCAAGGACGCGGGCAGGATCGCCGGCTTGAACGTCCTGCGCATCATCAATGAACCCACGGCCGCGTCCATGGCCTACGGCCTGGAAAAAAAGAAGGACGAACGCATCGCCGTCTTCGACCTGGGCGGCGGCACCTTCGACATCTCCATCCTGGAGCTGGGCGAAGGCGTCTTCGAGGTGAAATCCACCAACGGCGACACCCACCTGGGCGGCGACGACTTCGACCAGCGGGTCATCGACTTCCTGGCGGACGAGTTTTTACGGGAGCAGGGCATCGACCTGCGCAAGGACAAAATGGCCCTGCAGCGCCTCAAAGAGGCCGCGGAAAAGGCCAAGATGGAACTCTCCACCTCCATGGAGACCGAAGTCAACCTGCCCTTCATCACCGCGGACGCCTCCGGCCCCAAACACCTGCTCATCAAGCTCACCCGGGCCAAACTGGAGGGCCTGGTGGAAGACCTGATCCACCAGATGGAGGGCCCCTGCCGCCAGGCCATGAAGGACGCCAATATCACCGCCGGGGAAATCGACGAAGTCATCCTGGTGGGGGGCATGACCCGCATGCCCAAGGTCCAGGAGAAGGTCAAGGAGATCTTCGGCAAGGAACCCCATAAAGGCGTCAATCCGGACGAGGTGGTGGCCGTGGGCGCGGGCATCCAGGGCGGGGTCCTCAAGGGCGAAGTGAAAGACGTGCTGCTGCTGGACGTCACTCCGCTCTCTCTGGGCATCGAAACCCTGGGCGGGGTCTTCACGCGGATCATCGACCGCAACACCACCATCCCCACCCGCAAGAGCCAGGTCTTCTCCACCGCCGCGGACAACCAGACCGCGGTGACCATCCACGTCCTCCAGGGCGAGCGGGACATGGCCGGGGACAACAAGACCCTGGGGCGCTTCGAGCTCTTCGGCATTCCGGCTGCGCCCCGGGGCATGCCCCAGATCGAGGTCACCTTTGACATCGACGCCAACGGCATCGTCCACGTCTCCGCCAAGGACTTAGGGACCGGCCGGGAGCAGTCCATCCGCATCACCGCGCCCAGCGGCCTCACCGAAGAGGAGATCAAACGCCTGGTCAAGGAGGCCGAACTCCACGCGGAGGAAGACCACCGTAAAAAAGAGCTGGTGGAAGCCCGGAACCAGGCCGACACCCTGATCTACACCACGGAAAAGACCCTGGCGGACCTGGGCGACAAGGCCGACCCGGCCGTCAAGGCGGATATCGAGAGCCACATCTCCCGGTTGAAAACCACCATGGAGGGCAATGACACCCAGGCCATCAAGAGCGCCAGCGAAGCCCTGATGAAGGCCTCCCATAAACTGGCCGAAGCGGTGTACTCCAAGGCCGGAGCCGCGGGCGCAGCCGGCGCCGCGGCAGGCGCGGCCGCCGGAGCCGCGGGCGCCGAAGAAAAGCCCAAAAAACCCGAAGAAGAAGTGGTGGAAGCGGAGTTCGAAGAAGTGAAGTAAAAAAACCGGGGAGAGATCACCGGCTCAAAGTGTGCCGGTGAGCCTCACCCGAGTCGTTTATCATACCGATACCAGGGGAAAGGGATTTAGGCCCTTTCCCCTTTTTTTTCTCTTGTCATTCTGAACGGAGCACAGCAGAGTGAAGAATCTCGTACTTACGAGTAATTACAAAATCCTTCGGCTCCTCCGTACCCTCAGAATGGCAATTTAGAGGATTCCCCCGTCGCCGCAGCTTCCTCAGAAAAATCTTTAAAAAATTATCTTATGTGCTATTGTGCCGCTATATCGATCAGGGAATATAGGCATAAGCAAGTAAGCAAGGGACCAAAGGCCTTTGCATGCCGGGCATAATTCCCCGGAGGCAAACCATGATCGGGACCGTGAAAGGCAAGAACAGGCGTACCGGCGCTTTGCTGCTGATGCTTCTTTTCATTTTGGGCCTCACCTGCCTGGCCGTGCCGCAGACCGCGGAAAGCGGGGTGGCCACGGCCTGGGTGCGGCGCGGCAATGGGCGGTCTAATGGGTTTGATGAGGACTGCCAAGCGGACATAGACCAGAAAAAGGATAGTAATTCTTTTCCTTCCGGCAGCGAAACCTTAAGGCAATTTACTCGGGAGCCAACCCATGGTCATGACCGGGAAAGACAAGAACCATCGCCCCGGCGCTTTGTTTCTGCTTATTCTTTTCGCCTTGGGCCTGTCCTGCCTGGCCCTCCCGGCGACGACGGAAGGGGGCGTTGCCACAGCCTGGACCAGGTTTTACAACGGAACAGGCAACGGCAGTGATAGAGTCGCGGCCATGGCCCTGGACGGCCGGGGCAATATCTATGTCACCGGTTACTCAGAGGGGGCCGGGTCCGGGGAGGACTACCTCACCATCAAGTACAGTCCCAAAGGCAAGCGGCTCTGGGCGCGGCGTTTTAATGGCCCAAAAAACAAAGGCGATTCTGCCACGGCCATTGCGGTGGATGCTCGGGGTAATGCCTATGTCACCGGAAGTTCATGGGGTGGGAGGACCGGCGGGGACTGGGCCACTATCAAATATAGCGCCGATGGCCGGCCCCTCTGGGTACAGCGTTTTAGCAATGGTAATGGCGGAGGCCATGCTATCGCCCTGGATTCCCAGGGCAATGTCTATGTCACCGGGACTTGGGCCACCATCAAATACAACCCCGATGGCCAGCAACTGTGGGTCAGGCCCTACGAGGTGCCGACGAGCGCTCCTGTGGCCTTGGCGCTGGATGCTCAGGGAACTAGTTATGTCCTGGGACAATTAACTTTCCCTCCTGATGAGTTCCTTCCCACCATCAAATACAGCCAAAATGGTGAGCAACTATGGGAAGCCAGTTATGATTTTCTGCCTGGTTTCGACCCAGATAATTTTGCCACCGCCGTCGCCATCGATGCCCGGGGCAACTGCTATGTCACCGGAGGTGGATGGGGAAACTTTCTCACCATCAAGTACAGCCCTGAAGGCCGGCAGCTCTGGGCGCACTGGCACTCCGAAGGGGGAAACGAGGGTAAACCCCATGCCCTTGCCGTGGACAGCCAGGGCAACGTCTATGTCAGTGGAGATGATGAAACTGGTTTCCCCGGTTTTCCTGGCTATTGTCATTTCCTCACCATCAAATACAACCCCGAAGGCCAGCTACTCTGGACAGGCAAGTATAAGGGACATTCAGGGGCTTCTTCCAATGCTATGGCCCTGGATGATCAAGGGAACGCCTATGTCACGGGATTCTCATGGGGGGACGGGCTCCATTCGGTCTGCACCATCAAATATAACCCCGACGGTCAGCTCCTCTGGGAACGAAGGGACAACGTGGAAAACTGGGGAATGCCCAGTGCCATTGCCGTAGACGGCGGGGGCAATGTTTATGTCAGCGGCACAGCCGAGAGACCCGGTACCGGCTACGATTACTTCACCATCAGGTACATCCAAAGCCCGCGGATCGGGCGTTAAGGCTCCATCGCCCGGCTCTTCCAATAAAATTCCAAGGGGAAGGGTTTTTGCCCTTCCCCTTTTTTCCCATTAACCGGCCCGCCCCCCTTGCCTCTAACCCCTCATATTCTTATTGTTTCCAGTAAAATAAATTGTTAATAACTAGCCTTATGAGAAGAAATCACCGAGAAGTGATCTGCGGAATTTTTCTGCTGTTTTTGGGTTGGTGGCTTCCCGGCTGCGGGCCCGCGAACTATATTTTTCCGCCCACCCAGCCGGTGGTCAGCCCCCGGCAGGCGGAGGAGGATCTGTTCCAGCAGGCGGAGGAGAGCTACCGCCGTCAGGTCTTTCGCCAGGCCCGGACCCAATACGGGACTTACCTGGAACGCTATCCCCAGGGACGCCACGCCCCCCTGGCCCGGCTCCGGGCCGCGGAACTGGCAGGATTGCTGGGGGATTGGCACGATTCCCTGAAGCGCTACCAGGCGCTCTTGGCCCGGGAACCCCAGCCGGACATCGCGCTTAAGGCCCGCTACGGCGTGGGCCGGGCCTACTTCAAGCTGGGGCAGTACCAGCAGGGAAGCCAAGTCCTGGAAAGCCTCACCGCCGGGGAACTGCCGCCGGAGCTGCGCTTTTCCACGCAAGCCTTGCTCACGGAGATGTCCCTGAAGCAGGGGCGGGTGCCCCAGGCCTTTGCCCGGCTGCGCCTGGCGTCCCAGGACCTGGCCGCCGGGGATAAGGAGTGGTTCGACGACCTGAAGACCCGGTTGGTGGAGCAGGCCACGCCCCAGGAACTGGAGAGCCTGGTGGCCCTCTACCGGGATACGCCGCTCACCGCGCCGCTCCTCCTCCGCCTGGTCCACCTGGCCCAGAAGGCGGGCAACGCCGAAGAAGCGGAGAAATGGGCCGAAACCTTAAAGGAACGCTTCCCGGGAAGCCCGGAGGCGGCCGGCCTGGAACGGCTGCTCCGGGGCCAGAAAGTGCTGGCGGGCGTCCTGCTGCCGCTGACCGGCGATTTCAGTATTCCCGGCCGCCACGTGAAACAGGGGATGGAGCTGGCAGCCAAGGGCACGGCCCTGGAGTTGAGTTTCCGGGACACCCCCAATAACCAGGAGACCGCGGCCCGGCAGGTGCGGGAATTGGCCCAAGACCCCGGGGTCCTGGCAGTTCTGGGGCCTTTGGGCGCCATCGCATCCCAGGGCGCGGCCCAGGCCGCGCAGGAAGCCCGGGTGCCCCTCGTCGTTCTGTCCCAAAAAGAAGGCATCACCCGGGCCGGGGATTTTGTGTTCCAGGCCTTCCTCACCGCCCGCCAGCAGGTCCGGACCCTGCTGCGGCGCACCACGGAGCAGATGGGCCTGAAACGCTACGCCGTGCTCTATCCCGATTCCGCTTACGGCCAGACCTTTATGCAGCAATTCCTGGAGGAGGCCTCGGTCCAGGGGGTGGAAGTGGTGGAACAGACGGCTTACGCGCCCGCCACCCGGGACTTCGCCCCGGCCCTGGCCGCGCTCAAGGCCGTGGCCCGCCCGGAGCAAGGCTCTCCCTTTGAGGCCCTGTTTATTCCGGATGACGCGGCCGCGGTGGCAGCCGCGGCCGGGCAACTGGAGGGGACCGGCCTGAAAAACTTGCAACTCCTGGGCACGAACCTGCTGCATGTCCCGGACCTCCCCCAGGCGGAGGCCCGGGCCCTGGAGGGAGCGCTCTTTCCCGACGCCTTCTTTGCCGGGGACCCCGCTCTCCGGGATTTTATGGCCGCCTTCCGCCAACAATACGGGGAAGCCCCGGATTATCTGGCGGCCCAGGGTTACGGGGTGGTGAAACTGCTGCTCAAGGCCCTGGCGGGAGACCCGGGCCGGCAACGGGCCGATCTCTCCCGGAAGCTGGCGGGCCTAAAGGAATCTCCCGACCTCCCCTGGTTTAAGAAGTTTAATGCCGACCGGGAGGCGGAACTCGCCCTGTATCTTCTCACCATCAAAAACGGCGCGGTGCAAATGGCGCCGTAAAGAAAAGATTCACCACAGAGGCACAAAGACACAAAGAGGCACCAAGATAAATTTTTAGGTTTGGCGGCGAGCCGCCAAACCTAAAAATAATTTCTCTGTGTCCCTTTGTGTCTTTGTGTTTTGGTGGTGAATCTTTTTTGAATTAATGTCCGCCGCTCAGCTCCGATTTGTGGATCGGCAGGTAGCGCATTCCCAGGTCAAAGATGAGGATGCCCATGGCTATCAGGGCCGCGGTGACGAAGATCTCCATGGCCGAAGGGAAATACCCGAACTGGCGGTAGCCGATGTAGCTGGTGAGGCTGACGTTGAAGCGGTTCAGGACCACCCCGAAGGCTGCCAGGCCCGCGGCCCAGTACAGCCCCTTTTCGGTCTTGCGCACCTCCGGGAAGCTCAGGAGCAAGGCCGGCAGAGCCACGGTGCCGAAGAGCTCCACAAAGAACCAGAAATGGACCCAATCCCAGACCCAGACCGTGGCCCCCCGGGCATAAAGATCCGTGACCTTCATGGCGAAGTAGACCAGCAGGGTGATGGCCAGACCTTTACCCAAATCCGAGAGAATGCCGATTTCCGGTTTCCGCTTATAGACCCGGGAACTGATGAGGCTCTCCAGGGTGATGACACTCATGCCGCCGATGATTGCAGAGCAGAAAAACAGGGGTCCCAAGGCCTTGGTGGCCCAGAGATCGCTCATCTTCTGGGGCATCAAGAGAAACAGGGCCCCCAGGGAGGATTGGTGCAGGGTGGAGAGCATGACCCCCGCCACCACCAGCACCAGGTAAATATCCCGGAAGAACTTGATCCAGCTCTCTTTGCCGTACCGTTCGAGTCCGATGATGAACAGGTCGATGGCCAGCACCGTGGTGTAGAGCATGACGCACCAGGACACCTCGAAGAGCACGGAGTGGGGGTTCCACATGACCATGGGGTGCCAGATGCGCCAGGGTTGCCCCAGGTCGAAGAACAGGCCGACGACGAAGACCAGATAGCCCATGAAGGCCGAAAGCTTGGCGGGCCTCAGCAGGGGCTCGAATTTTTTCAGGTTGAAGATATAGATGGTGGCGGCCATGGTGAAACCGCCGCCGGCCAGGGCCACTCCCGCCAGGATGTCGAAACTGACCCACAGGCCCCAGGGATAGGCGTCATTCAGGTTAGTGGTGGCTCCTAACCCTAGAAACAACCGGGCGACCGCGGAGATACCCCCCAACACCAGCACCACGTAGAGGATGGCCCGGCCAATGGTCAACTTCCCTTCTCCCGGATACCATTTTTGAACTTTTTCCGCCATGGCTCAATCCTCCTTCCGTTCTTCCGCTTTAATTTCCGCCCGGCGCTTGTGGAGATAATGCAGCCCCACCGCCAGCCCGCCCACGGCCACGGCCACGAAGGGCACCTTGGACATCCAGTCCCGGCCGTAGATGCCGTGGGGGATCTCCCCCAGGTCGGTGCGGAAGCCCCGTTGCGTCAGCCCCAAGTCCTCCAGGGAGACCGCGGTGAGGTAGAGAGTAGAAGTTCCCCCCGCAGTCTTTTCGCCGTAAACCTGGGGATAATACTTCTTGGATTCAGAGCCGATCCGGCGGTAGGCCTCTTTCAGGAGTGCAGGGCGTTCTCCGAACAGCAGCGTGCCGGTGGGACAGGTGGTGACGCAGGAAGGAGCCAGGCCCATCGCCTGGCGTTCGGCGCAGAAAGTGCATTTGCGGATCAGGGGCACCGCGGACTCCCACTCGAACTTGGGAATCATGAAGGGACAGGCCATCATGCAGTAACGGCAGCCGATGCACTTGCCGTCGTCATAGACCACCGGCCCTTCTCTCATTTTTTCCAGGGCCCCCACCGGACAGACGCTGGCGCACGCGGGGTCATTGCAATGCATGCAGCGGCGGGAGATAAAATGCCATTCCACCTGGCCGTCGGGCCGGGCAATCTCCCGGAAGATGATGCGGTTATAATGGTTGCTGCTCAAAAATCTCGGGTTGGACCAGGTCTCGCTGAAGACGGACCTTTCGCCCTTCAGGTCGTTCCAGCTCTTGCACGCCACCTGGCAGGCCCGGCAGCCGATACACTTGGTGGTATCAACCAAGATCGCTTTGCTCATCAGCATTCCCCTTCTGGCCAGCCTAGGCCTTTTCCACATTCACCAGGAACACCTTGTATTCCGGGATCATGGTGTTGGCGTCCCCCACCTGGGGGGCCAGTTGGTTACAGGCGTAGTTTTGGCGGGCATCCGGTCCGCCGTGGATATAGCCGGCAAAACCGAAGTGCCAGGGCAGAGCCACCATTTCCACCGTATTCTGGAAGCCCTGGGCGCCGCAGCAAAAGGGCGCGACCCGGTGGGTGACGTTGGCCCGGGCCAGCACCTCGCCCCGGATGCTGCTTACCTTGACCCAATCACCGGCTTTGATGCCCTTGGCCCGGGCCAGGGTGGGGCTGATTTCCACGAACATCTCCGGCATCATCTCCGACTGCCAGACGAGGTTCCGGGTCATGGCCCCGGCCTGCCAGTGCTCGGTGACCCGGAAGGTGGTGGCGATGATGGGGAACCGGGGATCGCAGACCTCGGCGAGTTTGTCAAAATCTCCCTTCCAGATCCTCACCGCGGGGTTGGACTGCTGCTTGGAGACGGGGTTGACGAAGGGACACTCCAGGGCCTCGTAATGCTCCGGGAAGGGGCCGTCTTTGCACAGGCCCTTGGGGACGAAGAGGCGGCACTTGCCTTCGGGCAGCATGATATAAGGGGCCTTGGCGGATTCATCCGGCGGTACTTCCACCTTGGTGGCCGGATCGATCCATTTGAAATCGGGGACGTCATGCCGCACCCATTTCTTGTCGGTCTGGTCCCAGCGCACCAGGGCCTTGTCCTTGTTCCAGGGCTGGCCTGCGGGGTCGGCGGAGCAGCGGTTGTAAATGATGCGCCGGTTCACCGGCCAGGAAAAGGACCAACCGGGATAGAGCCCCAGGCCGCTGGGGTCTTTTTTGTCCCGGGCCGCGGCCTTGTTGTCCTTCTTAGCCGGCCCGGGGTAATACCCGGAATAGATCCAGCAGCCGCAGGCGGTGGAGCCGTCGTCTTTCAGCCCCAGGAAGTTGGCCACCTGCTTTTTATCCGCCACGGTGTAGCCGTTGATCTCCTTGGCCACCAGGTGGACGTCGGGATCGGCCCCGTAGTTCCAGGCCAGATTGACGATGGGGTCCGGGAAGGCCGCTTTCCGGTCGTCCTGATAAAGCTTGATCAATTCCAGCCCCAGGCGGTTGGCGTACCAGAGATCGCTCTGGATGTCGCCGTGGGGTTTCACCGCCTGGTAGCGCCACTGGATCCAGCGGCCGCTGTTGGAGGCGCTGCCTTCCTTTTCCAGGGAGTCGGCCGCGGGAAAGAGGAAGACCTCGGTCTTATTCTTCTTGGGATCGGCTCCCGGGCGTTTCCAGAAGACGGAAGTGTCGGTCTCCCAGAGGTCGAAGGCCGCCAGCCACTCCAGCTTGTCCAGGGCGGCGTAAGTCTGGTTGAGGTTGGAGGAGCCCACCGCCGGGTTCATGCCCCAGACCAGCATGCCCTTGATGGTTCCCGTACCCATGGCCTCGAACAGGGGAATCCAGGAATAACCGGCGCCCTGGAAGCCTTTGCCGGCCTTGGGCAGATAATCGTAGGCAAAGTCGTTCTCTTTCTTGGCCGCGTCGCTCCAGAAGGCCTTGAGCAGGCTCACGAAAAACTTGGGTTTGTTGATCCAGAAGCTGGCCTTGGGGGTCTCCTTATCCAGATAATCCTTCAAGGTGGGATGGGCCGCTTCGTTGGGGCAGCCCAGGTAGCCGGGCACCAGGTGGAACAAGAGGGCCATGTCCGTGGAGCCCTGGACGTTGTTCTCCCCCCGGAGGGCATTGATGCCGCCGCCCGCCACCCCCATGTTCCCCAACAGCATCTGCAGGATGGAATAGCCGCGGATGATCTGCACCCCGGTGGAATGCTGGGTGCCCCCCATGGCATAGAGGATGCTGCCGGATTTCCCGGGTTGGCCGGTGGCCCCGTACAGGGCCGCCATCTTCATGAACGTCTCCATGGGCACCCCGGTGGTGTTGACCACCATCTCCGGGGTATAGCGGGCGTAGTGGGTCTTCATGAGCTGGAAGACGCAGCGGGGATCGCTCAGAGTGGGATCGGTGACGGGTTTGCCGTCTTTATCAAGCTCGTAATCCCAGGTCGCGGGGTCATAGGCGCGTTTATCGTTTTGGTAGCCGGAGAAGAGGCCTTCATTGAAGGTAAAGTCTTTATTCACTAAAAAGGCGGCATTGGTATAATTGACCACATAATCTTTATGGAACAGGTTGTTTTGCAAGATGTAATTGATAAGCCCGCCCATCAGGGCGACGTCGGTGCCGGGCCGCAGGCGTACGTAAAGATCGGCCTTGGCCGCCGAGCGGGTGAAGCGGGGGTCCGCGACTATGAGTTTGGCCCCTTTTTCCTGGGCCTTGGTGATCCATTTGAAACTGATGGGATGGTTCTCTGCGGGATTGCAGCCGATGATCATGAGGCAATCACTGTTGGCCAGATCGTTCCAGTGATTGGTCATGGCGCCCCGGCCGAAGGTTGGCCCCAACGAGGCCACGGTGGAGGAGTGTCAGAGCCTGGCTTGATGCTCTAAATAGACGATGCCCAACGAGCGCATGAGCTTGGAGATCAGGTAGCATTCCTCGTTGTTCAAAGCGGCCCCGCCGATGGAGGCCAGGGCCTCGGTGCGGTTCACCGTCACGCCGGCGGGGGATTTGGTGACGAAAGCGGCGTCCCGGGTGGCCTTGACCCGCTGGGCCAGGGTCTTCATGGCCCAATCCAGATCCTTTTCCTCCCACCGGTCACTGCCGGGGGCCCGGTACTTCACCTTTTTCAGGCGCAGGGGGCTGGTGACCACCTCCATCACCGCCTGGCCCTTGCTGCACAAGGACCCCTGATTGATGGGATGATCCGGGTCTCCGGCCACGTTGATCAGCTTCCCTCCCTTGGTATAGGCTACCAGGCCGCAACCCACCCCGCAGAAGGGACAGATGGAGGTAGTGGTCTGGGCGTCCTTGATCTTGGCGGGGGGAATGTGAGCGGCCCAACCGGATTTCTTGAAAACGATCCCGGTCAGACCCGTTGCGGCCAGGCCACTCCCCAAAACCTTGAGAAACGTTCTGCGAGAAATGGACATATCTACTCCTCAATTTAAATTGTTTAAAAATAATGCAACAAAGGGCGTTTTTCGTTAAGCTATGCTATCACCTCCTTTGTGTGCATAATGGAGCATATTCGCACAATAGTCAAAAAAAAATTAAATGTACATATTTTTGTATAGAAGAAAGGACAGCATCAGCCATCTTGCTGACCACCATTTGATTAACACCGTTTCTTTTTTTGGGGTCCATCAGTTACTATTTGGCAATATATATCATTATGCTATATAATAAGACGGTGGTATTAGATGATGCCGATGACAGCCTCGAAGCCATGCCGCAGAATTGTCAATCAGACTTTTCTCAGAGGACCCAACGCTAGAACATTTATTGAAAAACAGTGGAAGTGAAGAACAACAACTAGAGAAACGCGGCGGGGCAAGGGGAGAAAGCTCTCGCGTCTCCCCTCAGCCCGGGAATGGATTAAGGCCGCGGCCGGAACTTCATTTTCCGCTCCGGCTGCCTCCGGCCCCTTATTTAGTAAACCGCGGTGGATTTGGCGCTGGTCATTTCCACGACCAACCTGCCGGCCTTAATCAATTCTACTCCCTGGATCAAGTCAGCCTGACTGATCTTGCGCTCCTCGAGGCAGGGAATTCAGGCCAGTAACTTGCCGCCGTTGGCCACATAGCTGTCCACTAGAGTCTTCAAGGGAGTGAGGCCGGGATAAGTAACTTTTTCAGCATACCCCTTTTGGCCGATGTAGACCCCGTTCGCTTGCAGCACCACCACGGCTTCCACGTCCATGGACTGGGCCGCGTTGGCCAGCAGCAAGGGAAAGATGGCCCGTTCCGGGTCCTCTCCCGCATGGGTGGCCACCAATACGATCTTTTCCTTCTCTTCCGCCATGTTCCTCCTCCTTTTTCTGGGGTTATCTCTCACGCAAAGCCGCAAAGAAGGTCGCAAGATCATTACCTAAATAAATATTGCGCCTTGGCGCCTTTGGGTGAGATTTTTTTTGCTCAGGCAACAGTTCTGTCTGCCGGTGACGCCAGGTAGGTCTCCTTCACCTTCAGCAAATAGAGCACCAAGGGGCGATACGCCAGGTGCGCCCACTTGGCAAAGGGCACTTCCAGCACCAACATGGGCACGGCCACCATCATATGAAGGAGGTAGAGGCCGTAGGTGGTGCCCGGCCAATCCAGCAGCCGGGCAAAGTTGATGCAGATGCCGGTAGCCGCCGTCAGTTGCAGGAGGATCAAAAACATCCAATCCGTGGAGTGGGAATGGCGGTACGCGGGTTTGCTCTTCCGCACGCGGCCGATCAACGCATAGGTGGCCCCGTACATGATGGCGAAGGTGGCGTAGTAGCCCAGCAGCCGCAGGGGATGAAACCACGAATACTCGGGCCAGCCGCGCTGGAACCGCAGCCCCTCGATGCCGAGGCCGTTCAGGAAGACCACCACCAGCAAAAAGATGGTGGCGTAGCCGGTCATGATCAGGAGGTGGATCAGCCAGGGCGTTTTATCCCGGCACTGGTCGAAGTTCTTTTGGGTCAGGGCGTGCACGATTAATTCTTGAAGCTGGCCTGCATAGACCTTGAGCGGAATCTGGAAGGCGAGCCCGCCCATCACGGCCCTGAGGCAACGCCACATGTTTCCCAGGAGGAAAAGGGAGAGTACCGCGGCCATGATCAGGTCCGCCCGCTCCACCTGGTGCGCCGGCCAAAGAGAGTTGATATCCGCATGCCCCCAGTCGGGGGTTCCCGTATTGAACAACAGCAGGGCGAGACCCACGAGTATAGCGACAATGGCCACCGCCGCCACTTCGAACTTCCAGGAGGTATAAAACCTTTTGGAAAAACCGGTCCAATCGTAGAGCGAGGTGAGATAGCGCCGCGCCGCCATCATCGTCTCCCCCGGCTCCGCGCCCCGGAGACATTGGCTGGAGCAATCCCCGCAATAGTAGCACAGCCAGGGTTCCGGCGCTTGGAGAATCCGGTCCTCCAGTCCCAGTTGCAGGTAGCGCACCATCTTCCTGGGAAAGGGATTATCCGGGGTGGATAAGGGGCAGGTCACCGTGCAGTTGGAGCAATGAAAGCACTTGTCGGCATCCCTGAGCCCGAAGGCTTGCAGGTCGTCCAGCAAGGCGGGATTAATTCTGGTGGCCATGTTGCGCTCCAGGAAAAATATCCGGGCTAGGCTTCAGCGTCATTGTTGGCTGCCAACTGATACCGGAAATAAGAGCCGTCCTTGGCGCCTTCCGTGACCTGGCCGTATTTCTTCAAAGTGGCGAGATACCACAAGACCGCATCCGGGGCGATGCCGGTGGCCGCGGCAATTTCCGGCACGGTTTTTCCCCCTGCCCCTAATTCCTCTTTGATGGCCTTGATGATCTTTTTCTGCTCTTTCATCCTGGCCGCGGCCGCGGTGATCTGTTCTTTTCGGCTCGCCCGCAGATTTTTCAGGGCCTCTTTGGGGGATTCAAGTTCCCCGGATGTTTCCGGCATCAGCAAACCTCATGGGTATGGCTCTAAGTTATTGGATGATCAAACCCCTTCCAGGCGCTCGTCGGCAGCGATCATGTCCACCATGGCCTCAAACTGGCCCAGGGTCCACCCTTGGACATTGATGGCGTTCCCCGGGCAGACCGCGACGCAGGCCCCGCAGCCCAGGCATAAGGCCGGGTTGACTTCGGCCCGGAGGACCGTAACGCCGTCCGCCATGGTTTCCACCAGGCTCAAGGCTCCCTCCCGCAGGCAGGCCTGGACGCAAGCGCCGGTGCCGGTGCATCTGCTTAAATCCACTTCCGCCACGAAGGGGTCCAATTCCACGTAACCCCGGGTGAGGATGGCCGCGGCCTTCACCGCGGCCGCGCCCGCGGCCGCTAAAGATTCCCCCACGTCCAGGGGCGCCTGGCAGGTCCCGGCCAGGAAAATTCCGGCCACGGCCGTTTCCACGGGCCGCAGTTTGGGGTGGACTTCCTGGAGAAAGCGGTCCGCACCTGCGGAAATCTTCATCTGTGCCACCAAGTCGGCGATATCGTTGGACTCCTGGCCCACGGCCAGCACCACCAGGTCCACCATTGCTTCCAGTTCCTCACCGAAAGTCAGGACGTCTTTCACCCGGAGCAGCAACGGGGCCTCCTTAGGCTTAGGATTTCTCAATACTTGCGGCTCCTCCCCGGCCCGGAAGCGGAAAAAGAGCACCCGGTTGGCGGCCGCGGCCGCGTAAAGCTCCTCCTGGCCCCGGCCATAGGTGCGGATGTCCCGGTGGCAATCAAACACCCGGGTTTGGGGATACTGCTCCCGGACCAGGTTGGCGGCAAAGAGCGCGGCGCCGCAGCAGGTGCGGGAGCAATATTCATTCAGGTATCCCCCTTCATTTTCCTCGTGGATGCCCGGAATCTGGCGGCTGCCCACGCAGTGGACCAGGGCCAGGCTGCGGATGGGCCGGCCGTGGAGCGCCAGGGCGCCGCCCGGAGCCGGGGCCCCGGCCAGGAGGCGGATGAATTCGGGAAGCGTTACCACTTCGGGGAAATCTTGATAACCGTATTCCCCCCGCCGGGGCCGGTAGGGCCGCATGCCGGTGGCCAGGACGATGACCCCGGCATTAATATTGATCTCTTCCGGGCCTTCCGGAACGGACGTCGGCATCACCCCAACGAAAGGCACGTATTCTCTCAAGCCCCGGCCCGATCTGCTCAAGGCCGCCAACCTCTCGTCATATTCCGGACCGGTTGGGGGCATCCGCGTCACTTTGAGCTGGAAATTGCCGATATAGCCCTCACAGCCGGTCACCCGGGAGCAGGTATGAACCGTGACCTGCGGATGCCGGAGCACTTCGCCCGCGAGTTCGCCGATAACCTCGGCCGCGGTTTCCCCGCCGGGCGCCAGGCGGCTCAATTGCGCCGCCTGCCCCCCCAAAAACGGGCTTTTTTCCACCAGGACCACAGCCTGACCCCTGGCGGCCAGATCCAGGGCGCATTTAAGGCCGGCCACGCCGCCGCCGATGACCAGCGCCCGGGGGGTAACCTCCACCCGGATGGGATCAAGGGGTTGCAGCCTGGCCGCCTTGGCCGCGGCCGCAGCCACCAGGCGGGCGGCTTTCTCCGTGGCCTCGGGGCCGTGGTGCACCCAACTCACCTGTTCCCGCACGTTGGCGTGTTCATAGACGTAAGGATTGGCCCCGGCCCGGGTCATGACGTTGCGGAAGGTGGTCTCATGCAGACTGGGGGAGCAGGAGGCCACCACCACCTTATCCACCAGGCCCTTTTGCAGGTCCTCGATGATCATTTCCTGGCCGGGATCGGAGCACATAAACATGTTGTCCCGGGCCACCACCACCCCCGGCACCCGGCGGGCGCGCGCGCAGACCTGCGCCACGTCCACGGCATCGCTGATGTTGCCGCCGCAATGGCAGACGTAAACGCCTACTTTGCCTCCGGCCACAGGTTCAGGTTGGGATTCGGGTTTTTTCTTTTTGGCCACCGATGTTGCTCGTTTTGCGTTTTGCGTTTTGCGTTTTTCGTGAAGGACGTTTTAGCCGATAAGCAAGCTATCTTTTTCTGGCCACTGGCCACTGCCTTTCCTGCTCACTGCTTACTGCTCACTGCTGACAGATAACGCGACGCCTCCATGGCCGCGGCCCCGGCCTCCGCAATGCTGTCCACAATGTCCTTGGGTCCGGCCGCAGCCCCGGCCACAAAGACCCCGGGCATATCGGTCAAGGTGGGGGCCAGTTTGGGTTTTAAGGTTTTAATGAACTTATCCTCACCGACGGCCATGGGGCAGCAGCCCTGGGGCGACCAGCCCGGCAGCAGCCCCAGGGAGAGGACCACCAGATCGTGCTCCACGGTGACGATACGCCCGTCCTCTTCCTGGGCTTCATAGCGCAGGGCCACTCTGCCTTCTTCCCCCGGGCCCGTAACCACCGGCCGGGCCTTTACAAACTGGACCCCCATGGCCTGGGCGGTTTGGAAGAATTGCTCATAGCCCTTCCCGAAGGCCCTGATATCTATGTAATAAACGGTGACGTCCACCATGGGCAGGGCTCCGGACACGAGCATGGCCTGCTTGATGGCGTACATACAGCAGACCCGGGAACAATAGGGGATGCCCATACTCCGGTCCCGGGAGCCGGCGCACTGAATGAAGGCCACGGAATCGGGCTCCATGCCGTCTGAAGGCCTGAGGACCCGGTTATAGGGGCCGTGGGGCGCGAGCAGCCTTTCCATCTGCAAGGCCGAAATCACGTTGGGAATCCGGCCCTGGCCCAACTGCGCCATGTCCCGGGGGGAAAGCATCCGGTAACCGGTGGCGATCACCGCCGCGGACGCAGTCAGGGCGAATTCCTCCGGTTCCTCATAATAATTGACGGCCCGGGTGGGGCAGACCTTGGCGCAGCGGCCGCACAAGATACAATTCTCCGGATCGATCAGGGCCTTCTGGGGGATGGCGTTGGAAAAGGGAATGCGGATGGCCTTCCGGCCCGCAAAACCCCCCTGCTCCACATCCGGGACCAGTACCGGGCACTCGTATTCGCACTGACGGCAGCCGATGCATTTCTCTTCGCTCACGAAGCGGGGTTTTTGCCTGATTCCGGCCACCAAATCGCCGTTACTGCGCTCCAGGGTTTGCAGCTCGCAATAGGTAAGAATGGTAATGTTGGGATGATGGGCTGCGGCCGCCATCTTCGGGGTGGTGATGCAACTGGAGCAATCCAGGGTGGGAAAGACCTTGGAGAGCCGGATCATCTTGCCGCCGATGGTCGCGTCCTTCTCCACCACGGCCACCGAAAAATTCTGCTCCGCCAGGTTGAGGGCCGCCTCCAGGCCGGCGATCCCCCCGCCCAGGACCAGGGCGTCGAAATGGCGAGGCGGACGGGGAATCATGCCTGAGTCTCTCCCGCCGCGGCCGGCCGTTCGCTTCCCGGAGGACCCAACTGCGCCACCAGATCGTGCATCTGCTTAACTTCTTTCAGAAAGGCCCGGGTGCACACCGTGCAGATGGAGGTGAGCCTGAGGCGGCGGATGTCCAGTCCCCTTTCCTGCATCAGGCCGTACACCCGGTCGATGCGCTTCGCCAGGGCTTCATAGGCCCCATGGTAGGGGGTCTCCACCCCGCAGGACATGATGATGATCCCGGCAATGCCCTTGTCGAAGCAGTCGAGATAGAATCTCTCGGGAAAGAGCGCCCCGGCCTTGACCCGCAGGATGTAAGTGTTGGCGGGGTAGCTGAGGTGACCCTGCCCCACCGCGTCCGCGCCCGGATAGCCGCAGGCGTCTTCGGCCAGGATCAGAATCTTTCCTGCTGCATTTATGGCCCCCATGAGGCCTCCGGTTTATTTTTTGCGGACCACGAAGATGCGGTCGTAGCCGGCCGCGGGCAGGGAGCCGATAAATTCATGGCCCACCTTCTTGGCCCAGAGGGGGATATCCTCCTTGGTGCCCGGATCGCTGGACAGCACCTCCAGGACTTCCCCCACCTTCACCGTGGCGATGGCTTTCTTGGCTTCCATCAGCGGCCCCGGGCAGGCGCTGCCCCGGCAATCCACCACCGCCGCGGGTTTCAGAGTCGTGAGATCGGCAGTCGTCATCGTTTTTCTCCTATGATGAATGTCTACTTCATCCTTGTTTGGATGTTATGGTTCTTGTATGATTTACTCGCCTGTGCGGAGGATAGGGCAACGCTGGGGAGCGACCCGAGCGCCGACACAGGCGGCCATACGG
>Ga0233425_10006380_pt1 | contig 17555 bp, 13 predicted proteins | sample Watercolumn_Towu_2_FD_181712 | JGI IMG/M metagenome (GOLD analysis project Ga0233425, IMG submission 181712) | Freshwater microbial communities from Lake Towuti, South Sulawesi, Indonesia - Watercolumn_Towuti2014_140_MG | ecosystem: Environmental > Aquatic > Freshwater > Lake | place... | reverse complement strand
CGGTTGATCCTGGTTGGCAATAAAACGGATCTGTTATCTGAGCTCCCCCGCGGTTTCGGGGAGTTTGTGGAGCATGAAACGGTCTTTATCTCTGCTAAACGTAAGGAAAACATACATCTTCTCGCCGGAAGCTTACTGAAAACCATACAGGAATACCATATCTCCGACGGTGCGATCGTCACCAATACCAGACACCTGGAAGCCCTGCAACGCACACTGCAGTCGGTCGACAGTGCCCTGAACGGGCTTGCGGCCGGGTTAACCTCCGATCTGCTGACCATTGATCTCCGCCAGGCACTGTATCATCTTGGCACCATTACCGGTGAAGTTACGACCGATGAGATCCTGGGGAATATCTTCGGAAGATTTTGCATCGGAAAGTAGGTGGCACCAGATAATCCGGTAATTTCAGGAAGGCATGATGCAACAGACCGGCACTCATAGGATGTCAGATTCATTAGTCAATATATCAAGAAAGTAAGCATATTTGTGAAGTACCAAATTCAAAAGGTCTCGAAAAAAATATTAAGTACTCTTACTGCTTTCGACAACATGATAACATAATATACTTAATCTTCCCTGCTATTATCATATTTAATTATTTTTGATCTCCTTAAATCACCTCTATGCCAAAAATCTTCGATAACATTGAAAATGACCTCATTACTGGCTTAGATGACACAATCGATGTTTCTCAAAGGGTCGATTTCTGCGTTGGGTACTTTAATCTTCGCGGTTGGAATCAGATTACTGAAAGAATTGACAAGCTGCCCGGAGCTATTGTCACGGAGGGCAAGGATGAAATACACAGGGTTTGTCGTCTACTTGTGGGTATGCAAAAGTTGCCGGTCGACCAGCTTTGGAATTATTATTCCAGGCCCGAAGATTTTCTTTTAGATCAATCTGAAGCAGCAAAACTTAAGAAGAAGCTGGCCCAGGAATTCAAAGATCAGTTAACTATTGGTGTACCTACAAACGCTGATGAATCAGCCCTTCGAAATTTGTCTCGCCAGTTGAAGGAAAAAAAGGTGAATGTCAAACTTCACCTGCGTTTCACACTTCATGCTAAGCTTTACCTTGCCTTCAGTGAGGATAAGAGGGTCCCTGTCATCGGGTTCCTTGGTAGTTCCAACCTTACCATGGCCGGCCTCTCGATACAGGGTGAATTAAACATTGACGTTCTTGAGCAGGATGCAGCGTTAAAGCTTGCAAGGTGGTTCGATGACCGTTGGAATGACCGCTGGTGTCTGGATATTACTAAGGAGCTTATAGAGATTATTGACAACAGTTGGGCCGCTGACCGTCTTCTTCCTCCATATTACATTTACCTGAAAATGGCTTACCATCTGTCTCAGGAAGCCCGTGCCGGACTTAACGAGTTTAAAATTCCACCGGTTTTCAAAAAAGAATTGCTTCTATTTCAGCAATCGGCGGTCCTGATTGCAGCAAAGAAATTGCACACTCGTGAAGGCGTTTACATCGGTGATGTTGTCGGACTCGGCAAAACCATTACAGCTTGTGCACTGGCTAAGATATTTGAGGAGGGTTATTTCTACTCAACACTTATCATCTGTCCGCCAAATCTTATTGAAATGTGGCAGGGGTATATTAATCGTTATGATCTCAAGTCTTATGTTATTTCAATCGGCGCTGTTCAAAACAAATTACCTGAACTCAGACGTTTCAAACTCGTAATTATTGATGAAAGCCACAATCTGAGAAATGACCAGGGCTCCCGGTACAACGCTATTAAAGAGTACTTCAGGGAGAACGAGCCTAAGGTCATTCTGTTATCTGCCACTCCATATAACAAATCTTATTTTGACCTTTCCAATCAGTTGCGATTATTCATTCCTGATGACAAGAATTTAGGCATCAGTCCTGAGAACTATATCAACAGTATTGGCGGTCAGGTTCATTTTTCCGCCCAGCATACTGAAACCTTCATCCGCAGTATCAAGGCATTTGAGAAGAGTCATTTTGCTGACGATTGGAGGGAACTTATGCGTTTGTATCTTGTCCGGCGCACCCGTAGTTTTATTAAAGAAAACTATGCTGAGACAGATCATAAGAATGGCAGAAAATATCTGACATTCTCCGATGGTACCCGTTCATATTTTCCTGACCGGGTTCCGAAGAAGGTCGAATATGATTTTGACCCGGATGATCCCAGTGATCAATATGCAAAACTTTATTCCCCAAGAATAGTTGATATCATTAATGGGCTGGGACTCCCTCGTTATGGCCTGGCAAACTATATTGACACTAATCCAAAAATAAAACCGACCAAAGAGGAACAGATCATCATTGACAATCTGTCCCGTGCAGGAAAACGTCTGATGGGTTTTTGCAGGACTAATCTTTTCAAACGACTGGAAAGCAGTGGTTATTCATTTCTTCTTTCCTTGAGCCGACACATCCTCAGGAACTATTTATTTGTTTATGCCATTCAGAACAGACTTCCTGTACCAATCGGTAAGAATATTTCTCAGAATCTGGACGATTTCCTTGAAGACTCTGATACTGATGCAGGTAATAACGAAGACGGGAAGATCAGTTTGTTACTGGACGAAAATAAATATCTGGAAAACGCAGCCAGGGTTTATAAGATATACAGCAGTGATAAATTGAAACATCAGTTCGACTGGCTGCGCAGTGAATTCTTCAAACCTGCTTTATTAAAGGAGCTTACGTCCGATGGCCTGGAAATTCTAAAAATATTGAAGATCGGGAAAGACTGGACTGCTAAAGAAGACAGGAAGTTGATTGCCTTATATGACCATCTTACAAAGAAACACAAGAATGAAAAGGTCCTTGTGTTTACCCAATACGCCGATACTGCGAATTATTTATCAGAGCACCTGAAAGATACTGGAATTGAAAATATTGAAAGTGTAACCGGTGATAGTGAGAATCCCACTGCCATGGCTTATAAATTCAGCCCCATCAGCAACAATCGCGCGCAATTAAAATCCGATCTGAGGGTTTTGATCTCAACTGATGTTCTCAGTGAAGGTCAGAACTTGCAGGATGCTCATATTGTTTTGAATTATGACCTGCCCTGGGCAATTATCCGTCTCATCCAGCGTGCCGGTCGTGTTGACAGGATTGGGCAGAAAGCCGATGAAATCATCTGTTATTCATTTTTGCCTGAAGATGGAATAGAACGTATTATAGGTCTCAGGCACAGGCTTACACACCGCATTCGCCAGAACGCCGAGGTAGTCGGTTCTGATGAGGTATTTTTTGATGGGGATCCTATCAACATTGCTGATCTGTATAACGAAAAAGCAGGCATTTTCGATGATGATGAACAAGATAGCGAGGTTGATCTGGCTTCCTTTGCATTTCAGATCTGGAAAAATGCGACAGATGAAAATCAGGAATTATTAAAGATCATACCCGATCTCCCTAATGTTGTATATTCCACAAAGCAAAATACATTTACTCCTGAGAAGGAAGGTGTAATAATGTACGTACATACTGCAGACGAAAACGATGTTCTTGCCTGGATTGATAAAAACGGGAAGATCATCACGCAATCACAACTAGCTATTTTGAAGGCGGCTCAGTGTGTGCCTCATACCGAACCGGTGTTCAAAATTGAAACACATCATGAACTTGTTAAAAAGGGAATTGAATTTATTCGCGAGGATGAAAAGAATTCCGGCGGCTCCCTTGGTAAAAAAACGGGCGTCAAATACAGGGTTTACATGAGGCTTGACGCCTTTTGCAAGGATAACGAAAACACCTTGTTTGTCACGGATTCGCTAAAAAAGGCCATTGACGATATTTTCAAGTTCCCGCTAAAGGAGTTTGCACGCGAAACACTTAACAGACAGTTAAAATCCGGCATTGATGATCTCGACCTGGCAAACCTTGTAGTTTCATTAAGAGAAGAAGATAAGCTATGCATCTGTAATCTTGATGAGATGCCTCACAGGGAACCCAAGATTATTTGCTCACTCGGTATAAAAAATAAATAGATCGCAATGTCAATCACTAAGCAGGAATTCGAAAATCATATCCGAAACTTTAATTTCCGGGAACTTTTCAATGAAATGGGATGGGACAATGATCGCACCGTTCAGCCCATAATCATTGATGATTCAGTTTATCAACTGCAGGCTGTCGCTTCTAAAAGTGGTTTTAAGATATTGCTATGCCCTGCTCCGGGCGCTGATCCTATTCCGCCGTATCATCAGCGCAAACAGATCGAAACGAAGGTCACAAAACTGTTTCAGGAGCATTTGATCATTTACACCGATAGTAAAAAGCAGGAACAGGTTTGGCAGTTTGTTTTACGCCAGAGAGGAAAACCAACCAAAGTCACCGAAACCCGTTACCACATTTCACAACAGCCAGAACTCCTTTACCAGCGGGCTTCCGGTCTGTTTTTTGATTTTGATGATGAGGGGAACATTACCATTGTTGACGTTACACAAAAGGTAGCCGAGAATTTCTATGCAAATGCTGAAAAAGTCACCAGGCAGTTTTATGACAAATTCAAGAAACAGCACACCTCTTTTCTCGCATTTATCAAAGGCATAAAAGAAAAGGTTGATCAGGACTGGTATGCCTCCCTGATGTTGAACCGGTTGATGTTTTGTTACTTTATTCAGCGAAAAGGCTTTCTGGATGATAACAAGAACTATTTGCGCGAGAAGCTGAATGAATGTCAGGCCCGTAAAGGGAAGGATAGATTCTATTCCTTCTATCGAAGCTTTCTGATGGTGCTTTTCCACCAGGGTCTTGGTAACCCTGAGCATTCCACAGAGTTGAGAAAGGACATTGGCCGCATCCCCTATCTGAATGGCGGTTTGTTCGATGAGCATGAATTGGAAAAAAAGTACACGGGTATAGATATCTCCGACAAAGCATTCGAGGCAATATTTGATTTTTTCGATGATTATGAATGGCATCTTGATTCCCGCATTACATCCACAGGTAGGGACATAAATCCGGATGTTATCGGTTATATTTTTGAAAAGTACATCAACGATCGTTCCCGGATGGGAGCTTATTATACTAAAGAGGATATAACCGAATACATAAGCAAGAACTGCATCATTCCTTACCTCATTGATGAAACTCAGCGCCAGTACCCAAAATCATTCAGTGAATCGGGTGAAATATGGGGCGCTGTAAAACAAAGCGGTGATCGTTATATCTACGATGCGGTTAAAAAAGGGATTTATGAAACGCTCCCAACAGAAATTGCTGCTGGAATAAAAGAGGTTAATAAACGTACCGACTGGAATAGACCTGCACCTGTTGAATATGCCTTACCGACTGAGATTTGGCGGGAAGTGATTGACCGCCGTAACCGTTACCAGTCAGTAAAAGAAAAGATTGAAACCGGTGAAATACAGTCCATCAATGATTTCATCACTTATAACCTGGATATCCGCCAGTTTGCACAGGATCTGATTGAGAACACCGAAGACCCCGAACTGCTTCGTCACTTCTATAAATCGCTAAACAACATCACCATACTTGACCCCACCTGCGGTTCCGGGGCTTTCCTTTTTGCGGCGATGAATATTCTGGAACCTCTGTATGAGGCCTGCCTGCAGCGTATGGAGAACTTCATTTCTGATGCTCCAAGAGGGAAATACAAATTTTTTGAAGAAGTACTCCAAACGGTCAAAGCACCCGAGCATCCCAATCTGCAGTATTTCATATTTAAAAGCATTATACTCCGGAATCTGTACGGAGTGGATTTAATGAAAGAAGCGGTTGAAATTGCCAAGCTACGCTTGTTCCTCAAACTTGTTGGAGCAGTAGAAGTCGATTACCGCAAACCCAATCTTGGCCTTGAACCTTTGCCTGACATTGATTTTAATATCCGTTCAGGTAATACCCTGGTCGGATTTGCTACTGAAACAGAATTAAAACACGGTCTTGATTATACCTTCGATGGCCCTGAAGCAAAGCCAATTATTGAAGAAAAATGTGATGTCGTCGCCAGGGCTTTCAATCGCTACAAAGAAATCCAGTTGAAACATGGCGATGATTTTGTTCAATTTAAAAAAGCAAAGGATGAACTTGCCAAACGCCTAAAAGAACTAAATCTTGAATTGAATAAGCTCTTACATCTGCAAGCCACCTCGCTTAAATATGAAGATTGGCTCGAATCGCATCAACCCTTTCATTGGTTTGCTGAGTTCTATGAAATTATTCATGATCGGTCAGGTTTTGATATAATCATTGGTAATCCGCCATATGTAGAATATTCCTCCGTTCTGAAAAATTATGTTTTAAAGGATTACGAATGTTTATCTTCCGGAAATTTATACTCGTTTGTCATTGAAAGAGCAATTAATATTCAAAAGGATTATTCATACAATGGTATGATTATTCCATTAAGCGCTTATTGCACTGATAGAATGACATCATTTCAAAAAATTCAATATGATAATTGCTCAGAGTTGTTTATAAGTTTTTATGCTGAAAGACCAAGCAAACTCTTCGAGGGAGCAGAAAGAAACCTTGCAATTTCGTTATTTAAAAAAGTCAGTAAAGTAACGATAAATCATATCTACACGACTTATTATTATAAATGGAATGCATCCTTTAGGGAGCATCTGTTCCAAAACATTTCATACACGGAATCAAAGCAAGCAATTATAAAGGGCATTGTACCCAAAATAAGCTCAGAGGAGGAAATTGCACTAATCGCAAACATGCGCAAGATCAAAAAAAATGTAGGAGTTTATACGTCCAGACTAAAAACAATATATAATTTGTTTTATCGAAATAGTGGCGGTCGTTATTGGAAAATAATTACTGATTTTCAACCATGTTTTTACTTAAATGGAGAAAAAGGAATATCATCACGTGAAAGTTATTTATATTTCTCAAATAACGAGACAGTTAAGATAATTGTTGCTATTCTAAACAGTTCGCTATATTATTGGTATTATATAATGCATTCGGACGCTCGAACGAATAATCCAAGCGATCTGAAAGATTTCCCTGTTGATATCGATTCTTTTTCGTCAAAAACAAAAGGTGATCTTATACAATCTTGTACAAAGTTAATGAAGGATATAAATGACAATTCAATTATGCAACCAGCAAAATATCAGACAGGAGATGTAAGATTTCAACAATTTTTCCCACAAAGATCAAAACCAATAATTGATGAAATTGATACTGTTTTAGCCAAGCATTACGGTTTCACAGATGAAGAACTGGACTTTATTATAAATTATGATATAAAGTACAGGATGGGCAAGGAGTTGGAGAATGGGGAGGAGGAGTAAAAATTAACAAGCAGGAAATGGGAAAAATGACAAACACAGATGATCAGCGTAAAGCTCCTCGTTTATATATGGAAGAGGCTGTTCGGGTGATGAAGGATTCAGTGGATGAGAAAGGCAAAGAGAACCCATGTCCAAGGGTAGGTGCGGTTTTGGTTTTTCCTGATGGCAGGACCGAAACGGCTTACAGGGGGCAGTATCGGGATGGTGACCATGCCGAGTATACTTTGTTGGATAAGACTTTGAGAACAGCAGATTTAACAGGATGCTGGCTGTTTGCGACACTTGAACCATGTGGTCCCGGCACCAGGAAGTTTCCAAAAATATGTTGCGCTGAAAGGATTGCCAATGCACGCATTGAAAAGGTTTGGTATGGAGTGCAGGAATTAAATCCGAATGCCAAAGGTGGCAACGAATATCTAAAGAAAAGGGAAGTCGATGTGTTCCCATTTGATCCGGATTTACATCATATTATTAAAGAATACAATAAAACATTCCATGATTGGGTAGATTCTGAGAGAGCAAAGAATGAGATTGCAGCTACTATCAATACAGGTTTCCTTCAGGCTATTGTCACGAATGCGGATATTTCCTCATTATCAAAAGATGCCTTAGAACTATACCTTAATAGAACCGGTAAGTCGTATAACTACGATTCGCCAGAATTAATACAAGACCTTATAGACAAGAACTTATTGGAAGTAAATGAAAAAACAAAAGAAGTACACCCCACAGGTAACTGTATTTTATTATTTGGGAATAATCCGAGGGATAAGTTTCCCCAATCTGCAGTTAAGGTGAAAGTGGATTATGGAACCAGTGATGAACAAGATACTGAAAGTTTTAATGACCCGATTGTTTTGATTCCCGACAAGGTTCAACAATGGGTAAAAAAGGTACTGCCGGAAAGCATGGACCGTAGTGGGATTAAATTGGAGAAAGTTTCGCATTTTCCGCTTGCTGTCATTCGTGAAGCAGTAATCAATGCTATCATACACCGGGATTATTCAATCAAAGGCGCTAAAATTGAATTGATCATTAGCCCGACAATGGTTGAGGTAAGAAGCCCGGGTGCGCCAATTTCGCCCAACTCCCTTGAGGACCTTCAGAGATTCACTGCCGTATCCCACACCAGGAATCCGGATCTGGCTTATATTTTTAATCTTATCGGATATATGGAAGAAACCGGTATTGGTATGGATACATTTAAAGCTATGCGGGAAAAGTATCAACTACCATTACCTGTTTTCAGGTTTGACGGAGTTAATACAATTGTTACCTTCCCCAGAACATCGGAGGCAATTACCGAATTCCTGCAGAAAGATATTCTCAAAGAACTTAATAGGGATGAATTGATCGCTTTTGAGATATTTCGAGACCATAGACCTATTTCAAAGAATGATTTTGCAATTCAAACAGGATTATCCAAAAGGTCTGCAGAAAGGCTATTAAAGAAATTCGTCGACTTGACCCTGATTAAGAAACTTGGTGCAGGACCTTCCACCAATTATACACTCAATGATTAGGTATCTCGCCAATTATTCACCATTTTGGCGAGATATATTACCCTTATCGTCGCTTAATGACATTATTGCGCCATTATCCCGCCATATTGGCGGAATTAACGATAGTATAGCTTCAGTTTCGGGAACGATAGGTAAAGCAGACATCATGGATAACAAAGGTATGGAGAGGTTGTCCAAGTTGCAATTGAAAAAGAAGCAGTTTAGAATGAGCTTGGACAAGAACTTGGACATCATGTCCAAGTAGTTAAATAATAAGAACATGACAGAAATAGAAGAACATATAGGTAACTACGAAATTTTACAGCACCCCAAAACAGCATTTCTATGCAGCCGCAAGGTACCAGCTTCGATCGTACTTAAATGTTATGATTGGGCGATTGAGCAACGAAATGCAGGTAATTGCATCATTAGTGGGTTTCATAGCCAGATTGAAAAAGATGTCCTCCATTATTTATTGAAAGGGAAGCAACCGATCATTCTTGTATTGGCCAGAGGGTTGAAAGATAAAGTAGATCCTGAACTTCAAGCATCAGTAGAACAAGGCAGGTTGCTGATCATTACCCCATTTGATAAATCTATAAAAAGGGTAACTGAAGCCACAGCCGAAGTGAGAAACAAATTGATGATTGAGTTAGCAGATACCATTACTGTCGGATATTTAAATCCTGAAGGTCAGTTGGTTAATCTCTTAAACGGAATAAAGAAACCAATAATGAAAATAGAATGACTTGCCATGAAGGAACTTGGAAAAGAAATTAAATTCTTCTCGGGCAAATTACAACGCTTGATATATCTCAGAAAAGAGACTCAGGTGCTAAAATTGATCGAATCCGCCATTCAGTTTGATGGTGGACTGTTCGTTGATGATGAAGCATTTAATGAAACCAGGCGTCTTGCATGGTTATTGCGGATTAATATACTGCAAAAATGGGAACGATTCAGTGAAGCTCTGGCCTGGACATGTCTTGAGTGCGAATTGAATCCGGACAATGTTGCTGCAATTGCACTTAAAGAACAATTGAAGAAGCACTTGAATCTCAATAAAAAGCAAAAAAATAATCTTAAAGCACCCAGTCATTCCAATTTAACGTGGGAAGGGGTTGCTGGAATGTATGAACTGAAAGCAATTTTCGAACGTGATATTATTCTACCGCTTTATGAGCCGGAAATTTACAAGAGATATAAAGTACCATTGCCTAACGGCGTATTGTTATATGGGCCTCCGGGATGTGGGAAAACTTTTATCGCCCGTAAGTTAGCCGCCAGATTAGAGTATAGCTTCTATGAAGTTAAACCTTCAGATATTGCCAGTATATACATCCATGGTACCCAGGAGAAGATCAAAGAGGTCTTTTCCAAAGCAGCTGAAACAGCGCCAAGTCTAATTTTCTTCGACGAGATCGAAGCGTTGGTGCCTAACCGTAACGAAGGAAACCTTAACCATAGCTATAGCTCTGAAGTAAACGAATTTCTTGTTCAGCTGAATGATTGCGCCCAGAGAAAAATCCTTGTCGTAGCTGCCACAAATCTACCCGAAAAGATTGATCCTGCAATTTTGCGTCCTGGCCGGATTGACAAGAAAATTCTTGTAGCCTCTCCTGATCTCGAGGCAAGAGCAGAAGCATTCAAACTCTATCTTAAAGAAAGGCCCGTTGATGATATTGATTTTACACTCCTCGCCGAAGAGTCAGAGAATCGCACGTATGCTGACATTGAATTTATTGTGAATGAAGCTGCAAGATCAGCGCTGCATCAGAAGGTAAATATTTCGACCGGGACATTATATAAAGCAATAACTGAATTTCTTATATCAAAAGATCAGATGAACCTCTCTGTCGAATCGTAAACTGAAGTATATTTGTGATATGATTAAACTTATAGAAACAAGTAATTTTAAAAGCCTCAAATATATCAGCAGGCCGTTATCCAATTTTCATGTATTAGTCGGTGCCAATGCTACAGGAAAAAGCACCTTCATGGATGTTCTGAAATTCCTGTCAGATATTGTTAACTATGGTATTGATCATGCTATCCTTGAGCGTGGATCACATTTTGAGGAATTGACCTTTGCAGGGAAAGGTGAAGACATAGAGATAGCAATTGAAGCTTCAATCCCGTCCCACCTTAAAGAAAAGTTTCAGGGAAAAGGGATTGAAACAATCCGGTATGAAATTAAAGTCGGTTTATTAGAGGAAGAAAATGCAATAAAAGGCGAAAAGGTTTGGCTTGTACCTTTAAATTTTAAGACTCAGGTATTCAAACCTCAACAAATATCAATTTTCCCTGATGAAGTACTTAATATTGGGTCTGTATTTACCAGAAGAGCTGCAAAAGGGCAGTATCAAGGCATAATCTCAAAACGACTTGGAGGAGATGCTACTTATTATAGTGAAACTATTAAAGGAGGGGGTAAAGGTTGGATTCCTTCCTTTAAATTAGGAAATAAAAAATCTGCATTAAGTAATTTACCGGAAGACCCGACCAGGTTCCCGGCATCAACCTGGTTGAAATCTTTCCTGCAGCAAGGTGTTCAACTTTTCATTTTAAATAGTTTGCTTATACGAAAGCCTAGTCCTCCGGGACTGTCCGGTCAATTCAAAACGGATGGGTCCAATCTTCCCTGGGTCATCCATCAACTGCAGAATGATCCTAAGCGATTCAAACAATGGATTTCACATCTTCAGACAGCGTTACCTGATATTTCCGATATCACGACTTTCGAACGACCCGAGGACAAGCACAGGTATATAAAAGTCGAGTACAACAATGGCATAGAAGTCCCATCATGGTTGGTTTCTGATGGCACCCTAAGGATGCTTGCCCTGACCATTCCGGCGTATATTAGAAACCTGGAAGGAGTCTTTCTGATTGAAGAACCTGAAAATGGTATCCATCCCAAGGCTCTTGAATGCATTTATCAGTCCCTTTCCTCTGTTTATTCCGCACAGGTTATGATTGCCTCCCACTCTGCTGTCATTCTTTCCATTCTTGATCCCAGGCACCTTCTTTGCTTTGCCAAAACTTTATCCGGTGTCACAGATATTGCGACTGGCCTTGAACATCCGAAATTACGTGAATGGAAGGGCAGTCCTAATTTATCATTATTGTTTGCAAGCGGTATTTTATCATGATGGATTTGATAGTATCTGTGGCCGACAGTTACCAGGAACAAGTCATGAATGCCCTGTTGCCTCGTGTTCCTCGTGTATCCGGAACAAGACCATTTTCATTTCAAGTGATAAGAAATATTGAAAATGATTCAGGGAGCTACACTGCCAGTCATGAGTTTCTGCGCGATTACATCAACCAGTATTCATTTGCATTGGTGTTGATGGATTTCGAGGGAACAGGAGTGGAACACATCAAGACGCGAAATGAAATCGAAACTGATGTTGAACATTTATTAAACATCAATGGATGGCAAGATCGAAATTGTGTCGCAGTAATTGAACCCGAAATTGAAAACTGGATCTGGGTCGACAGTCCGCATATGCAGAGGGCAATGGGATGGGATAAAGCAGAATCATTGTATAATTGGGCAAGACAAAATGGAAAGATCCAAGTTGACAGGACAAAACCGAATAGACCAAAGGAGACCTTTCAAGAAGCGTTGAGAATTATACAGACACCCACTTCTTCATCTATATATAAAGATATAGCTGATCATGTTACATACAGAAGATGCACTGATGAAGCATTCATTAAAGTTATTGACCATCTGAAGGCATGGTTCCCCGTTCAGAATAACTGAATGTTCACCATATTTTCGTGCAATAAAATGTAATATATCACACTTATTCGTGCAATATTTTGTATATTTGCACAAAATAAGCGTATGGAACGGTTCGCATTAGCATCACTTTCTAAGTGGAAAAAGTCAAAGAGAAGGAAGCCTTTGATCATCCAGGGAGCCCGGCAGGTGGGGAAAACCTGGCTCATGAAGGAATTTGGCAGAAAGAAATATGAACAGGTCGCCTACATCAACTTTGAGTCGTCCGATTCACTGAAATCGATCTTCCAGGAAAATTTTGATGTCAGCCGCCTGATCACTGCCTTTCAGATCGAGACCGGAATCCGGATACGGCCAGAGAATACGCTTATCATTCTTGATGAGATCCAGGAAGCAGAAAGGGGGATCACCTCCCTGAAATATTTTTACGAGAATGCTCCGGAATATCATATTATGGCTGCCGGTTCATTGCTCGGGATCACCCTGCATCATAAGACCTCATTTCCGGTGGGCAAGGTTGATTTCCTGACCCTCTACCCTATGTCATTCAATGAATTTTTACTGGCGCTGGGTCAGGAACAGCTTTTCGAAATGCTTCAGAGCAATGATTGGCCAATGATCACAAGTTTCAAAGCCAAACTTATCGGCCATCTCCGACATTATTATTTTATCGGAGGCATGCCCGAGGCCGTAAGCTCTTTCATCAGTGAAAATGAATTTGATAAAGTCAGGTCCATTCAAAAAAGTATTTTATCATCCTATGAGCATGATTTCTCAAAACATGCGCCTGCAGAGATTGTTCCCAGGATAAATATTCTGTGGCAATCCATTCCTTCACAGTTATCAAAAGAAAATAAGAAATTCATTTATGGCGCGGTTAAACAGGGAGGCAGGGCAAAGGAATTTGAACTTGCACTGGCCTGGTTGACAGATTGCGGCCTGGTGAATAAAATACAGCGTATTTCAAAAGCAGCCCTTCCATTGGTTGCATATCAGGATGCTTCGGCATTCAAACTGTTTATCCTCGATGTCGGGCTGTTGTCGGCTATGGGTGGCCTGGCCAAGCAGACAATTCTCCAGGGGAATTCAATATTCAGCGAGTTCAAAGGATCCCTCGCCGAGCAGTTTGTCCTGCAGCATCTGAAAATCCGGCAGGATTTCCAGGTTTATTACTGGTCATCGGATACTGCTCGGGCTGAACTGGACTTTGTTTTCCAGAACAATGACCGGATCATCCCGATCGAAGTAAAAGCTGAAGAAAACCTCAAAGCGAAAAGCCTGAAATCATTTTATGAAAAGTTTAATCCATCGATCGCTGTCAGGACCTCGATGTCGGATTACCGAAATGATGGTTGGCTGACCAACATCCCCCTGTATGCGTTCGAGTCTTTCCCTTTCTAAAAACGAGTGCACTCTCAAAATGCAGTACATCTTGAAAATTCAGTTTACGAATTCTTTTGTACAATTTTGAATTCATTTTGCAATTTTGTGCAAGGGGTTATAAATATGCCTATGATTCATGATTTGAAGCCGTGATAAAAAAAGATAAAAATATGAGAACTTACCAAATTCAGATTTCACTGAAAAACATCTCTCCCAAGATATGGAGAAGGTTGCTGATTCCGGCTGATATTCCGCTACAGGACTTACATAAGGTCATTCAAACCAGCATGGGATGGTGGAGCAACCATCTTCATCAATTCATAAAAGACAGGAAGTATTACCTTGAGAAGACCGAAGAAACTGATTTCTGGGATAAAATGATTCATGTTGACTATTCAAAGCTAAAACTATCTGACCTCCTGAAGAAGGAAAATGACAAGATCGTCTATGAGTATGATTTCGGCGATGGTTGGCTCCATGATATTACCCTGGAGAAAATCCTGGATCCGGATCCCGGCGCAACTTACCCTGTATGTGTGGCCGGTAAGAGGAATTGTCCCCCGGAAGATTGCGGCGGACCCTATGGCTATTCGAATTTCTTAAAGATCATTTCCAATCCCAGGGATAAAGAGTACAAGGAAATGATTGAATGGTCAGGAAGCAACTTTGATCCTGAATCATTCAACATGGAGGCCATCAATGATCTTCTGAAAGAAGATGATTTTGGAACCCCATCCTTCTGATTTCAATGACAGTATTTCTCCCTATCCGGCTATCTGGAATTCCCACCAAGGATTCTGATGATTCAGGTACAGATTCTAACATGTATAAAATAAAATGGCAAAACTTGGAACAGAAAAAAATCCGGCTATAATCAGGGTCCGGACAGAAGAAAGAGGACACGAACTGTTGTCACTTTGCAATAGCAGAGGCTGGCAGGTGATTATCGGCCTGGAACCCGACAAGCCAGAGGATATCAGTGATTTGGAAAAATTGTTAAATCCGCCAAAGCCTGTTCTGAACACCCACACTACTGGTCGTAACGAACTTTGTCCATGTGGAAGCGGAAAAAAATTCAAACATTGTTGCATGATTTAATATGGAGAATCAGATTCAAACTTTTGGCCGCCCGGAAATGGCCGCGCTCAGTTCCGAGATTCAATCTGCACTTGATATAATCAAAGAAAAGTTCGGACTTGCCGAGTTGTCAATCGGCTCAATATCATTTAGTCTCTTTTCTTTTACGGGGAAGATAACGGGAACGGTACCCGAACACCGCCTCTTCGCTGAATCATATGCAATCGGGGAAGCAAAATACTTTGCTGTTCAAAATGGACTTCCAGAGGATATTCTAGATAAAAAATTTGTGAGCAACGGAAAAAACCACACTGTCATTCGGATTGAAACCCGGAATCCAAAATACCCCATCATAACCTATTGTGAAGAAGACCGGAAAAACTACAAATTCTCGGTTCAAATTGTCAAAGAGATTTTAGCCCGGATTTGATCATTTTTGTCGAAAATGATACAACAACCTTGAGATGTAATATCTTACCAAAGAGGTCACGGGAGCGCCGGAACTGCTTCATTGAACCGGAAGAGAAACCAACACCAACCGGAAACCGATATCGAAGTTGCGGTTAGCCGGGTGGTAGCCGTAGCGGCCCGAAACGCGGCAGCTCTGCGGGAAGTTGCTCCAACTGCCGCCGCGAAGAACGCGGACGCCGCCCCTGGAAGGCCCTGCAGGGTCATTCACAACTCCTTTTTTCCTGCATTTCTCATAATAATCACTTCCATACCAGTCGCGGCACCACTCACACACGTTGCCGCTCATATCCTGCAAACCCAATTCGTTGGGCAGTTTCAGGGCAACGGGCTTTGTCTCCCCGTGACGCAACCTCCCACTGAGCTTCGGTGGGCAATTGGTAAGTTGTGCCGGGTGGGCGATTCATTTTTTTCTTTTCCCAGTACCGCTTCCCAGAGATCCTGCTTCACAGGATGGGCTGCCATGAGGAAATCGCTCAAAGCGACGCGGTGAACCGGCAAGGAATCTTCATTCCAACTCTTGCCACCCATATCAAATTCCCCGCCGTCAATGGGTACCATGGTAAAGCGGATGTTTGAACCGGGGAGGGATTGGATAAAGGGGGCCATGGCAATAGTTTTTTGTTACAAGCAAATGGAAGCGTTTACTGTATGTGTTGGAGTCTTTCCCTGTTGAGAAGTATCAATCACGGCATTTTCTCTCCATTCGCAAAAAGCGCAACCAGCGGCGAATTGATGTAATAATTCCCGACACCGAGTTTCATTTTTTTCAGAAGGCCGTCATCAGCAAGCCTGTTGAGGTAAACAGATGCTGTGACGCGCGAGACTTTCAGGTCGTTTTGAACAAATTCAATCTTGGTATAGGGATGCCGGAAAAGATTGTTGATCAGCTCCTGGCTGTAAAATTTATAGTCTGACCGGATCCGATGCTTGTATTCCATCATCAGCTTTTTGATTTCCAGGATCAGTGCAATGGTATCCTTTGAAGTTTTTTCAATACTATCGAGAACGAACAGAATCCACGGTTCCCACTCCTTCCTGTCACGGACACCCTGAAGAAGCTGGTAATATTCGTTCTTATGGTCATTAATGTACCGGCTTAAATACAGGATCGGCAGATGCAACAGCGATTTCTGTATTAAGTAAAGAATATTGATGATTCTGCCGGTTCTTCCGTTGCCATCATAAAAAGGATGAATGCTTTCAAACTGGTAGTGGATCACGGCCATTTTTATCAGCGGATCAGCGTCGCTCAGAAGATCATCGTTGAGGTATGAAACCAGGTTACTGATGGCTTTAACGATTTCATCATATTCCTGGGGTGGCGTAAAGATCACCTCCCCTGTCTGGGAGTTTTTCAAAACCGTTCCCGGCACGCTTCGGAAACCGGCCTTGTTGTTCTCGAGAACAGATTGTATCTTTAAAATATGATTAGCCGTGATCAGTCCTGTTTTTTCAACCAGTTCAAATCCTGCTTTCAGCGCTGCAGCGTAATTCCGGACTTCTTTTGCATTGGCAGATTGCCATCCTGAAAAATTCAGATCGGCCTTGAACAGTTCATCCTGTGTCGTGATGATATTCTCCACTGCCGAACTATCACTGGCTTCCTGCAAACCCAGTGTATTCAGAAGAATGGTTTGGTTAGGAATCGTACTGCCAACCCCTTTTAATTCAGCCAAAGCCCGGTGGGCATCCGGTAATTTCTTCAATACCGGTTTTGATTCCAAGTCAACATCCGGTGGAAGAGTTTCTGGTTTCCACGGGATCAACGGATCATAACTTTTCATCTGCAAAGATTTGTTGAATATCTTTATACCGGGGCCTTTCTTTGTAAAGATATTTCGATTTTCTTTGCAAATATACACAAATATGTAAAGAAAAATCAATTCTCTTTACATATTACAAAACATTCTGAAAGATAGTCTTTTAACTTTTGTATTTCTGTCAATATTTGTACCCTATTTGTAGCTCTTAAATGTAACTATCTGTTAATCAATACAAGTTACTTTTTGCATCGGGAAGTGACCGGCAACAGCATCATCCAGTATCACAACCTTCACATCAGTTCCGGCTCTCATTCATTTTACTCGTTCGAAAATTTGTTCT
>Ga0233425_10006379_pt1 | contig 17558 bp, 10 predicted proteins | sample Watercolumn_Towu_2_FD_181712 | JGI IMG/M metagenome (GOLD analysis project Ga0233425, IMG submission 181712) | Freshwater microbial communities from Lake Towuti, South Sulawesi, Indonesia - Watercolumn_Towuti2014_140_MG | ecosystem: Environmental > Aquatic > Freshwater > Lake | place... | reverse complement strand
GGCGATTACGACTTATAAGAATTCGACTTTTTCAAAACGAAAAGTTTTCTGTAAAGAGTGTTATTTAAAGTTTCTTGAACAAAACAACTAACCCGCTGTCGTCATTGCGAGTCCTACGAAGCAATCCTTTCAAACTTTCGAAAGCACGATGAGATTGCTTCGCGAGGCGCTCGCAATGACGGCGGGGGTGGATATTATGTCTAAGACTCCAAATTACGATTCCGCCGTCAAAAAAATCCTTGATCGACTTCAACCCGGCGAGCGCACCTGTGCCCTCACCGGTGAGACCTGGATTATAACCGACGAGGAAATCAGTTGGTACAAAAAGTTTAACGTCCCACCAATCAAACTCTCGCCACAGACGCGGTGGTGGGTGACTTCGGGTTGGTTTACTTCGTTTCAGTGGTGGTGGAACAAACATGTCGAAATCGATAAATCGTTTTTGTCGTTTATTCATCCGGCTACCGGACTCAAGCTTCTACCAGACAAAGAATGGTTTGGCAAAGATTTTAGTGATCAAGGTAAGGAAGTCGAGCTCGAGAAACCGTTTTTCGCCCAACTTCGCAACCTCCAACTCTTGATTCCGATTCGCGCCGAGCAGAATGAGAGAGAGCCAGAGAATAGTGTTGCGCGTTTTTCTTTTGGTGATATCAACGGATTTTTTAACATGGGTTGTCGGGCGCGTGACTCGATTTTTAATATTTGGTCATTCGATATCGAGGACGCGATGGAGACTGATATCTGCTCGAACATCAAGAGCTCTTTTAATGTCAGCTACTCACATGGAATTTATAATTGTAAATTTATCCGCCGCTCTTACGACTGTCTGAACTCGGCTTTTCTTTTTGATTGTAAAAATTGCGAAAATTGTTTCGGGGCTACAAACAAGAGAAACGCTAAATATGTTTTTTTCAATGAGCAACTTTCCAAAGAAGATTACGAGACTCGAGTTTCTCAAATTGATTTTAGTTGCCGTTCGACGATAGATGAGTACGATCAAAAATTCCACGAGTTTATGATAGCTCAAGCTGTCTGGCCAGAGAATTTTAATGAGCAAGCCGAGAATTCCAGTGGAGAATTTTTGAACAAAGTTAGAAACAACGTCATGGGTTTCAGTAATGCTAACGGCTCTCATGATCTTTTCTGGGTTAATTATGCCAATGGTGAAAGTCTGGATTCGGCTTTTTGTTCCGGGCTAGTGAATTGCAACGGTTGTTTCTATTCCACCAACTTGATTAATTCCTCGCAAGTTAAATTCTCCTACCATTGCGGCACCTCGCGCAATCTTGAATATTGCCTCGACTGTTACAACTGCGAAAACTGTTTTGCTTGCGTTGGCCTCAATCGTAAAAAATTTCACATCTTCAACAAAAAATATTCCGAGACCGACTACTGGCAAAAAGTTGACGAACTCAAATGCGCCATGCTCGATCGTGGCGAGTATGGCGAGTTTTTCCCGCTTAGCATGGCTACAAGTTACTTTCCAGACTCTGGCGCTGTCCTTTACTTTGGTGCACCCAAAACCATTGGTGCCGAGAAACTCGGCGCCCTTGACTTCGAGCCAGAATCCGCTGGCGCCGTCGGCGAGGAACTCTCCGACACTTCGAAAATGCGCGACATCGAGACCGTGCCCGATTGCATCGACGATTTGAAAGACGAAGACTGGCTCGGTGTGCCGCTTTGGGATACCAACTGGAAGCGTCGATTTGCCTTCATTAAACCCGAGCTCGATTACTACCGCAAACACCGCCTCGGCCCACCTAGAGCGCATTTTATCGCTCGTATGCAAAAATTGATTTTAGGGGCCAATGCTGGTAAATTTGATAAGCAGAATTGCCACGAGTGTCGGAAGGAGATTTTAGTAGCCGCGAATCAGATGTATAAGAATCGGAAGATTTTTTGCCGAGAGTGTTATTTAAAATTTATCGAAGAAAACAACTAACCCGCCGTCGCAACGACGTCTCGGTGAGAATACTATGTCTAAAACTCCAAATTTTGACGCCAAAATCAAATCAATCCTCGACCAACTCGTCCCGGGCGAACGCGCCTGTGCCCTCACCGGCGAGAAGTGGTTTATGGATCAAACAGAGATCAATGTTTATAAAAAATTCAATGTCCCACCGCTCAAGGTCTCGCCAATAACTCATTTAAAAAAGCTGAGCTGCTTTTTTACCAACTACCAATGGTGGTGGCATAAAAATCCAGAAACCGGAAAGCCGGTTTTGAGCGGTTATAATCCAAATAGCGGTATTAAGGTCTTGCCAGATTCTGAATGGTTTGGCAAAGATATGAGCTCTATTAATTTGACGCTTATCGTCGATCAGCCGTTTTTTCCGCAGTTTCGCGAGCTCCAAACTTCTGTTCCGGTAAACGCCTCAAGAAATTTAAAAGAGCCAGAGAACTCTCTGGCCTTGACTTCGCTTGGAGACAAGGATAGTTTTTTTGTCATGGCTTGCGCTTCGGTTAATAGTTTTTTTGGCCTTGATGCTCATATGGAAGACTCGGCTTTAGTAATTTATTCAGATTCGATTACCGACTCTTATGATGTTAATCACTCCCATCGTATTCATAACTGTAAGGTTGTTCGTGAGTCGCGCGATTGCCTGAATTCAGCTTTTCTTTTTGACTGTAGAAATTGCGAAGATTGTTTTGGAGCAGTTAATCAAAGAAATAAGAAGTATATTTTTTTCAATCAACAACTGACAAAAGAAGAGTGGGAAAAAGCTGTGGGTGAAATACTTTTGAGTAGGCGTTCGGTTTTTTTTGAATATCGTGAGCGTTTCAAAAAAATGGTTGAAGAGACAGCGATCTGGCCAGAAAACTTCAATGAAAATATTACCCAGAGCACCGGTGAATACGTTGCTGATTCTAATAACGTTACTGACGGTTTTTTTGTCGAAAAGAACAGTTCGAATATTTATAAAAGTTTTGTAACTTTTGCCAACAGCGAACACGTCTATTTTAGCGGTGGTGGTATTGCTTGTAATAATTGTTACGCAATTGTTCCGTCGAGTTTTTCTTCTGGTTGTCTATTTTCGAGCGTTTTAGTTCGTTGCCAGAATTGCGAATATTGTTTTCATTGTTTTAACTGCGAAAATTGTTTTGGTTGTGTTGGCCTACAACATAAAAAGTTTTGTATTCTAAATAAACAATACGATGAAGAAACTTATTGGCAAGAACTTGATAAAATAAAATGTGCCATGCTTGATCGCGGCGAATATGGAGATTTTTTTCCTGCCAACTATGCCGGCGGATATTTTTACGAATCAGCCGCACCACACATCTTTGGTTGCACTCAAGAGGAAGCCAAGCTCTTCGGTGTTGCCGAATATGACCCGAACGCTAACGGCGCCAGCGGCTTTTCGGCGTTTGATCCTCTAACAGGAAAAACCGTTGAACAGATTCCAGATTCGATTGACGAAATCACCGATGAATGGATAGCCCGTCCGATTTTTGATTCTAAAATTAATCGTCAATTTTCATTTCTAAAAGGTGAGATCGAGTTTTACAAACGAATCCGCGTAGCTCCGCCAAACGAGCACTTCATTAGTCGCTTGCTTGGTTTGCAAAAAGAAATCAATTCGCCAATTTTTGAAGATTACTCGTGTGCCCATTGCAACAAAAACATTTGTGCTGCTAAGAATTTTACTTATAAAAATAAGAAGGTAGTTTGTAGAGAATGTTATTTAAAATTTATCGAAGAAAACAACTAACCCGCCGTCGCAACGACGTCTCGGTGAGAATACTATGTCTAAAACTCCAAACTTTGACGCCAAAATCAAATCAATCCTCGACCAGCTTCAACCCGGCCCACGCGTTTGTCCGGTTACCGGCGAGGTTTGGGATTTAACCGAAGAAGAAATTGGTTGGTTAAAGCATTTTAGTGTTCCGCCATCCGACATCAAACCACTCATCCGCCGTCGCTGGCTCCATGGATTCAACGCTGGACTCAACATTTGGTGGAACACTCACGCTTTTACTGGCGAGCGCTTGCTTTCTTATATTCATCCGGACAACAAAATTCGTCCAGTTCCAGATAAAGAGTGGTACGCCACTGATTGGGGAGAAAAATATTTTCTTGATGTCGATTCTGGTCAGTCGTTTTTTGAGCAGATGAGAAAATTGGTTTTTCAAGTTCCGGCCACGGCACTCAGAACCTATGGCGAAGCCAAAAATTCCATCGGTGTTGGTATTATCAGCGCCGAAGATTCATTCATGGTTTTTGCTGGTATTGTTAATGTCAAAAACTCTCGCTATTGCTACATCGTCAAAGACACCGAGGAAATCATGGATTGTTTTGATTCATATTATTGCACTGAATGTTTAGGGCTCTCTCAATGCATCAGAATGAATAATTGTCTTTTTGCCCTCCAAAGCGCCGACTGTCGTTCGTGTAATTTTATTTTTGATTGTCGAAATTGCGAAAATTGTTTTTTGTCGTCCAACTTGCGTAATCGTCAGTATGTTTTTGCCAATAAGCAATTGTCTAAAGAAGACTACGAGCAAAAAATGAGCGAGGTTAATCTAGGAAGCTACGAGATTTTCAAAACGACCCACGAAGATTTTTTGAACTTTTTGAAAACCAAAGCTATCTGGCCAGAGTCCTTTAACATAAATGCTACCGAGTGTACTGGCGATTATCTGAGCAACTGTCTTAGGAGTCATGAGGTCTACATTTGTGCTGACACGACAGATTGTTACGAAGGACAAATGAGTCATGGGGGAATGGAGAGTTCGGCGTTTTTTTCTGGGGCAACCAAAGGAAACAGTGAGGTCTTTATGGTCGGCGGCATAGCCGCCTCACGAGCCGTGAAATTTTCAACCGCCGTTATCCAGTGTCAGGACATCGAATACTGTCACGCCTGCTCCAGCTGTCAGTTTTGTTTTGGTTGTGTCGGATTGGTCAATAAAAAATTTTGCATCATGAACAAACAATATTCCGAAGAAGAATATTGGCAAAAAATCGACGAGATCAAATGTGCTATGCTTGATCGCGGAGAATATGGTTGCTTCTTTCCCGGGGACTTCTCGCACTGCGGCATGGAATTTTCCGTCGACATTTATTTTGACTACACTCAAGCCGAACTCGACTACTTCGGCGCCCCGCACTTTGATCCGTTGCGAGGCAACGTGGTTTCTGAAGCCGCTGTTTCCGATTTGTCGACCCTGATTCCAACCGATCTACCAATTTCCATCTCTGACCTCACTGTCGATTCTTTTATTGGAAAACCCATTCTTGATCCGAAACTAAAACGTCCCTTCACTATCCGCAAAGAAGATGTCGATTTCTATCGCCGTCACAACTTAGCCCTCTCCCGCGAGCACTTCTTTTTCCGCCTGCGTCGAGCTGCTAGAATGTGTAATGTTGCTTTTACTAGGCATCAGGAATTTTGTCGTCATTGTCAGAAAGAGATTTATGTTGTTGGTAGTCCGGTTTTTGCGGAAAGAGTAGTTTTTTGTACGGAGTGTTATTTAAAATTTCTCGAAGAAAATAACTAACCCGCCGTCGCAACGACGTCTCGGTGAGAATACTATGTCTAAAACTCCAAACTTTGACGCCAAAATCAAATCAATCCTCGACCAACTTCAACCCGGCCAGCGTGTCTGCTCAATCACCGGCGAAACTTGGAATTTACCAGAAAAAGAAATCGCCATTTACAAAAAATTCAATGTGCCGCCTATCAATTATTCGTCAAACACCATTTGGAAACAGATGGCGTATTATGATTGCGGTTACCAGTTTTGGTGGAATAAGCATTTTGAAACCGGAGCGCCGGTTTTGAGTTTCCATCATCCAGCTTCCGGTATTCATGTACTACCGGATAAGGAATGGCACGCCAAAGATTTTTCTTCGACTTTTGAGGAATTCGACTCAGGCGCGCCGTTTTTTGAGCAGCTTCGTAAGCTCGAGCTTCGCGTTCCGCTTCTCGCTAACTTCAACCGTGTCGAACCTGAAAATTCAGTAACGCTTTTTTCGTTTGGTGATCGCGATAGTTATTTTACTTTTGCTTGCAAGTCCGAACGTTCGTTTTTCTCGGCCGGCAGCTTTGGTATTGCCAACACCTCTTTGAGTTGGCTCAGCCCAAACGTCAACAGTTCGCACGTCGTTGCTCACTGTCAGAGAATCCATAACTGCCAATTTGTCTACGAGTCTCTCGACTGTTTGGACTCATTCTTCCTGTTTGATTGTCGCAACTGCAAAAATTGTTTTGGCGCCACCAACAAACGTAATGCTGAGTACGTTTTTTTCAATAAGCAACTGACTCGAGAAGAGTATCGGGCCAAGCTCGCCGAAATTGATTTGGGTAAGCGCAGCGAGACAGAATTTTATCAAAAGAAGTTCGACGAATTGCTCTTGTCTGAAGGTGTCTGGCCGGAAAATTTTAATGTCAGCACCGAAGACTCCAGTGGCGATTATTTGGCCAACGCCGTTCGTTGCTCCGAATGCTTTGCTTGTGACGACGCCCCGGTTGACAACTGGCGTAGCGCTTGGATTTACGGCAGTAATCAGGGCAACGCCTACGGTTGGGGACTTGTTGACAATACCGACGTCTACATGTCGGTTTCTTCGCCAAATTCGAATCAGAGCAAATTTTGTTATCGCTCCTTCCGTTTGGATAACTGTGAATATTGCATGATGTGCTCTGACTGTCGCGACTGCTTCGGTTGTGTTGGTTTAAAAAATAAACGTTTCTGTATTTTGAATAAAGAATATTCCGAAGATAAATATTGGACTCAACTCGACGAGCTCAAGTGTATCATGCTCGATCGTGGCGAATACGGACACTATTTACCTCCAGAACTTTCCTCAACTTATGTGCCGGAAGGCGGTGCGATAATTTATTGCGGCGCGACTTCAGAAGAAGTTGAAAAACTCGGTGGTCTTCACTTCGATCCAAACACCGAGGGTGCCACCGGCATCGATCGTCTTAAAACCGAATCGCGTCGTTGCGAAGAAATCCCCGACTCTATCGATAACCTCGGTGATGACTGGGTTGGCGTGCCGATTTACGACGAAGTTGCCAAACGCACTTTCAGCTTCTTAAAACCAGAACTTGAACACTACCGCCGTTTTCGTATTGCTCCACCCAACACTCACTTCATCCGTCGATTGAATGAAGTTGCCCGTGGCGGTCAGCTGAGCGCTTTTGAGGAAGGGAAGTGCGCCAAATGCAGCAAGGAAAATTTACTGGTCTCGAAAAATATTCATTATCCGGAGAGAAGAATTTTTTGTACGGAGTGTTATTTAAAATTTATCGAAGAAAACAACTAACCCGCCGTCGCAACGACGCCTTGGTGAGAATACTATGTCTAAAACCCCAAACTACATGCCGCCGTAAAGCAAGTTCTCGATCTTGCACAGCCGGGCGAGCAAATTTGCCAAGTCACTGGCGAGAAATGGAAGCGCGACGAGTTCGAGATCGCTGCTTATCGCAAGTTCAATGTCCCACTGTCAAAATACTCTCCGACCACGCGTCTAAAAATTTTGACCGCGCATTTTTCTGGTGGACAGTGGTGGTATAATAAACATCCAGAGACCGGTAAGTTGATTATTGCTCCAGTACACCCGGCAACTGGTATTAAGGTCCTCCCAGATAAGGAATGGTTTAATAAAGATTTCCGACAGATAAACTTGGAGCCAGCCGCAATCAGGTCTTTTTTCGATCAGCTTTTTGAATTACGGCAGAGAATTCCGTCGAGTGCCGGCAGAAATTATGAGGAGGCCGAAAATTCGATCTGCATCGCCTCTTTTGGCGATCAGAACAGCTATTTTGTTGTTGCCTCAAAAAGTAAAAACACTTTTTTTAGTGTCGTAGCTTTAAACACTGAGTCATCACTCGAGGTTTACAATAGCAATTCAGTATCCAATTCTTTTCAAGTGATTCACTGCGAGCGTATTTTCAATTGCCAGTACGTTCGTGAGTCGCGCGATTGTTTGAATTCAGATTTCCTTTTTGATTGCCGTAATTGTCAGAATTGTTTTGGGGCAACTAATCAACGCAATAAACAATTCCTTTGGTTCAATGAACAGTTGGCTGAAAGCGAATGGCGTGAGCGGCGCGCTAGTGTTGATTTGGGAAAGAGAAGTGTGGTTCAAGGATATCTGAAAAAGTTTGACGAACTGATTAATAATTCTGTTTGGCCAGAGAATTTTAACGAACAGTGCGATAGTTGTGTCGGTGAGTATTTAACAAAAGCTACAAATTGCCAATATGTTTATTATTCCGACGGTGGGGCAAAAGATGAGCTCTATACAATGTGGTCGATCGGCCATTCCGAAGGTAATGCTTACTGTGCCGATCCTTCTGGTTCGCAAGATTCCTATCTCTGCTCGGCGGTTTTTTCTTGCCACCACGTCTTGTTTAGTCTTTGGACTTCCCGTTGTCAGGATTCGGAGTATCTTATCGATTGTTATGACTGTGAAAACTGTTTTGGTTGTATCGGTTTGCGCCATCAAAAGTTTTGCATTTTGAATACTCAATACTCCGAAGAGGAATATTGGCAGAAACTCGACGAGATCAAGTGCGCCATGCTTGAGAGTGGAGAATACGGCGAGCCAATTGCCGCCAAGTTTTCTCCAGGCTGGTTTCCGGAATCTGGCTCTTATCGTTACTTCGAGGCTGATCAGAGTTTTGGTGAAAAAATTGGCGCGCACTTGTTTAATCCAGAAGACGAAGGTGCGATCGGCGAGGAACTCATGCAAGCCGCCCAAACAACAGATTCTTTGGATCTACCAGACTCTGTCGATGAACTCGACATCTGGGCCGGAAAAGTTTTATACGACAATGGTTACAAACGTCGTTTTGCCTTGTTGAAACAAGAAATCGATTTACGCAAACAACTCCGTGTCGCCCCACCAACCTTCCATCACGTTAAGCGCGTTATCGAAATGATTCATTCTTCAAATCTAGCTTTGTTTAAAAACTCAAAGTGCGCTTTGTGTAAAAAAGAGATTGTTTTTGCAGTAAATCCACACTATCCAGAGAAGAAGATTTATTGTAGAGAATGTTATTTAAAATATTTGGAAGAGAATAACTAGGTTTTAATTTAAGAACGATCGTCCTTAAATAAATCCACTTTCCCGTTAATTACTTTGACTTTTTATATAGATTTACGCAAAATTGACCAAAAAGCGTTAATATGGTAAGATTATGGCATAAATTAACGCAAAATATATGCCTATTTCAAATCTTAAAAAGAAGAGAATCTTGGCTCTTAAAAAGGAATTTGATCGTTTGCGCTCGGGAAAAGAGGCGCTTTTGGCTTTAGTTGACGAAGCCGAGGTTCCTGAAAATGTTTACAACTCCAACGCCATTGAAAACTCAACCCTGACTCTAAAAGAAACCGAAAAAATTTTGCTCGAGCAAGAAGTTTCTCGTGATATTTCGTTGCGCGAAGTTTTTGAGGCCAAAAATTTGGCGCGAGTTATTGCCTACAAGAAAAACAAAGTTAAAGAAAAAACGCTCGGCAAAGAGTTGATTCTGCTTTTACATCAAATGCTTATTGGTGGAATCGATGATCAAATTTCCGGCCGCTTCCGTCAGGCTGGCGAATATGTTCGTGTTGGTACGCACATTGCTCCAGCTCCGGAAAAAGTCGAATCTTTAATTGATCAACTTCTTACTGATTACGAAAACGATCACGCCGATTTTTTTCTCGACAAAATTGCCGCTTTTCATCTTGGTTTTGAAACCATACATCCATTCTGCGATGGAAACGGAAGAATCGGCCGGGTTCTTTTGAATTTTCAACTGTTGCAAGCCGGTTTTCCCAGAGTTATTATTCGTGACAAAGAGAAGAAGGAATACTACAAGGCCTTTGGCGAATGGCGAGAAAAGAAAAGCGCTAAGACCATGGAAAAGATTTTAGTTTTAGCCTTGCAAGAGTCTTTTAACAAACGAATTTCTTATTTGAAAAGCGAAACCATCGTTTCGTTATCCGATTACGCCAGCGCTAAGTCTCTATCATTATCGTCTTTGATTAATGCCGCCCGCCGCCAAAGCATTCCGGCATTTCGCGAAAAAGGTGTGTGGAAAATAAGTTCGGAATTTAAGTATGAGTAAGACTCCCAACTACGATTCCGCCGTCAAAAAGATCCTCGACCAACTCGTCCCAGGCGAGCGCACCTGTGCCCTTACGGGCGAGAAGTGGTTTATGACCGAGGAAGAAATTTCCTGGTTCAAGCGCTTCAATGTTCCGCCATCGCCGTATTCGCCTCGGGTGCGTTTGTGGCACAACGCCGCTTTTTATACAGTCTTTCAATGGTGGTGGAATAAACATTTTTATACCAGCGAGCCCGTGTTGACTTATATTCATCCAGCTTCGGGCGTTCGGGTTCTTCCAGATAAAGAGTGGTTTGCTAAAGATTTTTCAGAAATTAATTTGCCGTATTCTGCGGAACGATCGTTTTTTGAGATTTTCAGCGAACTTTATTACGCCATTCCGGCTAACGCCACAGCCAACGGTAAAGACCCACAAAATTCCATTGCCACCGTATCTTTGGGCGATGTTGATAGTTATTTTGTTACGGGCTGCCGATCAAAAAATTGCTACTATTCCATCGACTGTCTAGATTCTGAAAATTCAATGGATTCTAGTGCCGGTAATAATCTCTCCGAATGTTTGGGGATAAGTCATTCCTCACGGTTAAGCAAATGCTTTTTTGTTTTTGAATCTTACGACTGTCTTAATTCTAGCTTCCTTTTCGATTGCCGGAATTGTGAATACTGTTTTGGGGCGACTAATCAGCGCAATAAAAAATACCTATTCTTCAATAAACAATTAACTAAAGACGCATGGAAGGACGAAGTGGCCAAAATAAATCTTGGTAGTTATAAAGAACTTGTTGAGGCTAAAAAGCGCTATATTGAATTGGTAAAAAACGAAGCTGTTTGGCCCGATAGTTTTGGTGATCAAACGGTTAATTCCACCGGTGACTATTTGAATAAGTGTTCTGATTGCCAAGCCTGTTTCTACGGCTTTAATGCCCATGATAATTACTATTGTTATGGTGTGTATGAAGGTAGCGGTAATGCTTTTTCCACGGTCATTCCCGGGAGCAATAATTATCAAGTTTTGGGCGTTGGAAGTTACAATTGTCGTTTTTGTCTTCAGCCCCAGCGTAGCGATGATCTAGAGTATTGTCGTAATTGTTATGATTGTGAACATTGTTTTGGCTGTGTCGGTCTGTATCGAAAGAGGTTTCACATTTTTAATCGCCCTTATGAGGAAGACGATTATTGGCAAAAAGTCGACGAACTGAAAGGCAAAATGCTTGAGCGTGGCGAATATGGGCGGCCCATACCAATGTCCCTCTCCTCGTCTTATTTTCCCGAAAGTGGATTAGTATCATATTTGGGGGCTGAACTGAATCAGTGGGATATAACCGGCATAAAGAAATTTGATGCCTCGGCCGAAGGGGCCTACGGGGAATCCCGCATGGTCGGTAAGGATGTCGTCAAGGTTGATCTGCTGCCAGATGATATTAAAGATTTGAATCCTGACGAGTGGCTGAAGCGCCCTATTGCCGATCCGCTGACCGGTCGGCCATTTACCTTACTTAAGGCGGAGATTGATTTTTACAAAAAATATAATATTGCCGCTCCGCGTCGACATTTCGTCTCGCGCATGCAAGAACTTATGTCTACGATGAATACCGGCTGGATTGAAAAAACCGCTTGTCACGCTTGTCAGAAGGTGACGACCGTGGCCCTGAATAAGACTTATCGGAATAAGAAAACCTTGTGCCACGATTGTTACCTCAAATACCTCGAAGAAAACAACTAATCCACTGTCGTCATTGCGAGTCCTACGAAGCAATCTCATCGTACTTTCGAAAACTCGAGGAGATTGCTTCGTAGGACTCGCAATGACGGCGGGAGGTGGATATTATGTCTAAAACTCCAAACTACGATTCCGCCGTCAAAAAAATCCTCGACCAACTCCAACCCGGCGAGCGCGTTTGCGCTCTCACCGGCGAGAAGTGGCTAATGACCGACGAGGAAATTGGTTGGTACAAAAAGTTCAATGTGCCGCCGTCAAAATATTCGCCAGCGAGTCGGTGGAAAATTCTCGGTGCCTTTACTATTGGCAGTCAAATTTGGTACCAAAAACATCCAGAGACCGGTAAGTTTTTTGTTTCATCGGCACATCCAGCCACCGGCATTAAGGGTTTGCCAGACAAAGATTGGTATGATAGGGATTTTTCTAACATCTATCTTGAGCCGGAATTTAATAAAGGTTTTTTTGATCACATTAGTCAATTGATTTATACAGTGCCGATTCCGGCCGAACGAAGCGTCGTGCCAGCAGAAAATTCTCTGGCTCTAGTTTCTTTTGGTTGCGAAGACAGCTATTTTGTCGTGGCCTGTAAGTGTAAACGAACTTTTTATTCCATTGCTTCGTCCGATGTTGAGGATTCGGCCGAAGTTATTTCCAGCGAGTTTGTTGGCAACAGTTATAATATCCTTCATTCCAAAAGGATTTTTAACTGTAAGTTCGTCAGAGAGAGTCTAGATTGCGATAATTGCTCATTTGTTTTTGATTGTCGTAATTGTTCTTATTGTTTTGGGGCCGTCAATCAGCGAAACAAAAAATATCTTTTTTTTGGAGAGCAACTTTCTGAGAACGAATGGCATAAGAAAGTTGACGATATTAATCTTGGAAACCGAATTGTTCTTTCCGAATATTTAGAAAAATTTAAGACTCTGATAGTCGGCGCGGTTTGGCCGGAAAATTTTAATGAACGAGTGGTTAATTGTTCTGGCGAGTATATCGCCGACAGTAACGAAATGAGGAATTGTTATTTTTGTCGAGGAAATTCTCAAAACGAGTTTTGGTGTACTTTTACTCATTTTAGCGGCAACAACAATGCTTTCTGTTTTGGAAACGCCAAAGCCTCGGATTGCTACTACAGCATTGCCGGCAATAGTTCTGACTGTAAATTTGGCGAAGAAGTGCGACGTTGCCTTAATGTTGAATACTGTTGTCAGTGTTCGGGCTGTGAAGATTGTTTCGGTTGCGTTGGTTTGCAAAATAAGAGATTTTGTATCTTTAACAAACAATATACCGAGGAAGAGTATTGGCCGCTAATTGATGAGTTAAAGATGAAGATGCTGGAACGCGATGAATACGGCGAATTTTTTCCGCTATCATTTTCGCCATCTTATTTTCTACAGACCTGTGCCGTTCTTTTTTATGGCGCGGATTTGGAGTTTGCCAAAAAAGCTGGCGTCAAATTTTTTGATCCAGAGTCAGAAGGCGCGGTCGGTGAATTAGGACAAGCCGACCAGTATGTTGATTCGTCCAGTCTGCCGAATAATTTGACGGAGTTTGATCCATCTATTTGGTCCGGTAGAGCGATTTTTGATACCAAAGCCAAAAGACGTTTTTCTTTCCTTCATCCGGAATTGGAATTTTATGGTAAACTTAAGGTCGTCCCTCCTAATATTCATTATACGGCCAGAGTAGAAAATTTATATCGTGAATTAAACGCTGGGATTTTTATTGGGACCGAATGTGCTAATTGTGGTCAGAAAATTCAAACCACAAAAAATTACGCCTATCCTGATCGTAAAATCTACTGCCATTCCTGTTATCTAAAATATCTCGAACGAAACAACTAACTCCGCCGCAGTCATTGCGAGTCCTACGAAGCAATCTAACCAAAAACAGCGACTTTAAGAGATTGCTTCGCGAGGCGCTCGCAATGACGGCGGGAGGTGGATATTATGTCTAAAACTCCAAACTACGATTCCGCCGTCAAAAAAATCCTCGACCAACTCGTCCCAGGCGAGCGCACTTGCGCTCTCACTGGCGAGAAGTGGCTAATGACCGAGGAAGAGATTGGTTGGTATAAAAAGTTCAATGTGCCGCCGTCAAAATATTCGCCGTTGACCAGAAGACGGCTGATTAACGCTAACTTTGTTTTGTTTGATATCTGGTATAACTATCACGCTGAAAATAACACTCCAATAATCAGTGTTATTCATCCGGCCAGCGGTATTCGTGTTTTGCCTGATAAGGAGTGGTTTCGGCGGGATTTTACTTCTGCGGCATATCAATACGAAGTTTCTCGGTCTTTTTTTGATCAACTTTACGAATTGACTCGTAAAGTGCCAATGGCCGCCAGTTTTAATTATCTTGAACCGGAAAATTCGATAGCTTTTATCTCTCTTGGCGATCAAGATAGTTATTTTGTCATAGCATGCAAATCAAAGCGGACATTTTACAGCTCCAACGCCTTTGAAGTTGAAGATGGCGCGGAGTTGATTTCTGTTAGTAACGCGCGGAATGTATATAATGTCGTCCGTTCGCAAAATATCCACAATTCATTGTTTGTTCGCGAATCTTTAGAATGTAGTAATTGTTGTTTCTTGTTTGACTGTCGGGACTGTGAATTTTGTTTTGGGGCAACTAATAAGAGACACGCGAAGTATATCTGGCTTAACGAACAACTTGACCAAAAAACATGGGAAGAAAGACGTGCTGAGGTTGATTTAAGTGATTCGCACACGCGAGAGGAATATGAAAAAAAATTTCAGAAATTGATGGATGAGGCGGTGTGGCCGGAAAATTTTAACATCAACGCCGAAAATTGCACCGGCGAATACATAAAAGATTCGACAGAAATTATCGATGGGTATTTGGTTTGTTCGGGAAGTAGAAATTGCGAAAAAGTTAATCATGTCCACCCGACTCCTTGTCATGATATTTACCTAGGGGCCGGAGCAGTGGGCTCGTCTGACTGTTATTGTGGTTTGGGTTTCGGACACTCACAAAACGCTAAGTATTCTCTGTGTGTCATTAATAACTGTATTGATGTAGAATATTGTAATGGCTGTTACGACTGTGAACACTGTTTCGCTTGTGTGGGTCTGCGTCGAAAAAAGTTTTGTATTTTTAACAACCAGTATTCGGAGGAAGAGTACTGGAAAAAGCTCGATGAACTCAAAACCATCATGTTATCTCGTGGAGAATATGGCGAATTTCCTCTAATGAATTTTTCCGGTCAATATTGGAAAAATAGCGCGACGGTACAAATGTACGGTGCCGACGAAAATATTTGTCGGGCACTCGGTGTGGATTTTTTTGAAGTGTCATCTTCTGGTGCCGAGGGCCCGGACAGCCAAGTTGTGCTTTCCGACCTTTCCGAAATTGAAAGTGGCGACATTAACTCCTTGGCTAACAAAGTATTTTTTGATACAGAAGCAAGACGGCGTTTTCGTTTTTTAAAACCAGAACTCCAACTTTATAAACAATTAGGTATTGCCCCACCAAGACAGCACCCAACCGTTCGGCTCGCTAAGCTATATAACGAATTGAATTTTCCTCTGACCAAAGGATCAAATTGTTTTGCTTGCCAAAAGAGAATAATCGTCAGTGAAAATATTAATCATCCGATGAGAAAAACCCACTGCCACTCCTGTTACCTAAAATATCTCGAGGAGAATAACTAACCACCCCCTCCAGGCCTCCCCTGGAAGGGGAGGACTTCGATAATTGTCTTCGAATTCCTCTCCCCTCCCAGGGAGACCAGAGAGGGATGATCGAATATGTCTAAAACCCCTAACTTCGACTCCAAAATCCAACAAATTCTTTCTACTGCCCAGCCGGGCGAGCGTGTCTGTCCGGCCACTGGCGAAACCTGGGAACTCACCCAAGAGGAGCTCGACTGGTACAAAAAATTCAATGTTGTCCCAGCTGTTCTTTCACCACTCTCCCGTAAGCGTATTCTTGGTGGATTTATGAACGGTTTTCAGTGGTGGTGGCAAAAGCATCCGGAAACCGAGGCTTCGGTTTTGTCGTATGTTCACCCTTCAAGCGGACTTCAGGTTTTGCCAGACAAAGAGTGGATCGCGAAAGATTTTTCCGAGCACAACATCCCAAATTACGCTTTGGACAAATCTTTTTTTTCGCAGTTTCGCGAGCTTCAGGTAAAAGTTCCGCTTAAAGCGACTAACAATTTGAAGGAAACGGAAAAATCCATGGCTCTTGGTTCGTTCGGCGACATTAATAGTTACTTTGTTGTTGATGGCCAGACCCGAGATTCTTTCTTTTGTCTTTTTGCCGCTGGCACTGAACGCTCGATTGAAATCCACAATGTCCTTCAGGCCATTGATAGCTATCATGTCAACGACGCTTTTAATGTTTTTAAATCGCAATACGTTTCTGATTTACGCAATTTATCCAATTCGGCCTTTGCTTTTATTGCTTCGGACTGTTCCGACTGTTTTGGCGTGGCTGTGCGCAAACACAAATCTCATATTTTCTTTAATGAACAGTTGAGCGAGCGCGAGTACAAAGAAAAAGTTTCCAAGATTGATCTAGGGAAACGTTCGGTGGTCGAAGAATGGAAAAAGAAATATTACGACTTTTTGTCCAAAGAAGTCGTCTGGCCTCACAACATGAATTTTGGAGAAGAGAATTGTCTCGGAGAATATTTAGTGCTAGCTCGTGATTGCCGGTATTGCTACGCCTGCGTCGATCAGGCCAAGAATTTGTTTCACTGTTCATTTACGGCTAACGAGGCCGTAGACAGCGCTTTTGTCACCAGCGCCACGGTTTTCAACAATTGTTTTCAGTGCGTTTTTGTTTCCCGAAGCTCTAATTGTCGCTTTTGTTATTCCGTCGGCAATTGTCAAAATTTGGAATACTGCTTTGAGTGCCTCAATTGCGAAAACTGTTTCGGCTGCGTTGGTCTTCAGCACAAAAAATTTCACATCTTCAATAAAGAATATCCCGAGGCCGAATATTGGAAGCGGGTTGATGAACTCAAATGTGCCATGGTCGATCGTGGGGAGTATGGAAATTTCTACCCGCTTTCTTACTCGCCAATTTATTTTTTGCAGTCGGCTTCTGCCCTTTATTGGCTTTCCGACGAAGAGATCGGAAAAAAACTCGGGGCTTTGATTTACGACCCGAGCTCGGCCGACGCTATCGGCGCTGGTAAGGTCGATACGAGCAAAGCTCGTTCGTCGAATGAGGTTCCTGACTCGATCGATGACATTGACGACGGTTGGTGCGGCATCCCTATTCGTGATGAAGCCATAGGTCGTTATTATACTTATCTCAAACCAGAAATCGCCTTTTATAAAGAGCACCGCATCGCCCCGCCCAACAAACATTTCATCCGTCGCATGACTGATTTAATCCACGAGGTCAATAGTGCGGTTTTTGAAGATAAAGTTTGCGACAAGTGCGGAGAGAAAATTTTGGTTTCCAAGAATTTGACGTTTCCAGTGAAGAAGATATATTGCAAAAAATGTTTTGATAAGTATTTTGAAGAAGTGAGTTAATATGTCTATTTTTCAACCAATTGTACTTGGTCTTGTTCAAGGTCTTACTGAGTTTTTGCCGATTTCTAGTTCTGGTCATCTTATTTTAATCCCTAAACTTTTCGGTTGGGCCGAGCAAGGTTTAGCTTTTGACGCCACTATACATTTAGCGACGCTCGCAGCAGTTATTGTGGCCCTTTGGGGTGATGTAAAAAATCTCGGCCTGGGAATTTTTAAAAAAAACGAAAGCGGAAAACTAGCTTGGCGAATTATCGCGGCTTC
>Ga0233425_10006378_pt1 | contig 17559 bp, 14 predicted proteins | sample Watercolumn_Towu_2_FD_181712 | JGI IMG/M metagenome (GOLD analysis project Ga0233425, IMG submission 181712) | Freshwater microbial communities from Lake Towuti, South Sulawesi, Indonesia - Watercolumn_Towuti2014_140_MG | ecosystem: Environmental > Aquatic > Freshwater > Lake | place... | reverse complement strand
CTTCAAAGTTACAATCATATAATGGGGAGAGAAATTCCTTTTATGGTTTATACCCTTGACCTTCCTGTTGAAGCAGGTTCTCAAGGTACAGATGGTCTTAATGCTCGATATACTCAAACAGGAGAAAACAGTTTAAAAAAAGAAGTAGGGTGTCGATATAAGGGTTCTAATCTGAGAAAACATATTGTACAACTTTTGGGAGATAGTATGCAGTTTGATGCAACTCACTTTGTTCAGCAATATGGATTAATGGATTTTGTCTTCGTTGATGCAAATCATGATTACGACCATACACATAATGATCAACTTCTCGCATCTGCTGTTGCACGGAAAGGTGCATTAATTCTTCAGCATGATTATGCCCGTGTTCATGAATGGCCAGGTGTTACTTCTGCTGTTGAAACTCTTGCACGAGAACAAGGAAGAAGATATTTTTGGTTGGGTGGAACTCGTACAGACTTAGAAACAACACTTGTACTTTATGTTAAATAAGATTGATAAATGGAGGATAATACCTATGAAAACTATGAACGCAATTGCATTAGACTTAGAAGGCACAGTTGTTGATGTGGAATTTGCACATCACCAAGGGCATATTCTTTCTGCACAAGATATTGGTATTGACCTTACTGTTGATGATTGTTTTGCTCTTTTGCCGCATTTTATTGGCGGACCAGATGATAAGGTTGCAGAAGATATTGTTCGATTAGCAGAACAACGTGAAATTTATGGAAAAAAGCCAGAAGATGTTCTCGCTACTAAGCGGGTTCATTATGAAAAGTTATTACGAACTGCGGACATTCGCCCACGACAGGGATTTTTGGACTTTTATCGTGCTGTTTCTGCTTTGGGATATTATTTTACTATTGGTTCTCTTACTGCTCAAGAGCAAGCAAGAGTTCTTTTGGATAGAAGTGGAATTGGTGCATTAATTGGTGAAGACAACATTGTTTTGCGTGAACACGTTCAACATGTTAAACCTGCTCCTGATGTTTGGTATGAAACTGCAAAAAGAGCCGGTGTAAATCCCTCTCATCAAATAGTGTTTGAGGATTCTCCTAAAGGAATATGCGGAGCAGTATCTATTGGTGCTTACTGCATTGGCATGCCTGTGTATAACAGACCAGATGCAATAAATGCATTACTTCAAGCAGGCGCAAAACGAATTTTCATGCAATGGAATGAAATTAATCCAGAAGCATTGATGAGAAATATTGCTTCTGAACGACAAGAAATGAAATAAATGACAATACCACATTATGTTCTTAGTGAACTAGGAGATAGGGTCTATTCATCACCATCATTAGAAGAAATAAATCCACAATCAATTACTCCTCAATCATCAAGGCTTGCACTTCTTGATAGAGATGGTGTTATTGTTGTAAAAGCCCCAAAATCACAGTATCATCTTGTTCCCGACGACATAAGATTATTGCTTGGTGTTGGAGAAGCAATTCACATCATTAATGAAGAAGGTATTCCTGTTGTTGTTATTACAAATCAACCTGCAGTTTACAAAGGACAGTTAAGTCATGTCGGAATGGTTGCTCTTGATACTCGAATGCAAGAGTACTTAGATAAACATCATGCACATATTGATGCAGTTATTTATTGCCCTCACCCCTCGGGAAAGGAAAAAAACATCTCCTTAGAAAAGATTTGCACATGTAGAAAACCAAATCCTGGAATGGTTGAGCTTGCTTTGCGATTATATCCTACTTCAAGAGAAGAGGTGTATATGTTTGGAGATTTTGAAAGTGATATTCAACTCGCAAGAAATGCAGGAATTAATCCAATTTATGTTGCTACTGCTCATGACGAATTTGCAAAAATGCAAGAAAGCATTAGACAAAAACATCCAGAAGTATTTGCTCATGCACAATATCCAACTCTTTTAGAAGCTGTGCAACAAACAATTTTGCGCAGATAACTTTTTAACTTTCCTCATATTCTTCATTTTCATGAAATGTTTTGTCTGTCAATCTGAAAATCAAAGAATCATTAATGCAAAAGCAGCAGTAATGCTTCATTGCAACACCTGTGGTGCAGAGTGGCAACAACAACAAAAAGAATATGTGTACACAGAAGACTATTACAAAAAAATCTGGGGTTATTCTGAAGAAACAGATGCATGTGTTGCAAAATCAAAATATGCAATGTCAAAAAAAGCTCTTGCAATAATAAAACAGTACAATCCGCAAACAATTCTTGACGTTGGCTGTGGGTTAGGATATCTGATGTCATTTCTTAAAAACTATGACGTAGAAGGGGTGGAAATTTCAAATTTTGCGAGAGAAATTGCAGAAAAAAGAACAGGAAAAAAAGTATATCAAACATTTAAAGAAATTAAAAAAAAGTATGATCTTCTTGTCTTTTTTGATTCATTTGAACACATCAAAGATCAAGAAGAATTATTCAATGATATCCAACGATTGTTAAATAAAAATGGAAAAGTAATAGTCATTATGCCAGCATCAGATTCATGCACAGCAAAAATTTTAGGAAAGTATTGGATAGAATACAAACAAGATCATATATTATTTTATTCTAAAAAAGCGTTCAAAATACAGTTAGAAAAATATCAATTCAAACCCATTTTAATAAAACCTATTTGGAAAACAGTGACAATCTATTATCTTCTCTCATATCTTTCATTTTTTCACGCTGGATTTTTGAAAAATGTAAGAACAATTCTTCCTAGTTTTATATTGAATATTCCAATTTCAATTCCTATAGGTCAGATGTTGGTTGTGTTTGAAAGAAAGTAATGTCCGTTCTCTTTTTTGTTTAGTAATTTGTTAGAAAGAGTTACTCTAAATTTTCATTACCTGCATAAGCAAGTGAGCTTTTGCTTGGCCCCGAATTGCCCAGTAATCGAGAAACATGTTAGTGCAAGTATTGAAAAATAATAAGCGTTAAGAAGACCATAAACAAAAGAGAATGAAAGATAAACAAATTATATAAACCTGCAATCATTTCAATCTCCCATGAAACTTTCCATCATAATCCCTGTCTACAACGAAGCAGCAACGTTTGAAAAGCTTATGGAAAAAGTTCTAGCAGTAAAAATTCCAAAAATAACAAAAGAGATTATCATTGTTGAGAGTAATTCTATAGATGGAACAAATAAACTTGTACAACAATATGAAAAGAAATGCAAAGTGCTGTATCAAGAAAAAGCAATGGGAAAAGGCAATGCGTTAAAGCGTGGATTTCAACACGCAACAGGAGATATTATACTTATTCAAGACGCAGATTTGGAATACAATCCACATGAATATCCACAGTTAATAGAACCAATTGTTGCAGGAAAAACTGCATTTGTATTAGGCAGCAGACCTTTAGGAAAAGAGAGTTGGAGTATTAGAAAATATGCAGGATATTTTTTTTATGCGCGATTATTGAATATAGGTGGGCTTGCCTACAATTTTCTCTTTAATTTCTTATATAATGTCTGGTTGACAGATCCTTCAACAATGTACAAAGTGTTTAAGAAAGAGTGTATCAAAGACATCACATTCAAATGCAATTATTTTGATTTAGATTGGGAGATTGTTGCAAAATTAATTAAAAAAGGATACATCCCGTTAGAAGTTCCTATCAGCTACACCTCGCGTTCATTGCATGAAGGAAAGAAAATCAAATTTTTAAGAGATGGTTTTTTAGTGTTCTGGGCAATTCTCAGATTTCGCTTTTTTGACTAAAATATTATAAACTGCTTTCCTTTTCCATACAGCATGGCAAAGGTTTCATTGTGGTACATGCATCCAAGACTCTATGATCTTGGTATGCTTCTCATTAATAGTTCATTTTATTTGAAAATATACAAAGAAATTGCTGCAAGAATTCCAGAAAAAAGTTCTGTTCTTGATATAGGTGCTGGCCCATGCACACTTCAGCGTTATTTAAAAAACTGCATGTATGAAGCATGGGATACAAATCCGCATTTTGTCAATGCTGTTCTTAAAAAAGGAATTCGTGCAACATTGATTGATGCAGTAACAGCAGATATTCCAAAAAATACCTATGATTATATTGTTTTAAGCGGCGTACTTCATCACATTCATCCGTATGAAAAAGAACTCATGAAAAAATGTCTTGCTGCAGCAAAAACAGTGATTGTTGTTGAACCATTTGCAAATCCAAAAAAAGAAACGCGACGCATATACCGCTTTTTGCGAAACATAAGAAGAAAAACATTCTTAGAACGCTGGATTGGAGAGTATGATGGAAGAAACCATCCAGATACCATTACAATTCACACAGAAGAAGAGCTGAGTGCATTTTTGGATTCATTCGGCAAAAATACAAAAACATATATTGGTGATGAAATAATCACTATATTCACAAAATGATATTTTCAATTATCTTTTTTTTCTTGTTGTTGCTTTTCATAGGTTTCTCACTGTTGTATGTTTCAAAAATTCACCTCTCTTACGACTGGTTTGTCAGAATTATCATATATCTTGGGACAGGTCTTGGCGTTCTGGTATTGCTCATAATATTATTTGATGTTATCGGCATTCCCCTCGATTGGAAAATTTTTGCAATTATCTCGTTAATTTGTCCAGCATATTATTTTATTGTTGAAGGAAAAAGAAAAATTCCCGCAATTTCTTTTGCAGTTTCTCAAAACTATATCTATTATGCTTTTGTTAGTATTGCTACAATTCTTCTTTTTGCAACATATTATCAAGGAGCATTTGCGTACCCCTATCTTGAAGATGACGACCCGTGGAGTCATGCAGTCGCTGTCAAGTATGTTGCAGAACAAAAAACATATGCGCAAGAGCCTGAGCAAATCTCACATTATCTTGAACCATATCCTCCAACGTTTGATGCAATGCTGGGATTAATGTATCAGATAAATGGTTCTGTATTTCTGACATTAAAAATATTCAATATTCTTTTGATTGCTCTTGGCATTTTATTTTTCTTTGTGTTTGTTATGGAATTGTTTAATATCCGCATTGCAACAGCAGCAGCGATTATTCTCGTTGCTTTGCCAAGTTTTATGAGTCATTTTATCTGGAGTCATACGCTAGGATTAGTGCTGTTCTTTCCTGCTTTTTTCACTGCATATAAAGCATTTTCAGATAAGCAGTGGATGTTTTCTGCAGTAATCCTTATTGCTGCAGAAATGATTGCACATCCTTTTGTGTCTGTTTTGTTTGGAATATTTTTTATTCTTTTTTTGTTAGTGTTTTTGTTTCAACAAGAGTATCAATCATTCAAAAATGGATTTACCATTGGATTTTGTGGAGTTTTGTTAAGTGTTCTGTATTGGGGCCAACAGCTCATAAAACATGGATTACATGCAGTATTATATAGTCACACAGGTGGCTTTGGAGGAGTAGCAAGCACAGGCATTGAAACAGCAGCAGATATGTACATTAATCCTGCATATACACTGTGGGATTTGCTTATTGCACCAACTGTAACAAAAATAGACCAGCCAATAGGTTTTGGTGTTCTTGCATTTCTGCTTGCAGTGTGTGGCTTCATCTATCTTTTTGTGAGATACAAAGAAAAGAATCACGTTATTATCATCAGCTGGTTTATTCTTACATTCATTGGCTTAATGGGCGGCCATTTGCCGTTCAGTATTTTAACGCACAGATTCTGGGCATATGTATCAATACCATTAGCAATCTCTGCAGGTATTTTTGTTGTCTTTATTTTAGAAAAATTGTGGAACAGAAAAGTAATATTCACTACATCCAGTATAATCATTGCCATAGGAATATTTGGCATTCCATTTTTTGAAGAATTTAATGTTTATACGTCTTGGTATCCAAAGTATGTTGTTGAAACAGCGCAGTGGCCTCCAGGAACAGATTGGAGTAGCATCCCTGAATTAGAAGCATATATGTGGATGCATGATACTCTAAAGAATAAAAAAGTCTTCAGCCTCTGTAAAGAAGAGCGATATCTTATTGGTTTTGATATAGAAACAGAATTTCCAAATCCAAAAACAGATGCATTCAGAAAAAATCTTGCAAATACTTCTATAGAAAACATTAATGTATTTGCAGCAGAATACGAGTATATTTCTCTTGAATACAGCTGTGTAAAAAAAGCATACTTGACAGAAGAACAATTAAATGCACTTGCAAATCAACTTGCACAGCAATATTCTGTTGTGTTTATGAATGATGAGGTTGTTATTTACCAGAAGAATTCTTAACACTCAGGAGAATTAATTCTGCATCAGTGTAGCATGAAGAAGGAAAACTTTTGTGGTTTTTTAATGCATGAGGAATATCATTACTTTTAAGATACTGTTCTGCACATGCAACATCAACATTAGCTAAACCTCGGAATGCAATAAAGATTTCTCCTTCTGTTGTCTCTTGCTCTATAATTCCTTTCCAAAACTCAACAGTTTCACCTTGCTGATAACGAGCATAAGCAGATAAGATAAGTTCATGAAGAGGAGGATTTGGACGTTTTGAGTGCAATGGTTGCCATAATTGTGCAGATTGTTTGTCATATGTTCTTTCAACAACATATCTTTTGAGAACCTGATTTATTTCATGTGACTCTTCATAAGATTTTATAGTCATATCTTCTGTTAATGCGTAAAATAATTCACCTAATCCATGCTCTCCTAAATTTCTATCCGAGGTGAGTACTTCATAAATTCCCTGCCAGAATAGATTAACAGAAACTCCATGTTCAGTTAAATCTAAATAAAAACGTTGGAGTTCTGTATGTCCACAAATGTCTGCAGGATCTTGTTGATGTTTTATGTCTTCAGGCCATGGATAATCAAAAGTGCTTGCAGTATAAGGGATGTAAGGATATCGAGAATCTGTAATTCCATCAACAATAACTTTATCTCCTCGAAGAATTGAAGTAATAATATCTGCAATATTTTCTGATGTTGCGCGTGTAAAACGTTGTATCTCCTTAGGATTTGACATTGCAACAAAGGAAGAGTATGAAATTTATATAGTTTTCCAATACTAAAAATCATAGTATTTTTTCGATAAATCTTTTTAAACCAATAATCATTTTTTATGTCATGGATCTCTTTGAATGCAAAAAACAATGCTATAATGGCAATCTCACACAAGGATGCAGACTCTGCGTTAGTGGAGAAAAATCTGTTCTTTTTGTGACAGGTCTCTGCCCACAGCATTGCTTTTACTGCCCGATTTCTGACAAAAAATCACAGCAAGATGTTACGTACATCAATGAAACTCCTGTGAAGACATTTGAAGACATTGCTGAAGAGATAAAACTCTGCAAAAGCAAAGGAATTTCGTTAACAGGTGGAGATCCGTTAGCAAGAATAGAACGCTCTGTCGAATATATAAAAAAACTAAAAGAAAAATTCGGCAAACAATTTCATATCCATTTGTACACTTCTTTGGAATTATTCACACATGAAAATCTAAAAAAATTGTTTGACGCAGGTTTAGATGAAATTCGATGCCATCCAGATGTTCTCAATAAAAAGCATTGGGAAAGAATCAAGAATGCAGCTGCATTTTCATGGACATTTGGCATGGAAATTCCTGCATTGCCAGATAAAGAAAAAGAAACAAGAGAACTTATTGATTTTGCAAAACAATATGTGCAGTTCATAAATATAAATGAATTGGAATATTCTGATACAAACGCCTGCAATTTAGAAGGCAAATATGAAACAAAAGACAGCTCTTCGTATGGTATTTCTGGTTCTGAACAAATAGCAAGAACACTTTTAGAGAAATACAAAAACATCAACATGCATTATTGCAGTGCATCATTTAAAGATAATATCCAAATGAAGCGGAGAATCCACAAGCGTGCAGAAAGCATTAAATTAAAAGGAGAAGAGATTACAGAAGATGGAACAATAAAGCGTGGCGTTGTATATTTGCCAGAAACAAAACCAGGTATTGGATATAGAGAAATGCTAAACAAATTGACAGCTGAGCAGAAAAAAGAGTATTTGAAGAAATTAGAAGAAGCGAACACAGTATTGCATTTTACTGTCGATGATAAAAAGTTCAGGCTTTTGTGCGGATTAAAAGAACTTCTTGCTCGTAAAAAAATAGTAAAACAAATGAAATTAGTTCCTGCAATAGTCGAAGAATACCCAACCTATGATGCATTTGAAGTTGAGATAGACTTTCTCTAACTATAATGCATTTTATATCTCGTAATCCCTGCAATGCCTCCTAAGCCATCAATCTTTTTGCCTCCTTCATGTTCAGCGCTGATAATGTGAACATTGCCGTTTGCATTGTCAACTGTCTTCATAATCCATTCAATGTTTCCAAATGTATTTTCCTGCCGTGTTTTCAGTATCAATGCATCTGTCAGCAATAAATCTTGTATAGCGCCAGATTCTGCTGCTTTTTGCACTTCTTTAATTCCATACACTGCATTGCCGTCTTTCACTATCTCCTTAAACAACGCATCAACAAGCACCATGTCCTTAACAATCCTGTCATCTTTTAATGCTGCAAGTGTTTCTGGCCGTTTCAATACCTCTTCAAATGCAGTTTTGCTCACATCACTGCACCCCGCTAATACTACTTTTTTTGCAATTTCTTTTTGTTTTACCTGTTCCTGCAAATAATCCTTCCAAAATCCAGGGCTTGCAAGAATTATTTTATCCAATTTATATCGAACATCATACTCTTCAATTTGTTTGATAACATCAACGTAAAATGTTGACTTCACTTTTTCAGGGCTTGCTTTTCTCTGAACCTCGCCTTTCATTTCAAGCAAAAATTCATATCCATACTTTTTCATCAATGCAAAGTATGCGCTGTCTCTGTCAACAATGCAAATAAGTGCATTCGCCTGTTTTGTTTCAGCAGCCTCTTTTAATTTTTCAAGTTGATAGTTCAGCCACTTTTGTTTTGTTATAGTAATCTCAGACCCAATTTCCACGTTAAATGTGTGGTATGTCCCCCGAGGAACATCCTCTGGCCCTTGGACAATCTTGCCAGAAACCCGCAGCATGTTTGCATACTTGTGAAATTCAACGTTTTCCACTGCAAGCTGAAGATACACAGTTTTTCTAAATGCAGGTTGATTTTCATTGCCTGTTTTTATTTTTCGTTCAGTCGGCCCAGAAACAAGATCTTGCACCTCAATAATGCCGCTGAGATACCAAAGATCGTCAAGAGTATCAAGAATAACTTTAATCTCTCCTTGTTTCAGATTTTTGTGAACTATTCGCATGACTTGATAAATCTTCTTGACCTATTTATGTCTTTTCCTCGAATTTCAGAAAACCTTTTATATGCCTACATCCCTAAAATCAATGTATATAGTCATATTCATAAAAAAAGAGGGATACTCTATGAAAAAAGCACAAAGTGCAGGCTCTGCTGCAACACTGGTTATTCTTATTGCAGGATTGATTTTATTGTACATCTTATTTCTGCCGTCAGAACAAAGGCAGGAATTGTTAGGAGACGAGTACATATACCCCTCTTCTGGCACAGAAACAACTGCTGAGACTCCAGAACAAACAATCGCCTCTCTCGTCGATGAAACAATACTCTCAGAAAGCCCTGGCAGAATATATTATCTTAAAGAATCAGAATATGAACATTCGTTATCTGCAGTGAATTTGTACACACTTACTGAATCACAGGTTCTTTTGAGTGCAGAATCATTATATGTCAAAAATGGCATCTTTGACCAGCTGTCGAGAAATATTACCTTAAACATAAATGATCCTGATTACACAGATAATGTCCTTCTGACGTTTAGTGCAGAAGGCACTGGAAGATTAACAATCAAACTCAATGGAGTTGTTGTCTTTGACAATGAAGTTTCAGGCACAGTAAATCCAATTGACTTAAGCGACTATTATCTCACTGATGTAAATACTCTTGAGTTCAGTGTCAGTGATGTCGGCTACAGATTCTGGACAACAAATGAGTGCCAAATAACAAATATCCAAGTAAGCGGCGATGTGACTGATATCAGCCAGCAGACAAGTAAAACAACATTTACTGTCTCAGATACTGAAAAGTTTAATCTCGAACGAGCGCGATTATATTTCTACCCAGACTGCAACCCAAGAGAAGTTGGCTCATTGCGAATTAATGTCAACAATCAGATGGTGTATGATTCTATTCCTGACTGCCAGCAGATTAATGTCGTTGAATTTTCGCCAACAGCATTATCTGCAGGAGACAATTATTTATTGTTCAAGGCAGAAAAAGGCAAATATCTTATCTATAGCATCGCAGTGAAGACAGAGCTTGCAGAGCAGGAATTCCCTGTCTATTACTTTGATATTGACGAAGATGCATTTATCGCATCAACAGATGTAGACAGAAGTGCATTTGAGCAAGACTACGAATGTGGTGACAGCGACAACTATTGTCCAGATGGCTGTGGAGAAGATAATGATCCTGACTGCTGTTTTGAGAGCAGAAACATGTACTGGTGCGATGTCCAGCCAAGCTCAACAGAGTTCAGGTGTACTGAGATTAGTGAAGCAGATACAAGCATATGCAGTTACTGCGCATCAGGGTATGAAGATAAAAATGGCTATGCGCCAAGTGAGTGCGACGGCTTGTGCGGAGATGACCATGATGGATACTGTGCAGAAGGGTGCAGTAAATATTATGATAGAGACTGCTGTTTTGATGAAGATGAAGATAATTTCTGGTGCGACCATGTTCCGCAGTATGGACTTGAAAACACCTGCGAAACAAGCTTAAGTGAAGATGAATGTAAAGACTGCGAGTACGAAAGTCAAGGGCAGAGTTATACTGACTTTTGTCCATCAGAAGCAGGAACAAAAACAATAGATATCTATGAGTTCTATCCAGGATATGAAACATGGATTGTGTTCACATTTGTTGATGAAGATGAAACAAAAACAGCAAATGTGTATGTCAACGGCCATAAATTTTATCTTGACACAAAAAGCATGACCTATGAAAGACAAGTTACAGACTATATAGAGCCAGGCTCAAATGCAGTCAAGATAGAACCAACACGAAGCCTTGAGATTAGAAAGCTTGAAGTAATCGTAAAAAAAGCTGAATAATTATAAAAGAGGGACTCATGAGCTGGTTTGATTCAGTATTGCAAACAGGATATAAAGCAAAAGCTGGAATCATTACTGCATTGAATCACGCAAAAAGTCATGTTCCTGCGATTAAAGAGAACGTACAATCATGGGTTGCAGAAAGAAATGCTGAGCATCAGCGTCTTTCAGCTGAGCGAGAAAATGCACAGCAGCGCATAGTTGCATTAAAAGACCAAAACAGATTTAGAGGAATGACGCATGAACAGCGTGCTGCTGAAATAACGCAAACTGCGCAAAATATGCCTGGCGGGACACAAATACTTCATGCACATCCTGTAGGCAGAGCAATCACTGCACCGTTTAAGTTTGTAAGCAGTGCCATTCTTTCTTTAGGCAAAAAAGGCGTGCAAATAGCTCCACGAGTTACTCCTGGAAGCAATACATGGTTGATTATTCTTGCATTAGCATATCATCTTTTCATCATTTTGCGTGGTGCTCCAACACTAATGACCAGAATATGGGCGAATGTAATAATGATTCTCCTCATCACATTAGTTATTTTCGATAGTTCTGAAAGAAATGGTGACAATTATAGAATCTTAATTCTTATTGCATTAGTATTTGAAATAGCGCTTCCATATATTGTCCAAACATTTTCTGTTTTTCAGAAAGTAGACTTTATACAATTGTATATTGCAAATGGGTTTATTGTACTAACATGGCTGTATTATGCAGTATTTGTACGAGGAAAAGACCTTGAAACAGGTTTGACAAAATGGTTGAGAATTGCGATTATTCTGTTCTGGCTTGGAGTTGCCTATTCATTCATCGGCCAAAGTTTTGTTGAGTTCAATGAAGTTGAATTAGACAATGCAAGTATGCAAGCATGGTCAGCTGCAAAATTAGTATTTTCAAGATCATATGAAGGCTGGGCAACAGTAGGGAATACAATCAAGTCAGGATTTTCAAATGTCAAAACAATATTCACCTTGCGCATGAAGCAGGCAACTGGCGAGTATTATTTTGGTGTTGTGGAGGAAAATGAAAAAGAACCATTAGGTGTGTATCTTGAAAACCTTAAATCTTCACAAACAGAGTATGAAGATAATGAACCAATAACGATTTATGCAACATTAATGGCAAAAACACTTGACGACACAGTTAATGTAAAAGTAGGCTGCTATGCTGGAGAAGAAGAAAATAAGATTCAAGGAACAGTGTATCCATCAGAATCATTTGAAATCTCAAATTTACAGCAAGAAGAGCTTGACTGCACGTTTGACAGGTTAAGCAAAGGCACGCATAAAGTAACTTACACTGCAGATTTTAATTTTGAAACAGTAGGGTATCTTAAAAGATATTTTGCAGACAGAAATGCAATTGCTGCTGCAACTCGCCAGAACATTGATCTTTTAGAAGAGTATCAGATTATTGACACAAATCCTGTTGCGCATTATACAAATGGCCCTGTTGCAATGGGTATTGGTCCAGAGCAGGCATTAATAGGCATTAGTGAAGATTATGCTGTCAAACCCAGGCTTGCATTTACTCTTGACAGTACAAAAGGCTGGGGAGGCACTATTGCAAAACTCAATGAAGTTGTTCTTATTATTCCAGAAGAAATGTCTCTTGATACAACACAATGTACAGACAAAAACTGGATTGAATACAGTGCTGAGGATTGTGCAGAAAGCGAGATTGAACATGAAAGCAGAATATATCAAGAATGCAATGAAGACGAATCCTGTGTACAGGAAAAGTGTGAAGCGCAGCTTGAAAGCTACAATGCATATTCATTAGATGTCGATAACCCTTCGTATACAAACATCAAGGATTACATAACGTTAAGCTGCAGAATGAATGTCGACAATGCCATAGAACTGCTGGGAGCCACACCAATTGCAACACAGTACTTTTATGTCAAAGCACGATATGATTACCAAACAAGCGAAGACACGAGTGTAACTGTTGAAGCTGCAAAAGACAGTACAATTACAATTGAAGGCGCATCATTAAAGAGCGATTCAGTGCCGTCGTTTACATTAAGTGATAAGGAAAGAGAATTGCAGTTTATTTTTTACAATTATGGTGATTATTTGTTTGATGCACAGCAAAAGTTCAATATTCCAGTATGTGATATTGCAGGAATAATTGCATATCCTAGCCATTCAAATCCAACGTATTTTGTGGACGGAAAAAAAGGCCTCATGGCAGTTCCAGATTCAATTATTGTACAATATCAATCAACAGCAGGATATTCAAGCCCACAACCATACGATCCTGAAACAAATATCATGATAGGCACAGCACTGATGCAATATATATATAGTATCGCAACAGACGATGAAACACGATTTATGGCGTATTATCTCGAGATTAATGATATTGAAGAATACGACCAAAATGCAAACAACTATGCAGCATTTGTAAAAGGATATAAAGAAAAATGTGAAGAGCTGGGATTAAACATTCCTCCAGCAGTATCTGAAACAGGTGTTGAAAGTGCATATTATGCAGGCAGTTATTCCTCTCCATTAACATCATTAGCTGCACCAGTAATGTTGTTTACAGCAGATGCAAAACCTGTTGCAATTTCTGCAGTAGAATCAGCAGCACCAGTATTTGGAGAAGCTGATGTTTTGTATTGGATTCCTGTTTTCCATTTATATTATAATTCAGTTGATAGAGATGATACATTGCGTGAACCATTAGGTTGGACGAGTTTTGAAAATATTCCTTTATTGCAAATGTATTATTCCTCAACTGAAGATACTGCGTATTACAGATACTTCACAGACTTTGTTGTGAATACAGATCCTTTAGTGGAAGATGAAGACACAGAAATAGTTCCAGACATTTTATATGTTGAATATACTGGCTCAGAAATAATTGTAAAGCTGGCAAATAATCCAACAGACAAAACAAAATTAAGTCAGATTTGCGACGTGCCATGGACAAAAGATACTGCAATGCAAACCTGTATTCCTGGATTAATTATCAGAAATATGATTACTGATGAAAGTCTTTTAGGCAGTGGTGTTGCACAAGTTCAGCTTGACTGGAGTGTTGCCAGACAAATGGAGGCAGCATCATGAAATTCCATCAGTGTCAGCTATATATTATAACTGCAATATTTGTAGCAATACTTGCAAGCTGCACCTATGAATCAACTGTATACACTTCAAATGAAGAATTCTGGGAAGGAACTGATGGCCTGCTCTTTTCGTTTCTTGATAACAATCCTCCTGAAATAGTGTATGAAAACATGCCGTTCAACATTGCGTTTGACCTTGAAAATCTTGGAGCGCATACTGCAACAGCATATATGACTCTATCTATAGAAGATGATTATATGTGCATTCTTGACGACAATAATGACTGTTCATTATTTAACCCCTTAAGTCAATTGCCTGCATCTGTGCAGAATCAGTTTGCAGAGTATGATGCAGCAATAAAAGAATATCAGACACAACTGAAGATTGCAACAGATTCTGATCAGATAACACAATTAAATAAACAAATCCAAACTGCACAAAAAAATAAACAGCGATTGCAAAGTCTTATTGCAATTGAAAATCCGTACAAAACAAAATTATTTTCTTTAGAAGGCAAATCTATTTTCAATTACCAAGGCGGCTCAGATGTCATAAGTTACAATGCACAGGCAAAAACAGCAGGAAGCATGAGTGAAACACATGACATCCAAATTATTGCAACTGCATGTTACGAGTATGTCACAGAGTGGAACCAAGAAGTATGCATTGACACAGATATCAATAAAATGAACATTTTTCCAGGTGCGTGTGAAGCAACAGACATTAGTCTCAACAGCCAAGGTGCGCCGCTGGCAATTACTGAAATAGAAACAAAAATGCTTCCAACAGGAACAGGATACATCAGGCCAATGTTTATTATACACGTCCAGAATAGCGGAAATGGAAGGATTATAAACAAAGAAAAAACCCAGCATGCCTGCACTGCAACAGGCATTGAGTCAAAAGATTACAATATGGTTTTCTTAAAGGAGTTCATGCTTTCCAGTGAGCAGTTAAAGTATGATTTTAATGGGTATGATATCAACACAGGAAAAGAACTAAATCCTAGTGCAGATGGAGACACTATCTCCTGCTCGCCGAATCCATTAATATTGAAAAATGACGGCAACGATTATATTACATGTATAGTCAATGAAGATGCAGCAGAAGATGATATGCTTTCTTTGAATCAGGCGCCGTATGCAACAGAACTATCGCTATTGTTTGAGTACGGCTATACTGAATCACAGACAAAAGAGGTAACAATTAAACGAATATGAAAAAGTACAGTATATTCACATGTTTTGTATTTTTTATGTTAATGGTAGCAAGCTGTACATTGTATAATAACTACACTCCTGAAGGACAGGAAGAGTACAGAACAGGCACTCAAGGAATTGAAGTCTCATTCCTTAATGAGTTGGTTTTTTATGATCAAGAATATCTCAATCTTCAGCTTCGTGTAGACAATAAAGGAGCATATAATGAACCAACAGGAAAAATAGTGCTCAGTGGCTATGATCCTACTATTGTCAAAATAAGTTCTGACCCTATTGACCTGCCAGAAGAATTAACAGGAAAAAATTATGTTGCGCCGTATGGAAGCACGTATTTTGTAACATCAGAGGAAAATGGTCCTGTAAACCTCGCGTTAGCAGATAGCTATGAATCTACAATGCAGGCAAGTGTATGTTATACATATCAAACCATTGCAACACCCACAGCATGCTTGTTGTATTATCCTGAAGATACAAATATCTGCAGGCAAGAAACTATTATTCTCTCTCCACAAGGAGGTCCTGTTGGTGTAAATGAAATAAAACAACAATATATGCAAGACCAAGTACGATTTACTGCAATGATTCAGCATTATGGAGAAGGCACTGTTGTCAATCCGTATGATACTGAAGCATATGAAAACTGTCCATTTTTACTTCAGCAAGACAATATTAACCATGTCAATGTTAAAATGGAAATTAATGGATTAGGCGAACCAGCGTGTGTGCCAAGCAACGGCTATATTGCATTGAATGAAAATGGCCAGGGAATTATCACATGTACATTTACATTACGAGAGCAGAAAACATATACAACTCCGCTAAAGATAACTATAGATTATGCATACCTTTCTGTCGTAGAAGAACCATTTACCATCCATCAAAGTAGCAGTACTGATAGAGAACAAGGAAATGAAGGATATCCTGGAGATTCAGAAGAAAGCATCTATGATTCAGGATGTTACTGTAGTGATGCAAATATGAAAAAGTGGGGCGGTTGTGTGTGTCTGCATATTGGTGGCATTAATTATTATTGCCTTGAAGGTCAGAATGATATATATGTTGCAGGAAAAGCAGGAGATATAATTGAGTATGAAGTGCACGGCTCTTCTACAGTGAATAAGTGCGGAAGTTCAAGCAGCCCAAAAACATCCTGCCCGTATGCTGGCTCAACAACTATCCCAAAACTTCTGTCAATTTACGGGACAGTAAGTGATGGAAGAACAGTATCAGAACGATGTAATATTAAGATATCTTAAAAACAAACCAAGTAAAACATAATGTTTATATACCTGTTTTGCGAAAAAGAGTGTAATAAGGAGGGATTTTCATGAATAAAATTGCAATTCTTATCTCAGTATTATTAGTAGCAGCAGTTCTTGCAGGATGCAACCAAAGCCAGACATCTCCAACTGCAAGTGGCATTTGGATTGGCGGTTCTAATGGATTGTACGCAGAATTCGAACAATTTGGCACTAACAATGAAATCTATGAAGATGAAGCATTTCCAATAGTAGTTTTACTGCAAAATAAAGGAGAATTCGCACTTCAGGCAAATGAAGTTGATTTAAAAATAAAAGGAATTTCTGAGAGTGATTTTTCAGGAGTTGATTTTGAAAAAACAAACAGTGACAAGTTAGACAAAGTAACAGAGTTTTTGCCAGACGGAGGCTATGAAAGAGTAAATTTCGGAGATGCAGTATACGAAGGATTGACTGGAACATATTATGATGCAAATATTTATTTAGAATATACATATCCGTATGCAACATATGTTTCTGTACCAGATGTGTGCTTTAAAGAAGATTTGCGGGATGAACGTGTCTGTGATGTAACAGGAACAAAAGCAGCATCTGCATCAGCAGGACCAATCCAGATTGGCACTGTAACAGAAAAACCGTATGGCAGCGGCAAAATATACCTTGAAATCCCTCTTTATAATGCAGGAAATGGCAGAAGCAAGGCATATGTAGGAAATGATTTTTCAACAATATATGACATAGTAGGCTTTGAAGTAAAAACTGCTGGAATGGAATGTAATTCACGAGGAGATCCTTCAATTGCACGAATGCCGCGAGCAACAGCAGAAGATGCAGGAACTTCAACAACATATATTATCTGCACAAGTGACATGTTAGAAGATGGTGCATTGTACACAAAGCAGGTTGACATTACATTAACCTACTTCTACCAAGACTTAACATCAACACAAGTCAGAATAAAAGAAAATCCAGATTTGGATTAAATT
>Ga0233425_10006377_pt1 | contig 17560 bp, 13 predicted proteins | sample Watercolumn_Towu_2_FD_181712 | JGI IMG/M metagenome (GOLD analysis project Ga0233425, IMG submission 181712) | Freshwater microbial communities from Lake Towuti, South Sulawesi, Indonesia - Watercolumn_Towuti2014_140_MG | ecosystem: Environmental > Aquatic > Freshwater > Lake | place... | reverse complement strand
CTGGCCGCGGCGGCCGGCTTCTCGCGCCAGCACTTCGGAGAGTTGTTCCGGCAGCACTTCGGCGCCCCGCCGATCGCGCACCTGATCCGGAGCCGCCTGCGGCTGGCGGCGCATCTGCTTCGGGACCGCAACCGGCGGGTGGGCGAGGTGGCGAGGGCGGCGGGTTTTGCCGACCCGTTCCACTTCTCGCGGTGCTTCCGCCGCGAGTACGGGCTCAGCCCGCGCGCCTGGCGCAGCCGCTGGAGCCGTGGCCCGGCCGAGACGCCCGCCGGCGGCCGGGACGCCGAGCGCGCCGCCGACGGCTCGCGCCGCGGAGCGCGAGCATCCGCCGCGCGACGTCCCGCGCGGGATCGCTGAGGATCGCTCCCGCCGGGACGCGCGGGGCTCGCCGCGAAGCCCTCGGCGGGCCGTGCCTTCGTGATCTTCGTGGACGTTTGCGGCCTTCGGGGTTTCGCCTCCTCGCCGCCCGTTTACGGTGCGGGGCGTTCCTGCTATCGTGGCCGGATGAACACGACCCGATCGAAAGTCCTTTCGCTGTCCGACGACCGCGCGGCCGTCACGCTGTACGACGATTTCTCCGGGGAGCTGGTCGACCGCGAGCGCGGCGTCACGTGGCGGATGTCGCCCTGCGGCCTGCAGGAATACGGCCCGCTTTCCGAGTGCGCGATCTGGAACCGGATGGGGCGGTCCTACATGGACCACTACCCGGCCACGTTCCGCGCGCGGCGGACGGACGCGGGGCTGCGCGTGGCGGTGCTCGACCCGCTCGGGCAGCCGCGCGGCGAGCTGACCTGCGCGGTGACGGTCGGGGACGGCGCCGTCCGTTTCCGCATCGACGAGATCGACGAGGCCCTGCCCTCCCTCGTCTTCCCGCCGTACCTGGAGTCGGACAGCCTGGTCGTGCCGCGGATTCTGGGCGAGTGGTGGCGGGACGACTCGGCCGGCACGCAGTTCATGATGCCGGCGTCGGGGTGGGGCATGCGGTGGTTCGGCGGTCTGCGCGGCGAGCACGGCTGGGTGGCGATCGTGGAGGACGGCTACGCGGACAGCGGCGTCTACGTCTCCCGCCGGGCGGCGAGCGCGGCGTGGCAGAAGTCCATGCGCCAGTGGCAGGGCGGGCGGTGCGTGTCGATCCGTTTCACCGGCGGCGGCTACGTCGGTCAGGCGAAGGCGTTCCGCGCCTGGGCCCGCGGCCACGGCCTCTTCACGAGCCTGCGCGAGAAGGAGGAGGCGCGGCCGCCGCTCGGGAACCTCATCGGCGGCCGGAACCTGGCGTTCTTCCAGGGCTATACCGCCCACGCCCACCGGCACATCATCGCCGGCCTGCGCCACGTCACGCCGGAGATGGAGGCGGAGGAGGGGACGTTCAAGGTGCTCATCCCGTTCCGCGACGTGCTGACGGCGATCGAGGAGGCGCGCGCGGCGGGCATGACCAAGGGCTACTTCACGCTGCGCGGCTGGCTGAACGGCGGCTACGACGAGCGCCATCCCGACACCTGGCCGCACGAGCCGGCGCTGGGCTCCGAGGACGAGCTGCGCCGCTACTTCAACCAGGGCGACGCGTTCGTCCCGCTGCTGCACGACAACTTCCAGGACATGTATCCGCAATCGCCGAGTTTCCCGCGGTACGTTCAGAAGGATTGGGCCGGGGAACTCAAGGCCGGCGGCACGTGGCACGGCGGGCGCTGCTACGTGGTGAACTCCGAGAAGGCGCTCGAGTACGTGCGGCGCAACTGGGAGACGCACCGGCACTACGGCCCGCGCGGCGTCTTCGTCGACTGCATCGGCGGCGCGCACCTGCAGGAGGACTATGCCCCGGATCACCTCCTCACGCGCGCGCGCGACGCGGAGGGCAAGCTCGAGCAGGTCCGCTTCTACCGCCGGCAGGGCCTGATCGCCGGCACGGAATGGGGCTCGGACTTCAGCATCAACGACATCGACTTCTACGAGACGCGCTCGAACCCCGCGCCGCGCCGGGCCATCCCGCTCTGGCCGCTGGTCTACCACGACGCCGCCGTGATGCTGCGATACGGCACGGGCACGGCGGATTTCGAGGCCGCCGACGACCTGGCCGACTTGCTCTGGGGCTATGCCAAGCTGTGGCCCTGCGGCGACCTGGCGAACTGGCGGAAGCGGCGCGAGGCGTTCCGGCGGTCGTTCGTCGTCGACGCCTGGCACGAACGCGTCGGGCGCGACGAGATGACCCACCACCGCTACCTCGATCCCGCCGGCCGCGTGGAGCAGACCGAGTTCTCCTCCGGCGCGTCCATCATCGTGAACTTCGGCGACGAGCCCTGGGACCACGAGGGCCGCCCCGTGGCGCCGAAGGGATACCGGATGCTGGACTGAGCGGGATGCCCCTCCGACCGTCCCGCGAAGGCGGCAGCCCCCCCCCGCCGCGAAGGCGGCGGCCCGTCGCAACGGCGAGGGCGCATCGGCGATTCGTTATACCGCGCAGGCGCCACGGGCCATACGGCCGCGAGATGGCCCCGGCTCGGTCGGAGACCTCGCCCCACCGATGGCTACCGGGCGACAGGTAGGGCGAGCTCTCCGAGCGAGCCGCTGACCACCGCTTGTCTCCGCGGCGCGTTCGGAGAACGCGCCCTACCTATTGCCCCGATGGCACAGGTAGGGCGAGCTCTCCGAGCGAGCCGGCGTGCACAACCCCTGTCGCGCACGAACCGACCTCGATGGCCACAACTCGCCGATGCGCCCCGCGACGGCGAAAGCGACGGCGAATGCGTTTGACTCGGGCGGTCCGGATGGTATCGTCACTCGCTTTGATCCCCGCGAGGTTCCAGAAATGAATCTCAAGAAAGTGATTTCAGAGGACGTGATCCGCGTGCCGCTGGCGAGCACGGCGAAGGACGCCGTGATCGAGGAGCTGCTGGATATCCTCGTACGCACGGGCCGCGTGAAGGATCGCGCCCGGGCGCTGAAGGCGATCGTGGACCGCGAGGCGAAGATGTCCACCGGCATGCAGGGCGGCCTGGCGCTGCCGCACGCGAAGACGGACGCGGTCGACCGCCTGGTGGTGAGTTTCGGGACGAAGCCCGAGGGCATCGAGTTCCAGTCGCTCGACGGCCGCCCCGCGACGATGTTCGTCATGACCCTCTCGCCGCTCAACCGGGCGGGCCCGCACATCCAGTTCCTGGCGGAGATCGGGCGCTTCCTCAGCGATCCCGAGACCCGGCGGAAGGTGCTCGAGGCGAAAACCCCGGCCGACGTCTCGGCCCTTCTGAGCTGACCCGATGGGCGCCCCGCGTCGGTGCGTGCGGGATCCGAAGCGGTGGGGCCGGTCCCTGTGGTTCCTCGGGGCGGTGGCGGCGGTCCCCGCGGCCGGCGAAGCGGTCGGCATGACGGAAACGATGCGCCAGTTCGTGATGCAACTGGCGGTCATCCTGGTCGTCGCCCGGCTGGCGGGACAGCTCCTGCATCGCTATGTCCGCCTGCCGGCCGTCCTCGGGGAAGTGGGCGCCGGCATCCTGCTGGGCCCGCACGCGCTGGGCGGCCTGTCGGTGGCCGGCCTCGGCCCGCTGTTCCCGCCGCCCCCGGAGGGGGCGATGCCGATCCGCCCCGAGCTGTACGGCGTGGCCACGCTGGGGTCGATGGTCCTGTTGTTCATCTCCGGCCTCGAGACCGACGTCGGCATGTTCCTGCGGTTCGCGCGCGTGGGGACGCTGGTCGGCATCGGGGGCGTGGTGGTCTCCTTCGCGGTCGGCGGCGGCGCGGCCCTGTGGTTCGGCATGGCGGATTCCTGGCTTCATCCCGCGGCCCTCTTCCTGGGGGCGATCGCCACGGCGACATCCGTCGGCATCACGGCCCGGATCCTCAGCGAGAAGAAGAAGGTCGATTCTCCCGAGGGGGTGACGATCCTGGCGGGCGCGGTCCTCGACGACATGCTGGGCATCGTCGTCCTGGCCATCATCTCGGTCCTGGCGGCGGGCGGCGGCCATTTCAGCGCGGGTGCGTGGGGGAGCTCGGCGCGGGTGGTGGGCAAGGCGGTGGGCGCCTGGCTGGCGTTCTCGGTGGTGGGGTGGCTGCTGGCGCGACGCCTGGCGGACGTGTTGAAGAAGGCGGGATCCTACGAGGCGATGGCCGCCTTCGGCTTCGGCCTCGCGCTGCTGCTGGGCGGCATCATGGAATCGGCCGGTCTGGCCATGATCATCGGCGCGTACGTGATGGGCATCTCGCTGTCGCGGACGGACGTCGTTCACGCCATCGAGCAGCCGCTCCGCGGCGCCTATCAGGTGCTCGTGCCCGCCTTCTTCTGCATGATGGGAATGCTCGTCGATCTCTCCCTGCTGGGCGCCATGTGGTGGCAGGGCCTGGTCTTCGCCCTGCTGGCCATTGCCGCGAAGGTGATCGGCTGCGCCGTTCCGGCGTGGGCGACGCAGTTCAACTGGCGCGGCGCGCTTCGGATCGGCATCGGGATGGTGCCGCGCGGCGAGGTGGCCCTCGTGATCGCCGGCGTCGGGCTGGCCTCCGGCGCGATCGACCGCAGCGTGTTCAGCATGGCGGTCATGATGACCATGATCACGACGCTGGCCGCGCCGCCGTTCCTCGCGCGCTCCTTTGCCGGACCCGACGGCCTCAAGACGCGGTTCCACCTTCCTCCGCCCGTGCGGTTCGAGATCGACCTCAAGTCCTACGAGGCCGCCGAGTTCCTGGTGTCGCGCGTTGGCCGGGCGCTCCGCCAGGAGGGATTCCTCGTCTACATGCTCCAGCAGGATCCGCTTCAGTTCCAGGCGCGCAAGGGCGACATCGTCATCAGCGGGGAGGAGTCGGGGACCGCGCTGATTCTCACCGGCGCGGCGGAGCACCTGACCATCGGCCGCCTGGTGCTGCTGGAGGAGCTGCTGGCGCTCAAGGCCCTCTCCGAGCACGTGCCCGGACTGATCGAAGGCCGGGTCGTGGATAACCACGTGGCGCGCGACCTCTTCCGCGCGCCGGGGCCGCCGCCCGCCTCCGGCGCCTGATTCCGCGGCGGCCGGCCGTCCTCCGCGCGAGCGGCCCTTCAGCCGGCCGTCCTCCCGCCGGTCCCGGCGACCGCCGCGCGCACGACGTCGGCGAAAGCGGCATACCGCGCGAAGCCCATGCCGCGCAGGCGCGAGGTGTCGAGCCGCGAGTCGCGCGGGCGCGCGGCCCGCCGCGGCACGACGTCGCGCGAGGGCCGGATGTGGCCGTCGGGCCAGCCGAGCGCGGCCGCCGCCGCCCGGACCGACGCATACCGAGTCATCGCCTCGCCGGCGCTGGCGTGGATCGTCCCCCCGACGCCCCGCGCCAGCAGGAACGCGATCGCATCGGCGACGTCGCGAGTCCACGTGGGGAACCGCACGAGGACGTCGTCGGCGACCTGCGGCGAGGGGTCGCGGAGGGCGCGGACGATCTGTCCGATGAAACCCGAGGCCTCCAGCGAAGGGCCCGCGCCGATCAGCAGCGGGATCCGCAGGATCAGCGAGCCGGGCCGTCGGGCGGCGAGATCCTCGGCCTCCGCCTTCGACCGGCCATAGACGTTCATCGGCCGCCGCGGCGCGTCCTCGGCGTAGGGCGGCGTCTCGCCGTCGAACACGTAGTCCGAGCTGACGAACAGCAGGCGGCACGCGGGGGGCAGCGCCTCCCCGAAGACGCGGACGGGGTCGACGTTGAGGCGGCGGGTTTCCTCGGGATGGTCCTCGCAGAAATCCGGGTCGCGGTAGGCGGCCAGGTGGACGACCGCGTCGAAGGCGCGGCCCGACAGGAACCGGCGCAGGGCGTCGCCGTCGCGCAGGTCCACGGCCGCCGCGCCGCCGCCGGCGCCGCGGTGGCCCAGCGGCAGGACCTCGTGGTCGCGCCGCAGCCGCGCGGCGGTCTCGCGGCCGAGGAAGCCGGTCGCGCCCGTGAGGAGGATCTTCACGGCGCGGCCCCGCCCGGCATGTGCGGCGCCATCAACAGCAGCGCGGCGGCCGCGATGGCGCAGGCGACCAGGGCCGAGAGGAGGCCGATCTTCAGCCAGTCCCAGAACCGCACGTGCTCGTGCGCGTTCTTCTCGAGGAGGCCCAGCGCGACGATGTTCGCCGTGCTGCCGATCAGCGTGATGTTGCCGCCGAAGCACGCGCCGAAGAGCAGCGCCCACCAGAGCGGCATGGCCGGGGTGGTCCGCCCGAGCTCGTGGATCACGGGCGAGGCGGCCGCGACGAAGACGACGTTGTCGACGAAGGCCGAACCCATCGCGGACATCGCCATGACCGCGGGCACGAGCACGACGGGGCGCGTGCCGAAGACGCCCGCGACCCCCTCCGCCGCGCGGCGAGTCACGCCGGTGTACTCCAGCGTCCCGGCGATCGCGAACAGGAGCATGAAGAACAGCAGCGTCCACCAGTCCACCTCGCGCTCGACGTAGTGCCGCGCGCGGTCCCGGCGCACGACCATGATGACGCCCGCCGCGATCAGCGGCGCGACGAGGAGGATGCTGTTGCGGTCGAGGCCGAGCCACTTCTCCATCGCGTGGTGGGAGGCAATCAGCGCCAGCGTGAAGGCGAGCACGGCCAGGCCGCGCTGGTAGGGGATCTCCACCTTCGAGACGAGGCTGAGATGCCGGCTGACGCGGTCCTGCAGGGCGGCATCGAACTCGCGCAGATCCTTCCGGTACCAGTACAGCGTCACCGAGACCGTCGCGGCCAGCGCCAGGAGCATCGTCGGGAAGGCCCACACGACGAAGTCCTGGAACGTGAATCCCGCCTGCGTGCCGATGTAGATGCCCACGGGGTTGCCCATCATGGTGCCCGCGCTGCCGACGTTGGTGCACAGGACGCAGAGGATGAGGTGCGGCGTCGGACGGATCTTGAGGCGGCCGCAGACCTGGAAGATGAGGGCGGAGATGAAGATGATCGAGGTGACTTCGTCGACCACGCAGGCCAGCAGCGCCGAGGCGACGCCCGCGACGAACATGAACCGGCGCGCCGTGATCCGCGGGATGGAGAGGATCCCCTGCACGATCCACGTGAAGAAGCCCAGGTCGCGCAGCGCGCCGACGACGATCATCATGCCGACGAGGAACAGGATCACCGGCAGCGCCGCGGCCTCCACGAAGTGCGGGAGACTCAGGGCCTTGGTGAAGATCAGCACGGCGACGCCGAGGAAGGCGATCGCGAGGCGGAATTCCCAGAAGAACAGCGTGCCGAGCAGGACGGCGAGGAACACCGAGGCGGAGAGCGCCTGCAGCGGATCGAGGCCCGCCCACCGGCCCAGGACGTTCGCCGCCGCGCTGGCGCCGACGAGGAGGGCCATCCGCCGGAAGAAGGGACCGCGCGCGCTCGGGGGGGCCGGGGTCGAGGCGGTCTCGCTCATCGCGCGGTCCTCAGGCCCAGAAGATCTGGGTGACGAAGTCTTCGACGTCCACGACGCCCAGCAGTTGGCGCCCGTTCAGCACCAGGATCTGCCGCGTCTCGCGCATGAGGAACAGCCGGGCGATCTGGATCGCCGGCGTATCGGGCGGCACGGAGACATAGGTCTCCCGCAGGAAGTCGGCGACGCGGGTCTCCCGGTCTTTGCGCAATACGTCGGCAAACGGCTGGAAGTGCAGGATCGGCGAGAGGTCGTGCATCCAGAGCAGGTGCTCCGGCAGGCTCAGCCGGAGGAAATCCTCGACCGAGAGCACGCCGCGCACGTCGCCGGCCTCGTCGACGATCGGGATGTCGTGGACGTTGTGCGTGCAGAAGGCGTGCAGCGCGTCCGCCAGGGTGTCGGCCTCCTTGAGCGTGACCGGCCGCCGCCGCATGACGTGCGCGGCGGAGAGATAGGGCGGCAGGTCGCCGAGGCCTTCGGTGAACAGGGCGTGGATGTTGGCGGGCGAGGCGCCGGGGCCGACGCAGCGGCCGACGTCGATCTCCTTCAGCCGCTGCATCAGCGCGGCGACGATGCGGAGGTACAGGCCCGGTTCGCTCAGCGGCGTGAGGACCAGGAGGACGACGTGGACGCGCGGCGCGTCCGGCGCGAAGGGGATGCCCGCGCGCGAAATGCCGATCGCGAGGCGCGGCCGCGACAGACCGTCCAGCCGCGCGTGAGGCAGGGCGATGCCCGGGAGCAGCGCCGTCGTCTCCGATCGCTCGCGGGCGAGGATCGCGGCCCGCGTCTCGGCGATGTCGAACGGCGCCCCGCCGTGGTGCAGCCGCTCGAGGAGGTCCACGACCGCCTCCTCCGGACCGGCCGCTTCGAGCGGGCAGAGGATGTGCTCGGGCCGCAGGAGATCCGCCAGTTTCAGGATGCCGGGGCGTTCATCCATGGCCGTCATGAGTGCGTCCACCATAGCCGCCCCCGCGCCCGCAAGTAAAGCCGCGCGTTCCTTGACAGCCGCCGCGCCGGCCGCTAGCATCCGGCCCTCAATAGGCAGGGGGCCGGCGAAAGCCGGCGCAACGACCCGGGAAGGGGCGTGACATAAGCCGGTGACTGAAGTCAAGGTTCGCAAGGGCGAGACGATCGACCGGGCGCTGAAGCGCCTGAAGAAGAAGCTGGACCGCGAAGGCGTCATGCGCGAGATCCGCGCGCGCCGCCATTTCGAGAAGCCGTCCGAGAAGAAGCGGCGGAAATCCGTCCGGGCGCGCTCGCGCTCGGCCTGATCCCGCCCCAACGTCCACGAGCGAAAACTCCCGCCCGGGAGTTTTCCCTTTTCGCGCGAGCGCATGCGACTGGGCCTCTCCACGCGCTGGAACAGCCGCCGTCACACCCGCGGTGAGGCGATGATCGAGGAGATCCTCGCGCTCGGCTTCCGCGAGGTGGAACTCGGTTACGAGCTGACGCGCGACCTCCTGCCCGGCGTCCAGCGGATGGTCGCCTCGCGGTCGGTGCGCGTCGCCAGCGTGCACGGAATCTGCCCCGTTCCGATGGGCGTCTCGCGGGGCAGCCCCGAGGTCTTCACGTTGTCCGACCCGGACGCCACCATCCGCCGCAAGGCGGTCGACGAGACCGGGCGGACGATCCGACTCGCGGCGGAGCTGCAGGCGACGGTCGTCGTGCTGCACGCCGGATACGCGCGCATGCGCCCGCGGTCGGTGCGGCTGTTCCAGCTCCTGGCCCGGGGGCCGGCGTACGAGCGCCGCGCCGCGCGCCTCCGCGACCGGATCCTGGCCCGGCGCGATCGCGGCGCGCCGAAGCCGCTCGAACTCCTTCGCCGGGGGATCGAAGCCCTGCTGCCCGTGCTGCAGGAGACCGGCGTCCGCCTCGCGCTGGAGAACATGCCCACGTGGGAGGGCCTCCCGACGGAGATCGAGGCGGCGGACCTCGTCGGCCAGTTCGGCCCCGAACGCCTCGGCTACTGGCACGACATGGGCCACGCGCGCATCCGCGAGTGGGCGGGTTTCATCAACCACGCCCGCCTGCTGGAGCGGATGATGCCGCACGTCGCCGGCGTGCACATCCACGACGTCCGCCTGCCCGACGACGACCACCGGCTGCCGTTCGAGGGCGAGATCGACTTCGAGTCGTTCCGCGAGACGGTCGGCCGCTTCGCGGGCCCGCGCATCCTCGAACCGTCGGCCGACGCCCCGGCCGACCGCTTGAAGGAGGCCGCCGAACGCCTCGACCGCTGCTGGAGCGGCGCCGGCCGCGATGACGTGGCGCTGGCCGTGGGGTCGTCGATCTACGACGCCGGGCCCGGCGCAAGGCCGCGACGCGGCGCCGATGTCGCGCGGCCGGCCGCGGACGGCGGGAGCGGGATGGCCATGCGTCGTCCGTCGGCCCTACCGGGCGGCGAGCGCGAACAGGCCTGAGGCGGCCCGCGTCATCCCGCCGCTGAGCGCCGCGCCGCCGGCCCAGACGAGGTCGATGGCGCGCGTCCCGACCAGCAGCGCGAACAGCAGCAGCCCGACCATGGGCCCCATCCGCCGGCGGAGGCCGTCGAGCGCCGGCACGAAGACCGTCAGGATCGCCCACCCGTCGAGGATCGGGACTGGCAGCAGGTTCAGCAGGAACAGCGTCGCGTTGATGTAGGCGGCCAGTTTCAGGAAGACCAGGAGCGGCGCCGCCGCCTCGGCCTCGCCCGCGAAGGCGAGGACGGCGCCGCACAGCAGGGCGAAGGCGGCGGCGAGCAGGAGGTTCGATCCGGGGCCCGCGAAGGCGACGCGCGCGGCGTCCGAGCGTCGCGCCAGCGCCCGCGTGTCGACGGGCACGGCGCCCCACGCGAGCCCCGCCACCAGCAGCATGACGAGCGAGAAGAGCCCCATCTGCCGCAGGGGATTCAGCGTGAGATGCCCGGCCCGCGCCGCCGTGTCGTCGCCACAGCGCAGCGCCGCCGCCGCGTGGGCGTACTCGTGCACGCAGATCGAGAACACCACGAGCAGCACCCAGGCCAGGTGCTCCCACGGCGCCTCCAGAAAGCTCTCGAAGAAGAATGCCGCCATCGACGCGCCTCCGCGGCCCGGCGGCCGCATCCGCCCCGCGACTATGGCCGCCCGCGCCCCGCGCCGCAATAGAGAAGGGAGGGGCCGCGGGAGGCGGGGTCCCGTCCGCCCCGCGCGCGGTCGCGGCGGGGTGGGGCGTTGGCCGGCGGCCGGTCCACCCGCCGCGATCCGCGGGCTTGCCCGGACGGCGCGCGTCGTCTATTAGGGCGGGCGGCGCGGGAGACGCGCCGGCGGAGGATTCGAGCATGAACGTGTGGAAGGAAAACTGGGCCGACACGCAACGCCGGCACCTGGACTGGTGGAACGGCCGGGGCTTCATCGTCGGTTCCTGGGGCGGCGTGCGCCTCTCGCGCCCGCACGCCGACGTGCCGCCGCCCGAGCCGCCCGCGTCCCTGGAGCAGCAGTGGACCGACCTCGCGTGGCGGGCGGAGCAGTCGTTCCGCGCCGCGGCGTGGACCGGCTGGCCGCTGGAGACCCTGCCCGTGGCCGATCCCTGGTTCGGGCCCGGCTCGCTCGCCCTGTACCTCGGCTCGCCGCCGGGCTTCCAGCCCAACACCGTGTGGTTCCATCCGTCCGGCGACGACGGGCCGATCCGCTTCGACCCGGAGAACCGCTGGTGGCGGATGCAGACCGACCTCATCGACCGGATGATCGACGCCGCGCGCGGCCGCTACTTCGTGGGGGCGCCGGACCTGGTCGAGAACTGGGACGTGCTCGGCTCGCTGCGCGATGCGCAGACGCTGCTGATGGACATGATCGAGCGGCCGGACTGGGTGAAGGCCCGCATCGCCGAGATCGACCGCGCCTTCTTCGAGGTGTACGACCGCCTCGAAGCGCGGCTCCTGCCTCAGGGCGGCGGCCTGTTCGGCTGGTTCCGCACCTGGGCGCCCGCCCGCGTGTCCAAGGTGCAGTGCGACGGCTGCGCGATGTTCTCGCCGGCCATGTTCCGCGAGTTCGTCGCGCCGGCCCTGACGGCGCAGTGCGCGCGGCTCGACTACTCGCTCTATCATCTCGACGGCTCGCAGTGCCTCGACAAGCTGGACGCCCTGCTCGAGATCGAGCCCCTGACCGCCATCGAGTGGACGCCCGACCCCAAGGCGCCGTCGGGCGGCTCGCCGCACTGGTACGGCATGTACCGGCGCATCCTCGCGGCCGGGAAGCGCCTGCAGGTCCTGGGCGCCGCGCCCGACGAGATCGAGCCCCTGCTCGACGCGGTCGGGTCGGACGGCGTCTACTTCCTGAGCTGGTTCGGCACCGAGGCCGGCGCGGAGGAGTACGCGCGCGCGGTGGAGCGGCTTCGGTAGGGCCGCCGGCCGCCGGCGCGCGGCGTCCTCATCCGCCGCCCGCCGGGTCGAGGATCAGGTAGGTCGGCAGGCCGAGCACGCCCAGTCGGTCGAGCAGATCGCGCGCGGGCGGCTCGTTCGGGCGTTCGGCCTGGTATTTCACGACCACGAACGCCGTCATCCGCGCGACGACGGAGGGATCGCGGAAGGTCGTCTTCTCCATCGCGTGGCAGTTCTTGCACCACGTCGCCCAGAAGTCGACGAACACCGGCTTCCCCTGCGCCCGCGCGGCGGCGGCCACCTCGTCCCACGCCGCGGCCGGGCTCGCGGCCGACAGGGCGAACGCGCCGCCGCCGGACGCGGCGCCGCCCGCGCCCGCGGATCCGCGGAACCCCCGCCACGCGACGAGGCCGTAGTAGGCCGCCATGACGAAGATGAAGGCGGCGAAGACGTACTTCACGGCGACCATCCACCGCCCCGGCTTCGGCAGGAACGCGAGACCCGCGCCCGCGACCGGCCACGGCAGCCCCATGCCGAGCCCGAGCACGAACGGCAGCAGCAGGCCGTAGACGTGCCCCTCGGCGTAGAGGCGGCCGGCCAGCAGCAGCACGGTGATCACCACGGGCGCGACGCAGGCGCCGGCCAGCAGCGCCGCCAGCGCCCCCAGCACGAACGCGAGCCCGATCCGCCCCTTCGACCGCGAACCGCCGCCCGCGGCCGCGCCGCCCACCCGCGGCTGGAAGCGGGAGAAGTCGATGGCGAACACGTCGACCATCGCCAGGCCGAGGATGGCGAACACCGCCGCCACGACCGCGTTGAACCACGGCGACGAATTCAGCGTGCCGAACTTCGCGCCCGTCAGCACGACGAAGAGCCCCAGCGCGCCGTAGGCGAGGGACATGGCCGCGCCATAGGCGGCGCCGAGCGCCAGCCCGCGGCGTCGGGATCCGCCCCGCGCGCCCGCGCCGATGATCGCGAGGTTCACGGGTATCATCGGCAGCACGCACGGCGTCAGGTTCAACGCGATTCCCCCGAGGAGGATCAACAGGATCGTGGCCCATCCCGCGCGCGCCGGCGCCGCCTGGTCCGAGGTGTCGTCGAGATCGAGGAACCGCAGGAAGTCGTCGACCCCGCGGTAGCCGGTGGCGCGCTTGACCACGCGCCAGCCGCCCGGGCCGGCCGCGGTCTCCGCTTCCGTTCCGGCCGCCGGCGCGGCGCCCGGTTCCGCCGGCGCGCCGCCGGGCAGCGCGAACCGGCGCGTCTCGGGCCGGAAACACACCTCGTCGTTGCAGCCCTGGAGGCCGACCGCGATCTCGTACCGCGCCTCCGCGGGCGCGCGGTAGACGGCCGTGAAGTCCGCCGTGTAGACCTCGACCTCGCGATCCTCGAAGGGGTCCTTCTTGCGGGTGGGCGCGGGGACGTTCAGGGGCGACAGGGGGGCGTCTTCCGGACCGCGCACGGAGAGCGGTTCGGCGTAGAGGATGTGCCCCGCCGGGATCGCGAACGACACCTCGACGGCGCGCGCGCCGTCGCGCATCGTCTCCGCCGCGCGCACGCCGAAGGGGGATTGCCCGCGAGCGGCGGATGCCGCCAGCGCGAACGCCGCCGCCAGCGCGAGCGCCGCCGTCCGCCCGCCGGACGATTCGCCGGCCCGTCCGTACCGCGCGCTCCGCCTCGACCGCCTGCGCATGCTCGCCTCCCCCGCCGGCCCGACCGGTTCCTGCGCTCTCGCGCCGGGCGCACGGATAACATAGTGTATGCGGACGGGATGGCAACCACGGCATCGAGCGACGTCGAACGCGCGGCGACGGACATCGTCCGCCGCCTCGCCGCCGCCGGCCACCGCACCCTGTGGGCGGGCGGCTGCGTCCGCGACCGGCTGATGGGGCGCCCGGCGAAGGACATCGACATCGTCACCGCGGCGCCGCCGGCCGGGATCGAGGCCGTGTTCCCCGACGCCAAGGGCGTCGGCCGCTCCTTCGGGGTCCTGATCGTCGTGCGCGGCGGGCACGCCTTCGAGATCGCCACGTTCCGCCGGGACGAGGCCTACGAAGACGGCCGGCGCCCCTCCTCGGTCTCGTTCTGCGACGAGCGCACCGACGCGTCCCGCCGCGACTTCACGATCAACGGCCTCTTCTACGATCCCCTCCGCGACGAGGTCATCGACTATGTCGGCGGGCGCGCGGACCTCGAGCGGAGGCTCGTGCGCGCGATCGGCGACCCGGCCCGCCGGTTCGCCGAGGATCACCTCCGCCTGCTGCGCGCCGTGCGCTTCTGTTCGACGCTCGAGTTCCAGCTCGATCCCGCCACGGCCGACGCCATCCGCGAGCGGGCGGCGTCGATCCGGCGCATCAGCGCCGAGCGGATCCAGACGGAACTGACGCGCCTGCTCACCGAATCGCCCCGCGCCGGCCGGGGGCTGCTGCTCCTGCGCGACGTCGGGCTGCTGCGCGAGGTCCTGCCCGAGGTCGCCGCGCTCGAGGGCGTCGAGCAGCCGCCGGAGTTCCATCCCGAGGGCGACGTGTGGACGCACACGGTGCTGATGCTCGACGCGATGCGGGCCCCCGCGCCCGCCGATCTCGCGTGGGCGGTCCTGCTGCACGACGTCGGCAAGCCGCCCACGGCGCGGATGGGGCCCGGCGCCGACGGGCGGCCGCGCTGGCGGTTCGACGAGCACGACCGCGCCGGCGCGGAGATCGCGCGGCGGATCCTGGAACGGCTGCGGATGCCGACCCGCCGGATCGAAAACGTCGTGCAGGCCGTCGCCGGCCACATGCGGTTCCGCGAGGTCGCGCGCATGCGCCGGGCGAAGCTGCGGCGGCTGCTCGCCTCGCCGACGTTCGAGATGGAGCTCGAGCTGCACCGCCTCGACTGCGAGGCCAGCCATCGCGACGTCGGCAACGTGGAATTCCTTCGCCGCGCGCAGGAGGAATGGCGGCGGGAGCCCGTGCTGCCGCCGCCGCTGGTCAACGGCCGCGACGTCATGGCGCTCGGCGTCCCCGAGGGCCCCCGGACGGGCCGGTGGGTCCGCTGGGCCTACGAGCGCCAGCTCGAATCGCCCGGCCTCACGCGCGACGCGCTGCTGGCCGACGTGACCGAGCGCCTGCGCCGGGAGAACGCGTCCGGACGCCCGCCCGCCCCCCGGACGGAGTGAGCGGTCTCAGCCGAGCACGATCCGCCACCGGGCGGGACCGGCGGGCGCGCCGTCCGGACCGGGCGGCGAATCCGGCATCCCGGCGATCCCCCGCCGCGTCACGATGCCGCGGATGCCGCCGGCGTCGAGCACGGGGAAGAACGTCTGCGGCAGGCGGCCGAGGCGGGGCAGGACGTCGCCCAGGTCGACGTCCGCCCGCAGCGCCACGAAGCGCCGCTCCATGATGTCCGCCACGGGCCGTTCGCGCTCGCCGCGGCGGAGGGCCGGCATCCATTGCTGTTCGGGCACGATGCCCAGCAGCCGCCCGCCGGCGGCCACGAGGAAGTCGGGCCCGAGGCCCGCCAGTTGCAGTTCCGCGCACCGGGCGACGGGATCGCGCGGCGAGAGCACGGCGCGCGCCGGCACCGGGCGCGCGGCGTCGCCCGCGCGGACGCCGCGCCATCGCTCGCGCAGGCGGACGGCGGCGTTCTCGCGCCCGGCCATCGAGCCGACGAAAAACGCCACGACGAACAGGATCGGGTGGCGGAGATGCAGGGCGAGCGCGGCGAGGCCGATCGCGCCGACGCGGCCGACCGCCGCCGCCACGGCCGTCGCCCGCGCGTAGGGCAGGCGGAGCGCCAGCAGCCCCCGCAGCAGGCGCCCGCCGTCCATCGGGAACACCGGGAGCAGGTTGAAGACCGCCAGCGCCAGGTTCCCCATGAGCAGCGTCGCGGTGAAGAAGCCGAGGCCCCAGCCCGGGCCGGTCCATTCCTCGAGCGTCGGGAAGCCGCCGCGGACGAGCAGCAGCGCGCCGGCGATGACGACGTTGACCAGCGGCCCGGCCATCGCGATCGCCAGCTCGTGGGCGGGCCGCTCGGGCATGTGCGAGAGCGCCGCGACGCCCCCGACGGGGTAGAGCGTGATCCGGCGCACCTCGATGCCGAAACGCCGGGCCATCAGGCTGTGCCCCAGCTCGTGCAGCGCCACGCACGCGAAGAGCGAGGCGACGATGACGGTCGCCCGGAGCCCGTCCGCCGCGCCCTCGCCGCGGGATCCCTGCCAGTAAGCCCACGCCAGCGCCAGCGCGAACGAGAGATGCACGCGGATCTCGATGCCGAACGGGCGGGCGAGCCGGAACGAGGCGTTCACGGCGCCGCCCCCGCCCCCGCCCCCGCCGGCGCGTCGGATCGCGCAAGCAGCGCGGCGAGCCCCATCAGCAGGCTGAAGAGCATGAGGATCTCGTTGTCGCCGAAGTTGTATTCCACCATCCCGTCGGCGAGCAGGGCGCAGAACGCCGACAGGCCGCCGACCGCGAGGGCCCGGCGGGCCGGGTCGTTCGCGCGGGCGGCCGCGCGCGCCGCGCGGACCCAGACGGCGATCGCGACGGCCATCCAGCCGAGCCAGACCGCGAGCCCCGGGAAGCCCAGTTCCAGCGCGATCTGGAGCGCGTTGTTGTGGAGGTGGTTGTGTTTCGCGTCCGCGGTCGGGCCGTAGCGGACGAGGTCCTCGTTCCGCACCGCTCCCAGGCCCATGCCCCAGGGATGGTCCGGGATGATGCCCGGCGCGATGCGCAGCCACATCGTCGCCCGTCCGCCGCTGGCGAGCATCCACTCCTCGCGGAGCTGCGAAAGCCGCTCGCGGGTCGGCGGCAGGGCGAGCAACGCGAGCGCGGCGGCGCCGACGGCGAGGAGGATGCGCCAGCGTCTCGTGCCGGCCGCCAGCACGGTCGCGCCCACGGCGAAGGCCGCCCACGCGCCGCGCTTGAAATGCCAGACCAGGCCGCCGGCGGCGAGCAGGAGGCCGGCCCATCGCCAGCGGCGGACGGCGGCCGGCAGCGCCGCGGCCCCGGGCAGCAGGAGCAGCAGCGCGGTCATGAAGAACTGCGGGTCGCGCATGTTGCCCAGGTCGATGAGGCTCCGCCCGGCCTGCAGACCGATCGGGATGCGGACGAGGTCGTAGACCGCCAGGGCCGACGTGCCGGCCGCGAAGGCCAGCACCAGTCGCGCGGCGAAGGTCCGGCGCGCGACGACGTCCGCGCCGCCGGCGCCGGCCGCCGCGAAGATCAGTCCGAACAGCAGCAGCCGGTGGCATTTGAGGAGGGCGTGGGAGGGTCGGACGCCGAACGCGGAAGCGGCGACGGCGGCCAGGGCGAACATCGTGACCGGCCGCGCGAAGGGATGGCGCCACCACCCGGCGAAGCGACGCCGTGCGCAACGGACGACCCACAACGCGACGGCGGGGTAGGCGAAGACCTGGGCGGCCGCGATCGAGAGCGGAAGCGAAGCCGCCAGCGCGAGCAGCAGAAGGCGCGTCGCGCGGTCGATGCGTTCCCCGACGCAGTCCGGGGCGATGGACGGAGCCGCGTTCACCGACCGCAGCTTACCATACCGGCCGGCGGCGGTGCGACCGACACGAAAATGGGCTGCGCGACGTTCCATGGAGGGAGTATGATGCCCGCCGGCCGGCGCCCGGCAGACCGGTGGCGCGGCGGGCGGGGAAAGGGCAGAGCCATGAAACGGTGCGCATGGGCGATCGGGGCGGTCGCGGCGCTGGCGGTGGCGTCATCGGCGACGGCGGCGGATAAGATCCGCATCGCGGTGACGAAGAAGACCGCGTCGCAACGCCGCGGGCCGGTGCAACAGTTGCCGGACCAGATGGCGCGGAGCCAGTCGAGCGACGTCTACTACGAGATCGAGCTCCAGCGGATGGCGGCCGACGCGCCGGAGGCGGCGGAGGTCGAATACATCGTCTTTGTGGAGGACGTGACG
>Ga0233425_10006375_pt1 | contig 17568 bp, 12 predicted proteins | sample Watercolumn_Towu_2_FD_181712 | JGI IMG/M metagenome (GOLD analysis project Ga0233425, IMG submission 181712) | Freshwater microbial communities from Lake Towuti, South Sulawesi, Indonesia - Watercolumn_Towuti2014_140_MG | ecosystem: Environmental > Aquatic > Freshwater > Lake | place... | reverse complement strand
ATGGCGCGTGCTCGGCGATAGCGCGCAGGCGCCGTCGGGCTCGGGCTACGCCCTTGAAAATCGCGTCGTGCTGTCGCGCAGCCTGCCCGAGGCGATGCGGAGCGCCCAAGTCCGCCGCTTGGCGCCCTATTTCGCGGCGCTTCGGGAGAACCTCAGGCGCCTCGCGCCCTGGTCGGACAACCCGCGCGTCGTCGTGCTCACGCCGGGCCCCTACAACGAAAGCTACGCCGAGCACGCGTATCTCTCGCGCTATCTCGGCTTCACCTTGGTCGAAGGCGGCGACCTGATCGTCAAGGAGCGGCGGGTTCGGCTCAAGACCCTGAGCGGCCTCGAACCGGTCGACGTGATCTTGCGGCGCCTCGACGATGTCTATGCCGATCCGCTCGAATTGCGCCTCGACTCGACCATCGGCGTTCCTGGCTTGGTCGAAGCGTTGCGAGGCGGCCGTCTGGCGCTCGCCAACGCCCTCGGCGCGGGCGCGATCGAGATGCCGGCGCTTTTCGCCTATTTGCCGGCGCTCGCGCGTGCGATCGTCGGCGAGGAGCTGATCTTGCCGTCGGTCGAAGGCTTTTGGCTCGGCGAGAAAGGCGGTCTCGAGCGGCTGCGGGCCGAGGCCAAGGACCTCGTGCTTTTGCCCGCGCAAGCTGCCGCCCGCGTCGGCACGGTGCTTTCGGAGATTTCGGATGAGGCGCGCCGTGAGACGCTCGATCGCGTCGCCGCCGCCCCGGGTCGGTTTGCCGCTCTGCGCGCGCTGCGGCCGTCGAGCGTTCCGGCGATCGTCGACGGTCGTTTCGCGCCGCATGCCGCGACGCTTCGCGTCTTTGCCTCGGCCGCGCCGGACGGCGAGTACCACGTCATGCCGGGCGGGCTGGTTCGCGTCGCGGGCGACGCCCGGGGCTTCGACTTGTCGCTGCAACGCGGCGCCCGGTCCAAGGACCTCTGGGTTCTTTCGAGCTCGCCGGTCGAGCCTTTCACCCTGCTGACCACGTCGGACGGCACGCTTGGGATCCGCGAAGCCTCGCCCGATCTGCCGAGCCGCATCGCCGACAACCTCTTTTGGCTCGGGCGCTATGCGGAGCGCGTCGAAGGCGAGATTCGCGGCCTGCGCAGCGCGCTGGCGCGCCTGGCCGATGGCGTGTCGCCCGCCGATCTCGCGCCGCTCGGCCGCTATCTGCGCCGGCGGGGCCTGATCGATCACGACGGCACGACGGCGCTCGCGCCGTTCGAGCGCGGGCTGATCCGGGCGGTCGCGGATCCCGCGCGCAATGTCGGGCTGATCGCCGATCTCGGCCGCTTGGCGCGGGTGACCCGTCCGGTCGAGGACCGCCTGTCCTCCGACATGACCCGCGTGCTTCGTCAGCTCCGCGCGCTCGGCGACGCGACCGCCGGCGGTCCCTTGCCGACGCTGGCCGACGCGCTCGGGCTGCTCGATCGCTTCGTCACCATCATGGCCGCGTTCAACGGCATGGAGATGGAGAACATGACGCGCGGCCACGGCTGGCGCTTTCTCGATCTCGGACGGCGGATCGAGCGGGCGCTCGGCGGCGCGGCGGCGATCGAGGCGACGCTCGCGCATGCCGACGGCGCGGCCTTGGCCGCGCTCGACATCGCGCTTGAACTCGCCGACAGCGCCATGACCTACCGCAGCCGCTATTTCGCCGCGCCGCAATTCGCGCCGACGCTGCACTTGCTGCTGATCGACGAGAGCAATCCGCGCTCGATCGCCTATCAGGCGGCGGCGGTCGCGCGTCACGTCGAGGCTCTGCCGCGCGAGCGACCGAACGGGCGACCGGCGGCGGAGCGCGGCCTGTCGCAGCAGGCGGCCAAGCTGCTCAAGGGCGCGGACCTCGCGCCGCTCGGCAAGCCCGGCCCCGACGGCCAGCGCCCGGAGCTCCGCAAACTCCTCGACGACATCGAGGCGCTCTTGCGCGGCGTATCGGACGCGGTCGGCGCGCATTTCTTCGGCCATGGCAACGCCCTGTCGAGTTTCGCGGTCCCTTCGGAGCCGCCGCGATGACGACGCTTCGCGTTCGCCTATCGCTCGATCTCAGCTACGCCCAGGCGGCGCGACGCGCGCAATATCTGCTGCGTCTCGAGCCCCATGGCGCCGAGGCGGTCAGCCTGTCGATCGAGCCGTTCAGCCACACCCAGGACCGCCGGCTCGACCGGCGAGGTTTCGGGGCGTGCTACGTCGCACTCGACGCGCCGCATGATCGGGTCATGTTTTCGGCCGAGGCCGAGGTCCAGCCCGCGGCACCGTTGTCGCCGCCCGAACTTGCTTGGGAGGACATTCGACGCGAGATCGGCACGCCCGCGTCGCCCGAAGCGCTCGAGGCGGCCGCCTGCCTGGCGCCGGTCGGCGATGGCGGAGCCGGCGAGCGCCTGTTTCGACCCGGCGAAACGCTGCGCCAGGGCGTCGGCCGTTTGCCGCGCGGCGTGACTCCGGCACTCGCGGCGCTGCGCGCGGCAGGGCTCGCGGCCGTTGCGGTCTCGGGCATTGCCTTCCCCGACGGCGCCGGGCCCGAACATCGGTATTGGCTGGCCATCTTTGCGGGCCAGGGCCGGTGGTGCGAATGGGACAGCGAGCGCGGCCTTTCGCCCGGGCCGCGCCTGCGTCTTGGACTTGGACGAAGCCTCGAAGACGTGGCGCCGGTTCGGGCGGTCGCGGTCGGCGCCGGCGACATGACCGCGACGTTCCGGGTCGCGCGCGCTTGACGACCCGCTCAGGCGGGTTGATTTCGCGGATTAGAATGATACAATTTTTTCACATTGGGGCAGAAGGCCACAGGGTGCCGCATGACTCCTGCGGAATTGGTCGAAACGCTGAAAAAGCACGAGCGCTTCGTGCTCTCGAAGCCGGGCGGGCTGCGCGCCAACCTGAAGGGCGCCAATCTCGCCGGCATTCGCCTGAGCAAGATCAATTTGCGCTACGCCATCATGGCTGGCGCCGATCTCAGTCTGACCAGCCTGATCGGCTCGGATTTCGCCTTCGCCGATCTGTACTCGGTGAATTTCGAAGGCTCCGACTTGTCGGATGTCAGCTTCTTTCGGGCCGACATGCGCGGCTCGCGCCTCAAGGGTGCGAAACTTCAAGGCGCCGATCTTCGCGAAGCCGACTTTCGCCCGGGCGCGCTGCTCGACGTCAAGGCCAAGTCGGGCGGCAAGACCGACGCGACGGAAGCCAATCTCGACGGCTCCAAGCTCGACGACGCCAACCTCTCCGACGTCAATCTGCGCGGCGCCTCGATGATCGCGGCGTCCCTCAAGAACGCGACCATGGTCAACGTCGATCTCGAGGGCGTCAACCTGACCGGCGCCAATATGGAGTTCGCCAAGCTCAAGGGCGCCAATCTGAAGGGCGCCAATCTGAGCGGCGCCAACCTCAAGCGCGCGCATCTCGCAGGCGCCAATCTGCGCGGCGCCAAGATGGAAAACACCAATCTCGACGGCGCCAATCTCGCCGACGCCGTCATGTTCAAGGGCGGCGACGATCTGCCGCTCCACGTCAAGGACGTGCTCAAGGCGCATCTGCGCTTCATCGAGACCGGCGGTCGCGAAGGCAAGCTCGCGCGCATGACCGGCGTGTCGCTGCCGGGCGCCGATCTCTCGGGCGCCGATTGGAGCGCCGCCGATTTCAGCGGCGCCATGCTCTTCGGCGCAAAGCTCAACGACTGCGTCTTGCGCTTCACCAACTTCAGCGGCGCCGACCTGTCCAAGGCCGACCTTCAGAAATCCGATCTCGCCGGCGTCATCATGATCGGCACCAAGCTGATCGACGCCGATTTGCGGGGCGCGATCTTCGATTCCGTCGAGATGCGCCGGAGCGACGGCAGCTCGACCGGTCAGCGCGCCCGCGCCAACCTGTCGGGCGCGGACCTGACGCGGGCCAATCTGGTCGAGGCCGATTTCAAGGGCGCCAATCTCACCAACGCGACCATCGCCGACGCCAACACCAAGAACGCGAAGTTCGAAGGCGCGCTGACCGAAAATCTCAAGAAGTAGCGCTCGCCGTCCGTGCGCCATCCTCGCGGCGGCCGTCGCCCAGGATCTTCCAGATTCCGGTCGCGGTCAGGATCGTCTTGTCGCCGACCCAAATGCGCGCGCGAATGAAGACGAGGCTGCGGGTCGACCGGGTGACCTCGGCCGCGCCTTCGACCCAGTCGCCCGGCCGGGCGGAGGCCAGAAAATCGGCATTGAGACTGACCGTCGCGCAGGGCCGCTTGGCGATGGCGCGGTCGGTTGCCGCGCCGCCGACATGGTCGGCGAACGTCATGAGCAAGCCGCCATGCACCGTGCCGTTGGGATTGACTTGGCTTTCGTCGGCGCGAAAAGCCCAATGCGTCGTCCCCGGAGCGACATGGCGATAAAAATAGCTGGCCGAGCGCCCGAAAAATCCGGGGCGCGGCGGCACGACCTTCCAGCCTTCGGGAACTCCCGGCGCGGAGGATTCCGACATGCGCGGCTCTTTAGAGCAAATTCGCGCGGTTGTCATGGCCGAGCGATCGAATAGATTGCGCCGATGTCCGACTCCGCCGACACGAGGCCGCGCATCCGCTTGCTGCCGCGCGCCGACAAGCGCCTGCGCTCGGGCCATCCTTGGGCGTTCGCGAACGAGCTGCGCATGGACGCGCCGGCACGCGCGCTCGACCCCGGGACCCTGGTGACGCTCGAGAGCGCCGAGGGCCAGGCGCTCGGCGTCGCGATGTTCAACTACCGTTCGCTGATTGCCGCGCGCCTGCTCGACGCCAAGGCGGATCGGCGGATCGACGCCGCGTTCTTAGCCGAGCGACTGGCGCGCGCCGCGGCCTTGCGCGAACAGTTCGTCGGCGGCACGCATTGGCGTTGGGTCCATGCCGAGGCCGACGGATTGCCGGGCCTGGTGATCGATCGCTACGGCGAGGTCGTCGTCCTACAAGCGAACGCGGCGGGCATGGAGCGCCTGCTCGAGCCGCTGCTCGAGGCCGTCGAACGCGTCGTCGGACCGCGCTGCGTGGTCTTGCGCAACGATTCGAGCGTGCGCTTCCTCGAGGGCCTCGGCGGCTATGTGCGCGTCGCCAAGGGCGAACTCGCGCCGCCCGTCGCGGTCGAGGAAAACGGCCTCGTCTATTGGGCCGATCCGAGCGAGGGCCAAAAGACGGGCTGGTTCTTCGATCAGCGCGCCAACCGCGCCTTCGTCGCGGCGGCCGCCAAGGGCGCGCGGGTCCTCGATCTCTATTGCCACACCGGCGGCTTTGCCGTCGCCGCGGCGGCGGCCGGCGCGCGCCAGGTGCTCGCGGTCGACCGATCGGCCCCGGCGATCGCGCTCGCGGGCCAAGCCGCCTCGCGCAACAAGGTCGCGCAAAAAATACGCTTCGAGACGGCCGACGTCTTCGACCGTTTGGCGGAGATCGTCGCGTCCAAGGAGCGCTTCGAGGTCGTCGTCGTCGATCCGCCGGCCTTCGTGAAGGCCAAGAAGGACCACGCGGCGGGTCTGCGCGGCTATCGCAAGCTCTTGCGCCTCGCCGCCGCGGCGGTCCGGCCCGGCGGGTTGCTGTTCGCAGCGTCCTGCTCGCAACCCGTGACGGTCGAGGAGTTCGTCGAGCAGTGTCGCCTGGGCCTCGCCGACGCCGGGCGCGGCGGACGCATCCTCCGGATCTCCGGCGCCGATGTCGATCACCCGGTCCATCCGGCCCTGCCGCAGTCGACCTACCTCAAGGCGGTCGCGCTGGCCCTCGACTGAGAAATACGCGGGCTTGCGTTGCCCTGGCAGACGAAGTTGCTCTAGAGTTGGATCGGGAACATGAAGGAAACTCGGCGGCGCCGCGACGGGAGCGACTGACCGCTCGACTGGGGATGGGTTTGCCGCGATGGCGCTGTTCGAACGGATTTCCGTATTGTTGGCGGAAGATCAGGAATTTCTGCGCACCATGCTGCGCGAAGTCGCGCGCGCGGCAGGCTTTCGCAACCTCAAGACGGTCGGCAACGGCAAGGAAGGCATCGACTACCTCGCATCGCTGAATCAACCGGGGCGCAGCACCGGTCTTTCGAGCGTCGACATCCTGGTGACCGACGTCTTCATGCAGCCGACCGACGGCCTCGAGCTTCTGCGCTGGATCCGTCAGGACCCGCGATCGCCCAACCGCTTCTTGCCGGTGCTGATGATCAGCGGCGCGGCCGATCAGGACATCGTCGGGCGGGCGCGCGATCTCGGCGTCACCGAGTTCGTCGCCAAGCCCTTTTCGGTCAACAGCCTGCTCGAGAAGATCTTCGCGATCTGCGAGAGGCCGCGGCCTTTCGTGCTGACCGACACCTATTTCGGACCCGATCGGCGCCGCCGCGACATGGGCGCGGCCGGGGCGGAGCGACGCACCCGCGAGGCCAAGGACGTACGCGTCTTCCGCGCCCATCAGAAGAATCTCGCCGGCGCGCGCGGCCAGACTTGGATGTTCGACCTGCCGAACGTTCTCAAGGCGCGGCTCGACACGACGGGCCAGGTACCGGGCCAACCGGTCGATCTCTCGAAGGAAATCGCGCTGGCCGAGAGCATCATGAAGGAGGCGGAGAAGGAAGCGCGGTCCTGGCTCGACGTCATGGTGGAGCGCCTGGGCACGTTGCTCGGCGACCTTGGCCGCGAGAACGCCGATCGGGTCGCCGCCGTCAAGGAGATTCACGGCCTGGCGCACGAACTTCGGGGCGCCGGCGGAATCTTCGGATTTCCCCTGGTGACGCAGTTCGGCAAGTCGCTCTATGTTTGGACCGACCCCGCCGTGCCGGTCCGGAGCGAGACGATCGACATGGTACGCGCCCACATCGAAGTGATCCGAATCACCATCAAGCAGGGCATCAAAGTGGACAACGACCGCTTCGCGATCGAGATCAAGTCGATCCTCGATCGCGCCATCCGCAAGTTCGAAAGCCAGACCGCATGAACGGCGGCGAACTCGATCGCTATCTCAAGATCGTCTATCTGACCGAGGCGGGCGAGGCGCGCGACGCGCAGGCCGAACTCGAGGCGGCGATGCGTCGTTGGCGCGGCGTCGGCTGCGAGCAGGACACCACGGCCGCGCGCGAGACGCTCGACCGGATTCACCGGCGCAGCCGCGGCGTCTCGGCCTATTGCTATGCATACATTCACGCCGAAGGGATCGGCGTGGAGCGCGACCGCCAGGCCGCCGAAGGCTTCTACCGGAAGTCGGCCGAGATCTTCGCCAAGGAGGCCGATTCGGGCGTCTCGGCCTCCATCAACAATCTCGGCTACCTGACGGCGCACGGCAAAGGCGTCGAGAAGGACGAGGCCAAGGCGTTCGAGCTGTTCCGGCGTGCGGCCGAAGCCGGGTTCGGGTCGGCGCTCTACAATCTCGGGCTTTGCTATGCCAACGGCATCGGCGTCGAACGGGACGACGACAAGGCGATGGAGATGTTCCGCAAGGCGGCCGAGGCCGGCGAGAACTCGGCCTGGGGCTGCATCGCCTTCATGCATCAGGAGGGGCGCGCGGTGCCGCGCGATCCGCAGGCCTCGATCGAGGCGCTGCGCAAGGCGGCGGAGCACGGCGACGTCAAGAGCTGGTCCCAGCTCGGCTACGCCCATAGCGTCGGCTACGGCGTGCCGGTCGACGTCGACGAAGGCAAGCGCTGGTTCGGTCTTGCCGCCGAGGAGGGCGATGCCTACGCCCAGGCCAATATCGGCTTCGATCTCTGCTTCGACTACAGCGAAAGGAGCTTCGAGAAGGGCTGGCAAATGCTCGAATGGGCGCGCCAGCTCGGCAACGCCAATGCGCTCTCCTACATGGCCAAGATCCTGATCTTCGGCGCCCCGGCCAAGGCGCCCGACTACGAGGCGGGTTTTCGCCTGGCCGAAGCGGGCGCGGCGCAAGGCAACGCGTCCTGCCTTTATCTGATGGGTTATCTCTGCGAAAACGGCCTGAACGTGCCCAAGCAGCCCGATGTCGCGGCGAACTGGTACCGCAAGGCGGTCGAAGCCAATACCGAACCCTACGCGGCGGCCGCGCTCGGACGGCTTTTTCGGGATGGGCGCGGCATCGAGAAGAGCGTCGTCGACGCGTACGCCTATCTTCGTCTCGCCGAGCCGACGCGCCTGACCGAAGCCTCGAAGGATCTGGTCAAGCTACGCTCGAAGATGACCGGCGATCAGATCAAGGCGGGCGAAAAGCGCCTGGCGTCGATCAAAGCCAAGCTCGAAGCGCCGTTCCAACTCCGCATGGGGAATTGACATGGCAGGCCCGTCGCTCCGCGGCATCGCGATCCTGTCGGACCTTCCGGCCGAGGCGCTGCGCGAACTGGAGCGAGGCTGCCAATGGCATCGCTACGAGCGCGGCAAGCAGATTTTCGACCGCGCGAGCCTCGATCGCGACGTCTATTTCGTCGTCGAAGGGCGGGTCGACATCGTCGACTACTCGCTGACCGGGCGCGAGGTTTCCTACGCCTCGGTCGCCGTCGGCGGCTTCTTCGGCGAACTCGCGGCGATCGACGGCGAACCGCGCTCGGCCTCGGTGGTCGCCGGCACGCCGAGCGTCATCGCCACGCTCGATGCGGCCCAGTTCCGGACCTTGCTCGCGCGCCATCCCTCGGTCGCGATGCACGTGCTCGAGCGGCTCGCGCGCATCGTTCGTTCGAACAACGAGCGCATCATGGATCTCGCGACCCTCGGCGCCGTCCAGCGCGTGCACCGCGAAATCCTGCGTCTTGCCGGAGGCAAATCCGTCGGGCCGGTCACGGTCGATCCGGCGCCGACGCAGTCGGAAATCGCGCGTCGCGCCGCCACGACGCGCGAAACCGTGGCGCGCGTCGTTTCGGCGCTCCGCCACAGCGGTCTGGTTCGCCGCAAGGGCCGCGCGATGATCGTCGACGATCCGGCCGCGCTCGGTCGCTCGGTCGCCCGCCTGTCGGGCGTGCTCGGACCGAAAGCGAAAGCGTAAGCGTCTCCTTAGCCGCCGCCGAAAGTCCGACGCCACCAGCCGGTCTTGGGCGGACCGGCGGGCTCGGCGGCAACCGTCGGCGCCGGGGCTTCCGGCGCGGCGGAGGCCGTCGCCGGTATCGGCGTCGGCGCGGACTCGATCGCGGGCTTCGGCGCTTCGACGACCGGAGGCGGCGGTCCAACGGCGCGCGCCGGCTCCGCCGTTTCGGTCCGAGGCTCCGGCGTCGGGGCCTCTGTCCAAGGCTGGGACGCGGCGCCGATCGGCGCGGCATCGGCACGGTCGTCGCGATCGGGCAGGGCGCTACCGGCGGAATCCTGCGCGAAGGCCGGGCGATCGCCGCGGCGGTTGCGCCGACCGCCGCGTCGGCCGCGTCGGCGTCGGCCGCGATGCTCGCCGTCGCCGTCGGGTCCGCGTTGGGCGTCGACGGCGGGCGCGTCCGCGTCGGATTCCGGCGTCTGAACGTTTGGCGCCGGTGGCGGGCTGTTGAGCTCGACGCCCCGATCCGGCGCATCGCGGTGATGGCGATGTTGGCCTTGACCCTGGCCCTGGCCCTGGCCCTGGCCCTGCTGGCCACCGTCGCGGCCGTCGCGGCCATCGCCGCTGCGGCGCCGACGGCGCCGGCGCCGGCGACGCGAACCGTCGAGTGGCGCTTGCCCGCTATCCGGTTCCGTCGCGGCGGCGCGCCGCGTCTCGGTCGAAATCTCGGCCGTATCGTCGAGCGCCTCTTCGCCGACGTCGTCGGCGCGGTCGGCTTCGAGTTCGGGCGGGCGCACGGATTCGTGCGTCACGTGATGGACCGGCATCGCGGCGGGCGCCGGCTGTCCGGCCTGGCGGGTCCGCGTCCGCTCGATTCGGAGTTCCGGCGGGATCAGCTTGTCGTCGACCGTGACCAGGATGGCCATCCGGTACGTCTCTTCGATGCGCGCGAGTTCGCCGCGCTTTTGATTGAGTAGATAAAGCGCGACAGCCGGCGCGAGCGCGACCGAAATCTCGGCGGCGCGGTCCTTGGCGGCTTCGTCCTCGATCGCACGGAGCGCGATCAAGGCGCTTTGATCGGTCGAGCGGATCAGTCCGGTGCCGCGGCAATGCGGGCAGATATTGGTCGAGGATTCCTGAAGGCTCGGGCGCAGCCGCTGGCGCGACATTTCGAGCAAGCCGAAAGGCGAGATGCGCCCGACCTGGATGCGGGCACGATCGGCCTTCAGACATTCCTTGAGCTTGCGCTCGACGGCGCGGTTGTTCGAGCCATCCTCCATGTCGATGAAGTCGATGACGATCAGCCCCGCGAGGTCGCGTAGGCGAAGTTGGCGCGCGATTTCCTCGGCCGCTTCGAGATTGGTCTTGGTCGCGGTCTCCTCGATGTTGCGCTCGCGCGTCGCTCGTCCCGAGTTGACGTCGATCGCGACCAGCGCCTCGGTCTGGCCGAAGACGATGGTGCCGCCGGAGCGGAGCTGCACCTGCGGCATGTGGATGCCGTCGAGCTGCTGCTCGACCTGAAAGCGCTGCAGCAGCGGCACGCGGTCGGTGTAGTGCTTGACCCGCCCGACATGGGACGGCATCAACGTCGCCATGAAGTCGCGGGCGAATTCGTAGCCCTGTTCGCCCTCGACTTGGATCTCGTCGATCTCGCCGTGGAAAAGGTCGCGGATCGAACGCTTGATCAGGTTGGCTTCTTCGTACACCAGCGCCGGCGCGGTCGAGCGGAGCGTGAGTTCGCGGATCGAGTCCCAAAGCCGCAACAGATACTCGAAGTCGCGCTTGATCTCGGGCTTGGAGCGGTTGAGCCCCGCCGTCCTGACGATCACGCCCATGCCGTCCGGCACGTCCATGTCGCCGGCGATGGCCTTGAGGCGCTTTCGGTCGCCCGGATTGGCGATCTTGCGCGAGACGCCGCCGCCGCGCGGCGAATTCGGCATGAGGACGCAGTAGCGCCCGGCCAGCGAGATGTAGGTCGTGAGCGCCGCGCCCTTGGTGCCGCGCTCTTCCTTGACCACTTGGACCAGCAGGATTTGCCGACGCTTGATGACTTCCTGGATGCGGTAGGAGCGGATGTGGCGCGTGCGCGGACGACGCACTTCCTCGACCGCGTCCTCGTCGCCGCCGCCGACCTGCTCGACCTCGGTCGGCTGGGCGACCTCGGTCATGGGTTCGGAAACCGGCGCTTCGGCGGGTGCCATCGCGGCATCGACCGGCGCGGCGCCGGCGACGCTGTCCGTGCCCGCGGGCGGCGCCGGGACGGCGCCGTTCTCGGTCGGGGCGAGCGCGCTTGGCGGAGTCTCGACGACCGTGACCGGGTCGCTCGCGACCGAAAGGTCGACGAAATCGGCGCGCTCGGGAACGGGTTCGCCCGAGGGCGCCTCGAGGGCGTTCGCGCCTGTTTCGGCCGGCGGCGGTTCGCTCGGGCCGGGCTCTGACGCCTCGGCCGCTTCGATCCTGGCCTCCTCGGCTTGACGGTCGCGCTCGTCCTGGCGGTCTTGTTCCTCGTCGTCTTCGTCGGAGCCGTGCTCCGCCGCCTGAGCCGCCAACAGCGCCTGCCGATCGGCGATCGGGATCTGGTAGTAGTCGGGATGGATTTCGGCGAAGGGAATGAAGCCGTGGCGGTTGCCGCCGTATTCGACGAAAGCCGCTTGCAGCGAGGGTTCGACCCGCGTGACCTTGGCGAGGTAGATGTTGCCCTTTAGCGGGCGACGGCTGGCGGTCTCGACGTCGAATTCTTCGAGACGGTTTCCGTCGAGCACGACGACCCTGGTCTCTTCGGGGTGGGCGGCATCGATGAGCATACGAACGGCCATAAGGCGTAACTCCGTGTCGGGGCCAAGGCGGTCGGCTTGCGCGCGAAACCGCGGCCCGCAGATGATTGAAGGGAAAGAGACCGGCGCCTCGACGCGCCTTGCGGCCGATGGCCGTCGCGCGCGAAGCGACGCCCGGCGGCGCGATGGGCGCGTCCACGGGCGGCGATCTCGGTGAAACTCAGGAACAAGGTCATGTCTATGCGCCGCGGCGCTTATTGATCTTTCGCGAGGCGCCCCTTGGCGGCCTCGAGCGTCCGGGCACCGGAGGCCTGCACCGCATGGCAGCGGGCCGAGCCGTCGACTTGCTCCGTCCTGAAATGCAACATAGAGGTAAAGTCACGCGGGAACAATGCAATTCCATTGCGCCGTTCCGAGTCCCATTATATCTAGGGGGAATTGGACGAATCGGCACCACATCTATGGGTTCCGGCCAGTGGTTAAGGTAGCGTTTCGATTCTGGCTCCTGATCGCGGCTTGGCTGGCGGCGCTGCCGGCCTGGGCCGAAGTCCAGGTGCTGGCCGTTCGCGCGACCCAGACCCAGCAAGGCCTGCGCTTTGTGCTCGAGCTCGACCGCATGGTCGAGTTCCAGGCCTATCTCTTGCCCGACCCGATCCGCGTCGTGGTCGATTTGCCGGAGCTCGACTGGCGCGCGGCACAGGTGCCGCTGCCGGCCGGCGGGCTGGTCGAACGCTATCGCTTCGGGCGGTTTCGCGCGGGACAGGGGCGCCTCGTGCTCGATGCGACCCAGCCGATCAAATTCGCCAATCCGCCGTTCCTGCTCGGCGGCCAGAAAGGTCAGCCCAACCGTCTGGTCATCGATCTCGAAAGAACCGACGAGACGGGCTTTCTCGAGGCGATCAAAGGCGGACCGCCGCCGCCCGCACCGACCTCGGTCGCCGCCGCGCCGATCAAGCTCGTGCCGCCGCCGCCGCTACCGCCCGCCGCGACGCCGGCGGCGTCGTCCAAGCGCGCCCCGCCGCCGGCCGCCGACAAGCGCCTGGTCGTTCTCGATCCCGGTCATGGCGGCGTCGATCCCGGGACCATCGGCCGCGGCGGATCCTACGAAAAGGACGTGACGCTTGCCGCCGCGCTCGATCTCAAGCGCGTGCTCGAAGCGAGCGGGCGCTACCGCGTGGTCATGACACGGGCGAACGACGTCTTCATTCCCTTGGGCGAGCGGGTCTCGATCGCACGAAACGCCAAGGCCGACCTGTTCGTCTCGCTGCACGCCGATTCGATCGCGACCGCCGGCACGCGCGGCGCCTCGGTCTATACGCTCTCGAATACGGCGTCGGACAAGGAAGCCGAGCGCCTCGCCGCCAAGGAAAACGCCTCCGATCTGATCGCCGGGCTCAGTTTCGACGTCAAGGACGAGGACGTGAACAAGATCTTGATCGACCTGACGCGCCGCAAGACCGACGAGTTTTCGGTGATCTTCGCCCGCGATCTGTTGGACGAAATGGCCAAGGGCGTGCGCGTGCTTGAGCCGCGGGCGCACCGTTCGGCCGGCTTTCGGGTGCTGAAAGCGCCGGATATCCCCTCGGTCCTGGTCGAAATGGGCTATCTCTCCAACCGGGACGACGAACGCTTCCTGACCTCGCGCGAGGGGCGCCAAAAAATCGCCCAGGCGCTGCTCCGCGCCATCGATCACTACTTCAAGCGGAAATTGGAGTAGCCGAGGCGCAAGCCTTAAACCCGCCACAATCGACTCTTAAGAAGCACGCCACGGGGGCTTGCCAAAGCCCCAAAAGCAGAGCATTTCAGCGCCATGCTGCGGTTTCTGGGCATCTTGATCGGCCTCACCCTGTTTCTCGGCGCGGCGGCGGCGGGGGCGGGGCTCTATGCCTTTTGGCATTTCGGTCGCGGCCTGCCCGATTACGCCCAGCTCGCCGACTACGAGCCGCCGGTCACGACCCGGGTTCACGCGGGCGACGGGCGGCTGCTCGCCGAATACGCGCGCGAGAAGCGGATTTTCGTGCCGATCAATGCCATCCCCAAGCAGGTGATCCAGGCCTTTCTCTCGGCCGAGGACAAGAACTTCTTCGATCACCGCGGCGTCGATCCCTTGTCGATCGCCCGCGCGGTCTTCGTCAACGTCCAGAACATGGGTTCGGGCCGACGCCCGGTCGGCGCCTCGACCATCACCCAGCAGGTCGCCAAGAACTTCCTGCTCGGCAACGAAGTGTCGCTCTCGCGCAAGGCCAAGGAGGCGATCCTCGCCTTTCGCATCGAGACGGCGCTGAGCAAGGAACGCATCCTCGAGCTCTATCTCAACGAAATCTATCTCGGCATCGGCGCCTACGGCGTCGCCGCCGCGGCGCTCAACTACTTCAACAAGCCGCTCGACACTCTGACGCTCGCCGAAGCCGCGTTTCTCGCCGCGCTGCCCAAGGCGCCCAACAACTATCATCCGATCCGCCGGCCCGAGGCCGCGCGCGAGCGGCGCGATTGGGTGATCGGGCGCATGCTAGACGACGGCGTGATCTCCTTCGCCGACGCGACCTACGCCAAGGGTCAGGCCGTCGCCATGCGCCAGCGCGACGAGACCGAATTCTTCGTCGCCGAGCATTTCGCCGAGGAAGTGCGCCGCGAGCTCGCCCAGCGTTTCGGCGAGCGCGCGCTCTACGAAGGCGGGCTGTCGGTCCGTACCTCGCTCGATCCGCGCCTCAACGCCATTGCCGAAGCGAGCCTGCGCCGGGGTCTGGTCGAATACGACCGGCGCCACGGCTATCGCGGCGCGGAGGACCAGCGGGCGGGCGAGGACCCGCGCGCGGCCATCGCCCAGTTCGAGGCGCCGCCGGGGATCGAGCCCTGGGAGCCGGCGGTCGTCGCGGCGCTCGATGCCAATCAGGCCGAAATCGTGCTCAAGAGCGGGCGCCGCGGCGCGATCCCGATGAGCGAGCTCGTCTGGGCCCGCAAGGCCGACGAGGGCAGGGGCATGGGCCCGGTGCCGCGCCGGCCGAGCGACGCGCTCAAGGTCGGCGACATCGTGCTGGTCGAGGCGCTCAAGGACGACAAGGGAGCGAACCGCTATTCGCTTCAACAAGTGCCCGAGGCGTCGGGCGCGGTGGTGGCGATGGATCCGCATACCGGACGCGTGCTCGCCATGGTCGGCGGCTTTTCCTACCGGATGAGCCAATTCAACCGCGCCGTTCAGGCGATGCGCCAGCCGGGCTCGGCCTTCAAGACCTTCGTCTATCTCGCCGCCCTCGAGCAGGGCTTCACGCCCTCGACGCGCATTCTCGACGCGCCGATTTCCTTCGAGCAGGGACCGGGCTTGCCGCTGTGGGAGCCCAAGAATTACGACCGGAAATTCGAAGGTCCGGCGACATTCCGCCGCGACATGGAAAAATCGCGGAACGTGCCGACCGTGCGTCTCGCCGCCTATATCGGCATGGACAAGGTGGTCGACGTCGGCATTCGCCTCGGCATCTACGACCAGCTTCAGCCGCATCTCTCATATTCGCTCGGCGCCGGCGAGACGACGGTCATGCGCATGACCGCCGCCTACGCCATGCTGGTCAACGGCGGCAAGCGCATCGCGCCGACGCTGATCGATCGCATCCAGGACCGGCGCGGCAAGACCATCTATCGCCACGACCGGCGTCGTTGCGAGACCTGCCAGCACGTCGCCTGGACCGGTCAGGCCGAACCGGAACTCCCCGACGAGCGCCGCCAGGTCGTCGATCGCGGTACGGCGTTTCAGATGGTCAACGTGCTGACCGGCGTGGTCGATCGCGGCACCGCGACGCGCCTCAAGGCGATCGGCAAGCCGGTCGGCGGCAAGACCGGCACGACAAACGACAGCAACGACACCTGGTTCGTCGGCTTCACGCCGGATTTGGTGGTCGGCGTCTATGTCGGCCACGACACGCCGCAGAGCCTCGGAACGCGCGAGACCGGCGGCGTGGTCGCGGCGCCGATTTTCGGGCATTTCATGGAGGCGGCGCTGCGCGACACGCCGGCGGTGCCGTTCCGCATTCCGCCCGGCGTCCGCCTGGTCCGGGTCGATCCCGAAACTGGCCTGCCGGCGCCCCCGGGCTCGACGCGCGCGATCCTCGAGGCCTACAAGCCAGGGACCGAACCGATCGGGCCGCAGCCCGTGCTCGGCCAAGAGGGCTTTTATCTTCCGGGCAAGGCGGACCATCAGCAGGCCCAAGCGGCGGTCGACGGCGCGGAGACGCCGGCCCAGCCGTCGTCGGGCACGGCAAGCGGCTTGTATTAGCCGCGCGTTCTGTCTAGAACGCGGCGCGAAAGCGGGAGAACGCGATGCGCGCCGAAACCCAGGCGATGGTCAACGACATCAAGCAGTCGCTCGAGCTGCTGAGGAGGCATCTTTGACTGGGATGTCGCGACGCGTCGTCTCGACGAGCTGAACGCCCGAGCCGAAGACCCCAATCTCTGGACCAAGCCGGCCGAGGCGCAGGCGCTGATGCGCGAGCGGACGCGCCTTGCCAACGCCATCGAGGCGACGCTCGACGTCGAACGGCGCCTCGCCGACGCGGCCGGCATGATCGAGCTCGCCGAGGCCGAGAACGAACCGGCCCTCGTCGCCGAGGCCGAAGCGGCGCTCAAGGCGTTGCGCGAGGAAGCGCATAAGCGCGAGATCGAGAGCCTCTTGTCGGGCGAGGCCGACGGCAACGACTGCTATCTCGAAGTCCATGCCGGCGCGGGCGGCACCGAAAGCCAGGACTGGGCCGAGATGCTCATGCGCATGTATGTACGTTGGGCCGAGGCGCGGGACTTCAAGGTCGAGTGGCTGGAAGAAAGCCCGGGCGAAGAAGCCGGACTCAAATCGGCGACGGTCGCGATCAAGGGGCCGAGCGCCTACGGCTGGGCCAAGGTCGAAAGCGGCGTCCATCGGCTCGTGCGGATTTCGCCCTTCGACTCGAACGCGCGCCGCCATACGTCGTTCGCCGCCGTCTACGTCTATCCCGTGGTGAACGAGGATATCGACGTCGAGGTGCTCGACAAGGACCTCAAGGTCGATACCTACCGCGCCTCGGGCGCCGGCGGCCAGCACGTCAACAAGACCGAAAGCGCGATCCGCATCACGCACCTGCCGACCGGCATCGTCGTGCAATGCCAGTCCGAGCGCTCGCAACACAAGAACCGCGCGTCGGCGATGTCGATGCTCAAGGCCAGGCTCTACGAGCAGGAACTGCAGAAGCGCGAAGCCGGGCGTCTCGCCGAGGAAGCGGCCAAGAGCGACATCGGCTTCGGTCACCAGATCCGCTCTTACGTGCTTCACCCCTATCAGATGGTGAAGGACCTGCGAACCGGCGTGCAGACCTCGAGCACCGGGGCGGTGCTCGACGGCGACCTCGACGCGTTCATGTCGGCCGCGCTCGCCCAACGCATCAGCGGCAAGGCCGCCAAGATCGAAGACGTCGACGTTTAGAGCGACCGAGATCGCTTCGGGCGTCCATGTCCGGGCGGACCAAGCCGCCATCGCCGGCAGGGAGACGGAGCGCGAGTCGGAGCGGACGACGAAGCGGGCGACCGACGATGTCGAGCATCCGCCACTTGCCGTCGAGCTCGATGGGTCGCTCGTCGAGCGGCTTGGCAAGACCGGCGTCGGCCGAGAACGCCGCGGCGTTCCAAAGCAGCGCCGCCGCAATGGCCGGCGCTCACACCATGCTTGCCATACCCCACTCTACCATAAGAGGAGTAGAGGCAGGACGGCTCTCGCGGCGCTCGCTGGAGCGCGCGCCGAGCGGCGGATTTCGGATCAGGTCGCGACGGCGGCGACGGCGGGGCGGGCGACGGCCTCGATCTTGGGCTCGATCTGCTCGCGCGCCCGGTCGGCGCGCTTGACGTGGCCTTCGATCATCGCGCCTTGCTCGATCGAGATCGCCTAG
>Ga0233425_10006374_pt1 | contig 17576 bp, 16 predicted proteins | sample Watercolumn_Towu_2_FD_181712 | JGI IMG/M metagenome (GOLD analysis project Ga0233425, IMG submission 181712) | Freshwater microbial communities from Lake Towuti, South Sulawesi, Indonesia - Watercolumn_Towuti2014_140_MG | ecosystem: Environmental > Aquatic > Freshwater > Lake | place... | reverse complement strand
TCTTTTCGAGATTTCATTCCATATTTGGGTGTAGCACATCTGGCAGTTTTAGGTTGTTTTGAACCTTTCTCGCCAAATATGGTGGTTCAACAGCTACCCTGTGAGTAGATACGAATAAACAATCCTGCCCCGTTTCACAACCAGCGAGACTGCATTATTTCCCAGCCGATAAATCAGGTCTTCGAATGTTGGCAAATCCCAGATTTGCAAGTCAGCCAGTTGCCCCGGTTCCAGCGTGCCGCGGTCGGTCAACCCAACCGCCCTGGCGGCATTCACAGTTGCGGCAAGGAGGGCTTCTGCAGGAGAGAATTGGTACAGGCGACATGCCAACTGCATGACCAACTGCATGGATTCCAGCCAACAGCCGGGACAGAAATCAGTCGCCAGCGCCACTTTCAACCCTTTCTCGAACATCAAACGGGCATTGAAAGGCTGAGGATGACGAACAGCAAAATCCAGTCCGGGCATCACCACCCCCACAACCCCAGCCTTGGCCAGGCGTTCAAGTTCCGACGCAGTCGTAAAGTTCAGGTGGTCAGCAGAGACAACGGGTAAATCGGCTGCCATGGCGCTGCCACCCAGATTTGAGTAGGCATCCACATGGATTTTGGGTTTCAATCCATGTTGCAGACCCGCTTCCAGAATGCGTCGGGAAGCTTCAACGCTGTAATACCCGTCATCGCAATACACGTCGCAGAATTCCGCCAGTTTTTCAGTAGCCACCCGCGGAATCATTTCGCGGATCAGGTTTTCCAGATATTGTTCGCGGGGGATTTCCGCCGGAAAGTCATGCGCACCCAGAAAGGTACTGACAATATCCACCGGCTGACTGCCTTGGAGTTTCCGGTTGACTTGCAGCAACTCAATCTCTTTTTCGGCGTTCAAGCCATACCCGCTCTTGCTCTCCAGCGTGGTAGTGCCACAGCATAACATCCGCTGCAACCGTTCAAGCGCATTCTCATAAAGAAGGTCCGGGCTGCTTTCCCTTGTCATTTTGACGGTGGCTTGGATACCGGTCGGAATCCCCAGGGCAGCCACTTCCTGCGCGGTGTGGGTCATGCGTGCAGCATATTCCTGAGCCCGGCTGCCGCCAAAAACCAGGTGAGTGTGGCAATCGACAAAACCCGGAGCCACGATTTGTCCAGCTAGATCAACAATTTTGGCAGATGACAAGTCAAACCTGTGTTCCAACTCCGCGAGGGGAGCAATGGCTGCGATTTTTTCGCCTTGAATGGCAATCGCCGCCCCCGGCAGGCGACCCAATGGATCGCCCGCCGTAGACACGCAAGTCAGCACCTGGCCTGCTCCACGAAGAATTAGATCAACCTTGGGGCTGGTCATGGCATCAGTCGTTTTTGCTGTGCGGTGCCAGCCGGTCGACAACGCCTTCATCTGGACCAAACGTTGCTTCGGGCGACCACCAGAGAGGGACTTTAATCTTTTCCTGGGTTAGCGGACCCTTTCCTTCACAGACCTGACGTGAGATTTCGTACCCGGCTTGGGCGTGGCGGACAACGCCAATTCCCGAATCGGTTGCCATGCAGGCATCCAGGCGTAGGTCGGCTTCTTCACTGCCGTCGGCGATCATCGTCACGCCCGTATGGACTGCCTCTCCCATCGAATAGTTTGCCTGGATTGCCACCAAATCAGCCATCCCGGCGGTATTCAAAAGGGCGTTCAAATACGGCCAGTCGGAGATCAGGTCGCCGCCATCCTTCATATTCTCGGATTCGAAGGTTGGATTAACAATCGAGCCAGAATCCAGGTTATCGCGGGAGAAGCCCACCGGCCCAGCCAACTCGCCGCTGCGGATCATCTGATTGATTTTCAACGCCAGGGTGCGACGCTCCCCAAAACCCAGATAGCAGACCCGGGCGGGGAGGGCTTCGATGGGCAAGGATTTACGCGCCAGTTCGATCCATTTGACCGTGGTCTTGTCGTTGGGGAATAATTCAAGTACCAAATCGTCGATCCTGGCTAAATCCCCAGCCTCGCCCGACAAACAGGTCCACCGGAAGGGGCCACGGCCCAGCATGAACAGCGGGCGGATGTAAGCAGCCACAAAGCCGGGGATGGTCATCGCTTCTTTGACGGGCATGCCGGCATCACGGCATTCCTTGCGAATACTGGTTCCATACTCAAAGACCTGAACGCCCTTGTGGAAGAAGGCGTTCATTGCCGCCAGTTGGCGTTTCATCGATTCGCCAGCCACTTCCCAGTACCTGGTGCGACTCGTAGCACGCAGGGCAGCGGCTTCTTCGGGACTGTACCCGACAGGGATATAAGAGAGCGGGTCGTGGCAGGGACACATTTCAGAAACAATATCCGGCATCCAGCCCAGTTCCAGGGCTTTGGGGAATAACTCGGCAGCATTCCCAAAAACACCCACCCCGAGCGGCTTCTTATCTGCCTTGGCTTTTTCCGCCAACTGAATCGCCTCTTCCAGCGAGGCAGCTTGCACGTCCAGGAAGCCCCGGTCCAGGGCTCGCTGAATAATGGCTTGATTGGCATCAACCACCAGGCAGACGCCGCCATGCATGGTCATTGCGCGCGGCTGGTTGCGACCCATCCCGCCCAAACCAGCCGTGAGGTAGATTTTCCCGACCAATGATCCACCAAAATGTTGTTCGCCAATCGCGCCCAGGGTTTCGAACGTACCCTGAATCACGCCCTGAGTGCCAATATATTCCCAGGGCGCGGCGGTATATTGGGCAAACATCGTCAGGTTCTTATCCTGAAGGTCGTAGAAAGTTTCCCAGGTCGCCTTCATGATATTGGTGTTTGCCATCACCACGCGGGGAGCAAGGCGATGGGTTTTGAAAATAGCCACCGGCATACCGGATTGAACAACCAGGGTTTCGTCGTTTTCCAGTTCCTTGAGCGATTTTACAATCGCGTGGTAGCTCTCCCAATTCCGGGCGCATTTGCCAATTCCGCCGTAGATCACCAGCCTTTCCGGCGCTTCGGCATTTTCCATGTTATTTTCGAGCATGCGCAACAGGGATTCCTGCTTCCACCCCTTGCAGCGCAGGGTGGGACCGCGTTGTGCTTTGACTGAGTACAGAATTTCGGGTTTCATTTTGATCTCCTTTTTATGGGGCGGCTAATCCAACAAAGAAAGTTCAATAATCTGATCCATCTTGAAATCATGCGCTTGCAGGTAATATTTAAGGACTTCCTCCAGCGCCTCCGATGGTACGGGTCCAACCAGCTCGGTCCCGGCAATCAGCACACCGTAACGACGGGCTTCGGCTTTGACAGCCTCGAGCACACGGGGGATTGGAGTCTTGGAATAATTGACCAGGTTCATCGAAACCTGCACCTGACCTTTCTCTTCGATTGCCAATCCCATGGCCCGCACATAACGGAAGCCACCGTTAATATTACGGACAGCTTTCGCAATCCGCTCGGCAATCGTCACATCAGTGGTATGCAGGTTAATATTAAAGGCGACCAGGGGGAAACGGACGCCGGTGACCAATCCGCCAGTTTTGGGATTGAAGACAGCTGGCCCCTCGTCCGGAGCCCAGATCGGCTCCTTCAATTTTTCTTCCAGGGCTTCATACTGTCCCTTGCGGATATCGGGCAGGCTAACACGCTCGGGGCGCATGGCAGCCTCCTCGTAATAGTAGACCGGCACACCCAGACTGCCAATAAATCGCCCAAAATCGCGCGCAATTTCGACTGCTTCCGCAATCTCCATGCCGCGGACCGGGATAAATGGCGCCACATCCACCGCGCCCATGCGTGGATGCGAACCGTGATGCTGGCGCATGTCGATCCGTTCCAGGGCTTTTTGCGCCAGGGCTTTGGTTGCCTGGAGCACCTCCTGAGGGTCTCCCATGTAGGTAAACACAGAACGGTTATGGTCGGCGTCCGAGGAAACATCCAGAATCTTAATTTCGGGGAATTGTCGTACCTGGGCGAGCACTTCGTCGACCAGGACCAGGTCAACCCCCTCGCTGATATTGGGTTCGCACAAGAGAACTTTTTTCATTTTATTCCTCACATCGGGAAGGACTAAAGAACTGTCGGATTGTTTGCTGCAAGGAGTTCCAATTGCCCGCGCAGACTCTCAGCCTGCTGCGCCAATTGCATGGCAAGCGTCGCATCTTTCAGGTTGGGAAGATTGATGGCGACATTTTCCAGACACCCCAGCACACCGGCACGCGCCAATAGAAGGGCACAGTTCAAATCGGAGCGCACGTTGGGGTTGATCCGGCTTGCCAATTCCGCGCCCAAGCTGACAATTTGCAGACATCGAGCGGCGTTATCCAGCGGCACACAGGCCGCCTCGAACCAAGCCGACTGAATGGCTTGCTGACGGGTTTCACGCTCGGCTTTCGATTCCTTGGGCAGGCGATAGGCGCTGCGCACTGCCTGAAAAGCGTGGGTATCTTCCTGGCCACCGGTCAACAAGCGGTCAGAAAGTTCTCTGGACAGGGCTGCTTTTTCATGAAAAAACGATCCTGCCTCATGCGGCTCCTTTGTGGAAAGCAGACAAACCATGGCAAGCAAGGCTCCAGCCATGGATCCAGCAAGCGCCGAGGCAGAGCCGCCACCAGTGGTGGTATCTTCCGGGTCCAGGATTTTGAAAAATGTTTCGGGATTAGGGTTCATGAGGGATATGGAATAAGTCGAAAACTCGAACATATATACTCGTATATACGAGTATATATGTATAATAAACTGATATAATGCTTTTGTCAATCAGAATCAGGAGAGAAAAATGTTTCAGAAATCATCTGGGATTGTGACCGGAGCGATCCCCAAATACCGCCAATTACTCATTATCTTGCGCAACCAAATTCTAAAAGGGGAAATAGCCCCGGGCGAGCGCATCCCATCCGAAGAAGAACTGATCAACACTTACGGGTTGAGTCGTGGAACGGTGCGAAAAGCCATTGCCCAATTGGAGACCGAACGATTAATCGAAACCGAACATGGGGTGGGTTCCTTCGTACGCGCCCTCCATCCAAATGCCGTGCCCTTTCGCTTTTTATCCCCCAATGAACCTGCGGATCAATCCGCCAGATATGAAATCCTGGCACAGGAAGCCATTCCTGCTCCATTGGATATTGCCGAAAAACTCAAACTTTCCCCCGGAGCCACCCTCATCCACATCGCCCGCCGTAAACGGGTTGGAAATCAAGTCGTTTTGTATTCCGAGCGTTTTCTGAACATGAATATTTTGCCCTCGCTGGTGAATGAGGACCTCACCAAAGTTGGTTCAATCCATGACTTGCTGGTCGGCTCGTCGGAATATCCTTTATTGCGCGCGGAGATCGAAATCGAAGCTCATCTAATCAACGAAGATGAAGCCCGCCTTCTGGAAGCCAACCCCGGCGATTCTGCAATTGTGATTACCCGGATGACCTATACCGCCCCCAACCGCCCTGCCGTCTGGTATTGGGGACTATTCAAAGATCAGTATCATATTGGGGTGCAGGTATAAGATAGTGGCTCATGTGTAAAGAATGTGCGTATGATCTACAGAAACCCAAATTCTTAACACGAATACCGCGAATGCGGCGAATTACGCGAAAAATTCGCGGCATTCGCCCTGTTCGCGTATTTCGCGTTACAGGGCTTGAAAACGACTGCACAGAGTCTACACATGAGCCAAGATAGTATATTACAGAGGTTTCCGCCTTTCGCTCACGCGATAGATGTATGCCAGAACCTGCGCCACCACTTGATACAGTTCGGGAGGAATCTCTTCGCCCAAATTAACGGCGGACAATGCCAGGCTCAACGCCGTGTCTTCGTAAATCAAAATATTGTGCTTCCGCGCCTCTGCCAGAATCTGCTCGGCGACTTTGCGCTGTCCGCTGGCAACGACTCGCGGGGCGCTGTCCGCTTCGGGACGATATTGCAGAGCGGTTGCTGTCAGCAGTTTTGGATCGCGCGGAATCCGAAATCGCCTGTATCCCATTCAAACCTCGATGTTGACCGTCAACAATGAAACGTCGCCGGCGGGGATTTGAATCTTCTCGAACGGCTTAGGTTTGCCCGCGCCGATTTGCGCCTCGTCGAGTTGATATCCCAGCCCGCCCAGCGCCGCTTCGAGCGAAGGCAATTCCTCATGCGCCACCTTGCGCCACGTGGCGTCTTCCGCCATTATTGCCGCGCGAATTTGTCTGCCGACCAGCGACAGGTCAACCTCCACCGTCTCATCCGCCTGCAAATCCACTTGTAGAATCAAGCGGGTATAAGCGGGGTTGATTTTGCTCGACCCGGCATGTGTCTCGTGAGCGACCTTCAACCGCGCCGAAAAAATCTTTTCGCCATCTCGTAACACGAAACCCATCTCCGACCATTGCCCCTGTCCCGGTATCGGGTCAGGCTTGACGTTCATCAACTGTTCGCGCCGCACGTCGCTTAAAAATTCACCCACCGCCTGGGCAGATTCCTTCTGCCCCGCCTCTTGCAACGCCGTCTGTAACTGCGCCAGCAAAACAAGGCTGTTTTTGGAGATGGACTTTTCACCCGCTTGATTTTGTTCCAGCAGGATATTTTCGATCGACCTGCCCAACATCCCCGCCGCCGCTTTGAGTTGGTCAGCCATTTGCGGGCTTTTCCCAGCCCAATTCGCCGCCAGTGAGTTGAGCGCCTGCAAGCCTACGTTGATTTGCCTGCGGAGTTCGGGCGGCGGATTCTGGCTCAGGGCTTGGGTCAGAGCCGCGATCAGCCGCGACAAGGCTTCGGCGGTCGGAGCCGCTGTCCGCGCCGCCAGAGTCAGGCTTTGGGCAGTAACGGGCAGTCCCGCTGCTTTCATCGCCGCGGCGAGGTCCGCTTCGGCTTGTCGCCATGGGCCAGCTGCGTGTTCCGCCAGCGCATCGATCAACTCGGAAAGCAGGCGCGGCGTGACAGGCAGGTGTTGTTTGAGCAGAGCGCGGGCAAGAGTCAGGGATTCGGAAGTTTGCGGCAGATTGTTGGCTTCGAGAATTTCCCCCGCCAGATCAGCAGCATTGGATGCGCCTGCCACGAGCGTTTCGCTTTTCACCAGTTTTAGCGTGACCGACTGATTGGATAATTCTGTGACGATGAACTGCGCCGTCTGCCGCGAAGCCAGTTCCGCCGCCTGATCTGCCGAGGTGAGTTGCGCTACAAAAGGATGCCCCTCCACTTCGAGGATGGCGCTGGTCCCCGTTACCGAAAGCACCTGTGCGTTAACGCGTTGAAAAACGCGCAAACCGAAATCCTGGTCTGCGGCGCTACCAACGGGCGAGATGGGAAATGTAATCGGGAAACTCATACCAGCGGGAAACCCTGCAAGACTTATAACGTTGTCAGCATGTCGGGAAATCCAAAGCTCTTGCTAATCAGCGGAACTCGCGACAGAAGATTTGCGATGTACAGTGGAAAATCGCCTGTTATTTTTTATTCTTGTAGAGGTCTTCGGCAAACAGGTGCAAATCCTGGATGATTTCCGATTGGCGCATGGAGATATATTGCAGGATGACCATGCGGCTCAGGTCTTTGAATGCCAGTTGAACGCTGACACGGTAACGGTTGAATTCCACATCGGGGGTGACAGCAACCACTTTCCCGTGCGCGTTGACCACCACCTGACTGCCCTGCGGCGGCAGGGTCTTTCTAAGCTCGCCGGTGGTCTTTTGGGCAACCAGCTTCTTAACCTTGTGCGCCATCGAATCAGGCAGGGGGATGCTCATGGTCAGTTCACTGCCCGGCTTGGAAAGCCGCCCCGGGAACATGGTGCTTTCGAAAAAGACGCTTGCCCCATTTGCAGAGAGGTCTGCCAGTGGAGCGATAAATTCGAAAGAGGAACCTTTGAATTCGAGGCTTGCCATGATAGGCTCACCCGGCTCCACTCGAATCTGCATTCGCTTGCCGATATTGTCCTGCGCCGATTCGAAATCCGAAAGCACGGCGTAATCCTTGGCCAGACTCAACCGCAGCACTTTGGCGCGGATGACCACCGGAATCGACTCGCCCATCAGGTAGGATTCTCCCTGATGGTACAGGCAGGCGATGTGATTTTTACTGCATGGAATCTGAACTTCTGCGGCTCCCACCGAGGCGATGTTCGTATCGTAGGAGATGGGCAGTCCCTTGTAAATATTCATCAGCCGTATGCTGGACTGCTCACGGGCGATTTGACGCAGGATACTGAGCAAGTCCATGTCATGCCCCCAGCGTTGCAGCAGTTGGGTCAATGGGAACATTGTTGCGGCGAATTTCATAATGCAGGTGCGGGCCGGTGGAGTTACCCGTGTTGCCCGACAAACCGATGGTCTCACCCGCAGAAACCGAATCACCAACCGAAACGGGGATGCTGGAAAGATGGGCATAGTAGGTCTTGTAGTCCCCATGTTCCACAATCACCAGGTTGCCGTACCCCTGATCGTTCCAACCTGCGTAAACCACATTGCCATCCATCGTGGATTTGACTTGCGTGCCAACGGGGATGCCGAAATCCAAGCCGTTGTGACCGGGATGAAAGTCCTGGGTCAGCACCCCGCCTACGGGTCGTCCCGAAGGCTCGTTGCGGGCAATCCCATTCGAGGTGAGAGTCCCCGACTGGGTCCCCGCCCCCGTCTCGATCTCCAATCCGCTCTCCACCAGTTTATCGAGCAGGATGAGCATAAGCAGGGGTGTGATTAAATCGCCCATCCCCGAACTCATCTGCGCGCCTGAAGACATTCCACCTCCCAGCATCATCGTGGAAAAAATATCCTTGAATGACGATACGACTTCAGATGTGGATGAATTGGCAGATGCAGTCTGGGCGTTGATTCCCGAAACATTGTTCGCGGAGGATACCTGGTTAATGGCGCTGGTCATGATGTCACCATTCTAAAATCAAAGGCGGACTCAGGCAGTAAACGGCGCATAAAATCGGCGTGATTTGCGCGTAAATTGTTTATCTCATCTTTACGAAATATTCAGCGGCGCTTTATATGAAAAGAAGGGTGGAACCGCTATACTCGACGAAAAGGTAAAGCCATGCAACCCGAACTAAAAATCCGAAAAGTCCTCGGCAAAACATACCTGAACGAAAACCGCCTTGCCGATGCGCTGGATGTGTTCAGCCGCATTTTGGAGGATTACCCCGAAGACGTGGAAACCCTGCACATTCTGGGCAACATCTACCTGGCAAGCGGAGACGGCAGGACGGCAAAAACCATCTACCTGCGCGCCAACCAATTGGAACCGCAGAACGAGGTTATCCGCCGCCAAATTCTTCTGGCGGAAGAGACAGGCGGAGGCGACGCCGAATCCATCCCCACCGATGTCTCGGCGGTGGGACGCCTGCTTCAACGCCTGACCGGGGCGCCGCAACCCGTCAGCGAAACCGACATCCTGCGCGCCGCAAGCCTACTGGAGCGCATTATTGCCAGCGAACATCCCGCCGAACTGGTTGCCCAACACCTCGATGAAATAGACCAACTCCTGCCTGCGCTGATCGAGTTGAACATCCGTCAGGCACAAGCCGATGGATTTCCCGAACTTGCCGCATCCCTGCGGCATTTGCAAACCAACATCCAGAGTCAAATTACAGGCAGGGATGCCGTGACGCCAAAAGCCCTGCAGCCTGCCGCTCCCGGTTTCAAGGGCAGTGTTCTCTTTCTCCTGCCACAGCCTGAACAAATTTCGAGCCGCATGGCGTTGTTGAAAGCCGCTCTCGATTCCAGCGGATGCGCCACCTTGATCCGCCGTGAATATGTTTCGGGGTTGGATACCCGCCCCGATGTGGTCATCGCCAGCAACCCGCACACCGAGCCGATCCTGATCCAAAGCCTGTCGGCTCTTTCGAATGCGGGCGTTCCCATCCTGCTCGATTTGGATGATGATTTCGAAAAACAGCCCATTTCGCACGGCGAATACGCCGCAAAAGGATTGGGAACCAGCGCCCGCAGTAACGCCTATACTTCTGCAATCTCAATGGCGCGAATGGTGACCGTGCCGTCGGAAACACACGCCGAGTCGCTGCGAGAATTGGTGCAGCGCGTCAGCGTCATCCCCGATGGGTGGAGCCGCGCCAACAAACTTTGGGAGAAGGAACCGCACCAGCGAGGCACGTTCAACATCGGCTGGCTGGGGGCAAGCGGTCAACTCGAAGATTTGGCGCTTATCCGCCGCTATGTCGTCCGCATTCTGCGCGAATTTTCCAATGCGCGGGTGGTTGTCATCGGCAACCCGCAGGCCTATCGACTCTTTGAAAGCCTGCCCGAAAACCGACGCCTGTACCTGCCCGCCGCCGCCCACGAGGAACTCCCCTACCAGTTAAGCCAATTGGATGTCCTGCTCGTCCCGCTGCGCAATATCCCCTACAACCTTTCTGCGTCCGACACGGTTTTGATGCAGGCGGGCGCGAGAGGCATTCCCTGGCTGGCTTCTGACGTGCCCGCCTTCCGTCGTTGGGGAAAAGGCGGGATGATCAGCGAGTCGCTCGACGAATGGCACCTGAACCTGCGTCACCTGATTCTCGACCCAGACTTGAGGAGCAGGCTGGGCGCACAGGGCAAGTCAGCGGCAGCCTCCCGCGAAATGGGACAGGTAGCGCGGTTGTGGCTGGAACATATTCAACAGGCGAGTCGCGCCGAGGTCGCACTGGGTTTGGAGGGGTAAACATGATCGTTACTTTTATTTACTGCAATCGCCCCGCCGATTCGCTTCGCGTGCAGGTGCGATGCCGCAACCTTGCAGATGTCATCAACCGCAGCGGTCAGCACCGTGCCAACCTGCTCGATATGAAATCCTTCGTCGAGAATACATCCCGCGCCCAAAGACTCTGCGGTGAATCAGACCTGCTCGTCATTTACCGCTATTTGTATGATTCGATTCTTTCCATCGTTCAGTATTGGCAGGCGCGGGATAAAAAGGTGATTGTGGATTTCGACCAAGCATTCGACCTTTTATCGCCTGATTCACCTGACGCTTTATTTTGGCAGAAGGGACATCGCATGGATGGTTGTTTCGACAGCCCCGCCCGTATCTCCCCGCCTCCCCTCGAACAATTCAAGTGGGGGCTTGCCATCCTCGATGCCGCCACGGTCAACTCGTACCGCCTCGCCGACGATTGGGCGCAGTTTACGAAAATTTATACCCTGCCCGACTATCTGAACACCGACCAGTACCCGGCTTTGAACCAGCCCCTCGAAGGAGAAATCCGCCTCGGGCTGGGATACCGCGCCCGCGCCTCTGCCGCCGCTTCGAGCGGATTAATGCCCGCCATCGAGCGCGTCTGCCGTCAATATCCACAGGTGAAGTTTGTGGAGTTTACCCAGCCGTGCGCCGGGTTGGATGAATGGGTATCCCACCTTTCGACGCTGGATATTGGGTTGATGCCCGCGCACGACCCATACGATATGCGGCTGGGTTCCTATGACCTGCTGGAGTTCATGATTTCGAAAATTTCCTGGCTAGCCAGCGCCAATGCGCAATTCCAGCCCTTTTCGGCTTATGGCGACCTGGTGAAAAACACCGCTCAGGATTGGGAAGCCGCACTGCTCGATGCGGTGGACCACCTCGAAGCCCGCCGCGAAGAAGCGGGCGGATCGGCATTCCTGTTCGCGCTCAGCCAAAACCTCGCCTCTAATTTAGCCGCCATCCTGAAGGTTTATGAAACCATCCTGCATCAATAGCGGAGATTCGCAATGTCCGATCTTAACTCTTCACGTTTGAATGCCGAAGGCTGGGAAATCATTCCCAACCCGCCGCACAAGGTCAAGCCGCCCGCCATGGTCGCCGTCCACAGCGGAAAATTTCTGATGGGAACCAGCGAAGAGGATATCCAGTTTTTACAAATCAAAGAATCAGATTGGGCGTTCGAATGGTCGGACCGCGATTTGTTCATCGCTGAACAGCCCCAGCACACAGTGCAGTTACCCACTTTTGAAATTGCCCAATTCCCCGTGACCAATTCAGATTATTACACGTTCATCTGGGACGCCGGTCACAGGATTCCGCGCCACTGGTCGGGATACACCTTCCTCGATGGAATGGAAGAACATCCTGTGGTGGGCGTTTCCAAAACCGATGCCGAGGCATATATCCGCTGGATGAATGAAAAGACGGGGTCATCGTTCCGCCTGCCAACCGAAGCCGAATGGGAATATGCCGCCCGGGGCGACGATGGGCGCATTTTTCCCTGGGGCAATACTTTCGACCCCTGGCGCTGCAACACCTCGGAAAGCATGAAAAAGGAAACCACCCCCGTAGGCTTCTACTCACCCAGCGGCGACAGCGTGCATGGGGTGGCCGACATGGTGGGAAACGTGTGGGAGTGGACTCAGTCGCTCTTCATGCCATATCCGTACCGTCCCAACGCCAACCGCGAAGAAGTCAAACCCAACGGGCGGTATGTAGTACGCGGCGGGGCATGGTATTACTCGCGCAAACTGGCGCGCTGCGCGGTGCGCGAGGGAGTCCTCCCCGACCACCTCTCCCCATCGATTGGGTTTCGCGTGGCGCGTTCCGTCCAGGGGAATTAATCGGCGGTTTTTTCGTTTTGAGGCAGGGTAATGATAAAACGGGTCCCTTTGCCGGGGTTGCTTTCGAACTCGATTGCCCCGTGATGTTCTTTGACGACCTGGCGGCTTACCGATAGCCCCAGCCCGGTGCCGTGTCGGGCGTCTTTGGTGGTGAAGAAAGGCTCGAAGATGTGTTCCTGGTGTTCGGGGGAAATCCCCTTGCCGTTATCGGCAAAGACGATACGATACTGATTCTTCTCATATCGGGTCGAGATGGTGATCGCGCCGCGCTCGTTCTCGATGGCGCCCAGGGCATTCATAATCAAATTGATCCACACGCCCTTGAGCTGGTTCTGGTGGGCAAGAATGGGTGGCATTCCCTCCTGCAGGGCAAGGTTCAGTTTTACGCTCCGGTTTCGGATTTCGAAATTCGACATGGCAACTGCTTCGCGGATGGTCTCGTTGAGCGAGATTTCCTCGAATTCTTCCCGTTTTTCCTTGCGCGCGCTCTTCAACAGGTTTGCCACAATCTTGGACGCCCGCACACCGGCGGTTTCGATCAATTTCAGGGCTTCGATGGTATCTTCATCGGCTTCCCGTAAATCGCGCAGAAGCAACTGGGCATTGGCAATGATGGCGGAAAGCGGATTATTGATTTCGTGCGCCACATTTGCCGCCAACTGCCCAATGGATGCAAGTTTTTCACTTTCGATCAGGTTCGATTCAAGCATCCACTTTTCGGTTACATCGTCTTCAAAGATGATTGCCTGGGTGATCTGCCCATAATTTTGACGAATGGGGACGGTGGCGATTTCCCATTGAACGAAGGTTTCCTTGGGCTGCCACTCGCGCAGGCTGCGAACCGACGAAATACCGTTGAAGGCTTCGGCAACACGGCACAATGCGCAGGGGCTCTGCCTGTCGTACAAACTCTCGTAGCACCTCGTCCCCACCAGTTTTTGCGGGGTTGAATTTGCCCGTTCACTGCGACGGTCGTTGACGATCATGATATTGTAGGAACGGTCGATGACATAAATGCAACTGGGGATATTGTCGAAGAAGGTGCGCAGTGTATTGCGCGAGTTGAGGATTTCCCACTGGCTCGCTTCCAGCGCCGCCTTGCTGATGGTTAGCTGGTTGGTATGCTCCATGGCAAAGATGGCGTTGGCGACCAGTTTCACCATCAATTGCAGGAAACGGGCGCGGCGGTCATCCTTTTTGAGCTCGAACAATGGGTTGATGAAGAGCATGGCGCCCAGAATATTATTGTTCACCGTCAGCGGCGCGAGAATCAGGTTTTGAATGGGCGCTGTGCATTCTGTCAACAGGGGATCGGCTTCACGCAGGGAAAGTGTCTCGTATTCGAGGATGACAATGTTGGGGGAAAGGTTGTTGCAAAGGTGGCTGCCTTTGACAAGAAAGGTTTGTTCCATCCTCCAGGCGGGAGTCGTATGATCCAGGATTTTTCGGACTGCAAGGTCGGGGTTTTCGAAGTCGAACAATACCAACAGGGCTTCCCTGGCTTCCACATAATCGCGGATATTCTTCAGGGCGCGCGCCTGCATCACGTTCTGGCTGCCCTGGGCGCTTTGGTCGCTCACAAAGGTTTCATAGAATTTGAGTTCGATGTTGCTGTAGAGTGTCTGCTGTTTGTAATGGTGGAGGCGGGTCAGGTTTTGCACACGCAGGCGCAATTCCTGTCCATTGAAAGGTTTGGAGAGGAAATCATCCGCCCCGGCTTTGATGCCCGCCATACGTGCTTCGCTGTCATCGAGGGCCGTGACCAGCACAACGGGCACTTCCATCAGGCTGGGGGTGGCGCGCACCTTCTGGCAGACTTCAAACCCGCTCAAGCCGGGCATCATCACATCGAGCAGAATCAAATCCGGCAGGATTCTCTCGGCAATGGCAAGCGCCTGTTCCCCGTTTTCGGCAAAATGTAATTCATACTTTTCGGCAGATAAAATCGCTTCGATGGTGAGCCTGCCACTCGCTTCGTCATCTACAATCAGAATGCGCGGCGTTCTTTCGATGAGTTTGAGACTGGCTGTCGTCATGTGTTGGGCGCGTTATTCTTCGGATTGAATGGTATAGCCGTACCCCTGCACGGTTTTGATGAAGACCGGGTTTTTCGGGTCTTCCTCCACTGCCTCGCGGATATTCTTGATGTGAACCCTCACCAGGTCAGTGCTGCCGGTATTCGAGGGATAATCCCAGACTTCGTCGAGCAGCAGGGAGGGGGAGAAGATTTTGTTGGGGTGGGTCATCAAATGGTAGAGCAGGGTGTACTGAACCGGGGTGAGGCGAATCTTCCCCTTGGCGGGACTGGTAAAAACGTAACTACGCGTATCGAGGGTGTATTCCCCAATTCGGACAATGGGATTTGGCGGGGTTTTGTAGGCGACGGGCGTTCCTTCCGCGCCTGCTGAACCTTCCTCCAGTCGCAACGGCTTGGTACGTCGCAGAATCGCCTTGACACGCAGGAGCAGTTCATCCACATTGAAAGGCTTGGCAAGGTAATCATCGGCGCCGACGCTCAGCCCGACGATCTTATCCTCCACCTTATTCTTGGCAGTCAGAAAAATGATCGGGACGTCCTTCAGGAGGGCATCTTCGCGCATTTCCTTGCAGACGGTAAAGCCGTCCATGCCGGGCATCATCACATCCAGCAGAACCAGATCGGGGACTTTGCGTCGCGCAGATTTCAGACCCGCTACGCCGCTGTTTACCACCTGCACATGATATTCGTTTCCACGCAAGCAACGCTCGATGGTTCTTGCCACCAGGCTGTCGTCTTCAATGACTAGAATGTTGGACAAACTCATGATAGCCTCCTGTTGCGATTTTGGCTCAGTCGAGGATTGGGATATATGCGGTTTGAAATACCTTGATTTCATTATACAACCGGGCGGCACATCATAAACTGCTGCAATGATTTTGCCATCCCACCACAACAACGCCCGATGTCCCCCATTTACGCGTGGGTTTTGTCACCTGTGACCAAATAATGACCGCATCCAGGCTTCGAGCAAAACCGATGACGGGGTACAGGACGCCCCTTTCCGTCCTGTGAAATCCGCACATGCCCGGAGCTTTTACGGACAGCGGATCAGCCCTTGCGCCCAGAGACAGCCCCCACAGGTGGGCTGGACATTGCCGAAGCAGTCTTCGAGGTTTTCATTTGCCATCTCGCAACTATTGCAAAAGACACAGGGTGAGAAATCAAAGTCTTGCAGGCGCTTCCGCAATTTGAGGTATTCGGCTTCGTTCCAGATTTCCAGCAGGTCGGTCTGAGTCACGTCGCCCACAAAATATTCGCGCGAGGTGCGCTTGCGGGTGTCGAGATAATGCTCGTGGGTGTAGAGCAACGGCAGGCAGGGACTGACTTTGCCGTCCTGTCGAATTGCCAGACTGCCACGCTCGACAAAGGGACACTGGTCACGGTTCTGGTTCATCATGCCGCCGAAGAGTTCAAGGCGATTCATCCCGTTCAAGACCTCCGCCAGCGCGGGGACAGTCTGCTCGTCGATATCCATCAACGGGACTTGAATCAGCGGACTCATCTGGGCACTTGGGGCAACGTTCATCGAACGCAGGTAGAGATTTTCATCGAGCAGTTCGGCATTATGCGCCAACACATTGCTGACCGAGAACTCCACCGCGCCCAGCCGCATCCCCAATTTGATCACTTCGTTCAAGTCATGGATATTGCGCTTCATGGCGACAAAGGCAATGCCAAGTTTGGGAACGCCCGCCCAGGTGGAAAAGCCGAAGGTTTTGTATTTCTGCATCCGCAGGCGGGTGAGGTTTTCGAGGATAAGCGGAAGGGAATCGCCAAGACGCACATCCATGTAGCATTCGGGGGAAGCGCCGTCGAGCGAAACCCAGAGTTTGTCGAGCCGCAGGTCGATCAGTTTTTGCGTGACTTGTTCGGTGAGCAAAATGCCATTGCTGATAAGCGCCACAGAATGCCCCGCCGCCTTTGCCAGTTCGATCATTTCAAGACATTTTGGGTGCGAGAGCGGTTCGCCATATCCGCCGAAAAAGATTTCGGGCTTCTGCGGCAGAACGGACAGGCTGGCAAGAATCTGCTGGAAAGTATCGAGAGTCATGCCGCCGTAGTTTGCATCCCAGACGTTTCTCATGCAGGTGGCACAGTTGAGATTGCAGCGATTGGTTACTTCCACATAGACACGTTTGAGCGCAGTCAGCGGAGAGCGCAACTTCAAACCGTGACCGTTCGGCTCGACGCGCACTTCGTCGCCTGGCGCAATGCCCAGTTCCCGTGCAAGTTCGGGCGGCAGGATGATGTTTCCGTTTTCGTCAACCTGGGCGTATTGTGTTTTCGGCATATGAAAGATTTTATCCTGATTCGAAACACTTGTGCCACAAAGGTCACGAAGTTTTTGCTTTCCTTCGTGACCCTTTGCTCCTTTGTAGTTGAATCTTATTGCGCTGCCCCGCCAAACATGCGCTTCTGGAAATAGAACGCCACGTTGACCAGCCCAATCATCACGGGCACTTCCACCAGCGGACCAATCACCGCCGCAAATGCGGCGCCGCTGTGAATTCCAAACACGGCAACCGCCACCGCAATCGCCAGCTCAAAGTTGTTGCTGGCGGCAGTAAACGAAAGCGTGGTGGTCTTGGAGTAATCCGCGCCGATGGCGTGTCCCATCCAAAACGAGACGAGGAACATCACGACAAAGTAGATCAACAGGGGAATGGCAATCCGCACCACGTCGAACGGAAGTTGGACGATGAGATTGCCCTTGAGGGAGAACATCACCATGATGGTAAACAACAACGCAATGAGGGTCAACGGGCTGACCTTTGGCACAAAGTTGGCGTAGTACCATTCCTTGCTCTTGAAGCGCAGCATGACGAAGCGCGTGAGGAAACCCGCGAGGAAGGGAATGCCGAGGTAGATGAACACGCTCTTGGCAATCTCGCCAATGGTGATTTCCACCACAGAGCCCGTCAGCCCAAACATCGGCGGGAGGACGGTGATGAATACCCAGGCGTACACGCTGTAGAACCAGGGCTTTCTTAAAGTCAGGAAAGGTTGAAGAAAAAGACCTTCTTCGATAAATTTGGAGTTGCGACACCAAATAGAAATCGAGGAAGGTCAAAATG
>Ga0233425_10006372_pt1 | contig 17579 bp, 14 predicted proteins | sample Watercolumn_Towu_2_FD_181712 | JGI IMG/M metagenome (GOLD analysis project Ga0233425, IMG submission 181712) | Freshwater microbial communities from Lake Towuti, South Sulawesi, Indonesia - Watercolumn_Towuti2014_140_MG | ecosystem: Environmental > Aquatic > Freshwater > Lake | place... | reverse complement strand
GCGGTGCTGTTCGACAAGGACTCCAATACCAACATTACCTTCAACGATGTGGCAGGCCTTGACGGCGCCAAGGTGGAGGTGATGGAAATCGTGGACTTCCTGAAAAACCCTAAGAAATATACGGATCTGGGCGCCAAGATCCCGAAAGGCGCCTTACTGGTAGGCCCTCCGGGCACCGGTAAAACCCTGCTCGCCAAGGCTGTGGCCGGCGAAGCCAAAGTGCCTTTCTTCTCCCTGTCGGGTTCCGACTTCGTGGAAATGTTCGTTGGCGTGGGTGCATCGCGTGTGCGCGACCTCTTCAAACAGGCGAAAGAAAAAGCGCCCTGCATCATCTTCATCGACGAGATCGACGCTATCGGCCGTGCCCGCGGGAAAAATGCGGCAGCCGGCGGAAACGACGAGCGTGAGAATACGCTGAACCAGCTCCTTACCGAGATGGATGGCTTTGGCACCAACAGCGGTGTGATCATTTTAGCGGCCACCAACCGTGCCGATATCCTCGACAGGGCCCTGATGCGCGCCGGACGCTTCGACAGGCAGATCTATGTGGATATGCCGGATGTGAACGAGCGCAAGGAAATTTTCCAGGTTCACCTGAAAAAGATCAAGATCGACGTATCGGTGGAGATCGATTTCCTGGCGAAACAGACTCCGGGCTTCAGCGGTGCCGATATTGCGAACATCTGTAACGAAGCGGCTCTGATTGCTGCGCGTGCGAATAAGAAACAAGTGACCAAACAGGACTTCCTGGATGCGGTTGACCGCATCATTGCAGGCCTGGAAAAGAAAAACAAGATCATTACCGCGCAGGAAAAACGCGTGATCGCTTTCCACGAAGCAGGACACGCCACGGTGAGCTGGATGTGCGAGCACGCCTCGCCGCTCATTAAGGTAACGATCGTTCCGCGTGGCCGCTCCTTAGGCGCTGCCTGGTACCTGCCGGAAGAACGGCAGATCACCACCACGGAGCAGATCGTGGACGAAATGTGCGCAACGCTTGGCGGCCGTGCGGCTGAAGAGATCATCTTCGGCAAGATCTCGACCGGCGCCCTGAGCGACCTTGAGAAGATCACGCGCCAGGCTTATGCGAGCATCGTGTACTATGGCCTCAACGATAAGATCGGGAACGTGAGCTACTACGACAGCTCCGGGCAAAGCGAGTACAGCTTCAACAAGCCGTTCAGCGAGCATACCGCCAAAACGATCGATGAAGAGGTGAAGAAAATGATCGACATCGCTTATGCGCGCACCAAAGCCATCTTACTGGCCAATAAGGAAAAGCTGACCCAGCTGGCGGAGAAATTACTCGAGAAAGAGGTGATCTTCAAGGAAGACCTGGAAATGATCTTCGGCAAGCGCCCTTTCGACAAGGAGCATGTGGATACCATTCCGAATATCATTCCTCCGCAGATGGACTAAATCTGTATAAAAATTGGAGAACCTGTCTCTGAGATCCCTTTGCCTCCCGGCAGAGGGATTTTTTTCTTGTTAAAATGCCATTTATCAGATTGAGCCTGTGATTGGGCGCTTCGGATTTTTTATTTGACGAAATAGTTTTGTACATTCGTTCTAATAAAATCCATCCCAAGACATGAAAAAAATCATCCCCTTTTTTTTAATTGCGGCGGTCGTCTTTTCCTGCAAGAAAAAAACCGACGATCCTGAACCGGAACCTGATCCACCGGCAACCACCACCGGCGCTTCCACCAAAATATATCCTGATACGGTATGGACCAGCACCGGCACAGGGCCACAGCTTATCTTTCAATTCAAGTTCGACTCCACACAGGCCAGGCTCGATAATTTCGGGAACCCTTCGACGGTTGCTGCGGGCAATGGCGCATACTCGCCGCGCTTCAACCGCATGGCCGCACATTATGTAGAGCTGGCGCAAAACGACCTGACGGCGCTTGGCGCAGGCAAGGTGCTTTATAAGGCTCCTGAAACCACCAAAGGCGGCGCTAATGCCATCGACTTCAGCCAGTCGACCGTGGTAAGACAGGGAGTGACCTTCTACTCCATCCCGCTGAGCCAGGTAACGGCCGGCACCTACAAATGGCTTCGCCTCTCCTTGTCGTACCAGAATTACGATATCCCGTACAAGGCCAACGCGATTCCGGGCAACCACATCGGCAACGGCACCCTGGCTTCTTTCCTGGGCTTTAAGACCTATGTGGAAAAGTATAAGATCAAGACGCAGGACTATGTGCCTTCATCAGCGGTAGGCGGCCCTAACACCACTCACGCGCAAGGCTATTGGGGCTTCGAAACCAATATCAGCGGCTTCGGCTATTATATGCTCGACGGACAGGCTTCCTCGGGTGCCACTACCGTGGTGAATCCTAATTTCGCCAATTCGCCGATCCCTGCGGGCAGCTGCGTGGTAACTGCCATGTTTGCCGATAACAACGGAACGGCGCAGCCGCTCACGATCACCGGCAGCGAAACGCAGAATATCATCGTGACGGTTTCCTTATCCACCAACAAAAGCTTTGAATGGCATGAGGTGAACGCTGACGGCTACTATCAGCCTGAAAGCGGCGAATATCCTGTGGATATGGGCATCCGCGGCATGATCCCTAAAGTTCAGTACTAACCCTCTTAAATTCAATAGCCATGACACTGAAAAAAGTTGCTTCCTTCTTTCTTTTGTTTTTCCTGCTCTGCACTGTAAAGCTGAAGGCCCAAACCGTATACATCACGGAAAGCGGTAAGAAATACCACGCCAAAAACTGCAGCATCGTGAAAACGGGCAAGAAAGGCATAGAGCTGGCCGAGGCCAAAAAACAGGGATATGAGCCCTGCAAAAACTGCAAAGCCGATGAAATAACGGAAGCGAAGCCTGCCAAAGCGGCCGCAGCCAAGGAACCTGCCAAGACAGGAAGCAAAAAGTAATCGCGCTGAAACGTTAATTTTCCACAAATGCCTGAGCGCAGTTAAGCTTTCAACATCCAGAGTGATCCAAACACAAATTAAAACAAACCCAACATCATGAAAAAAGTAATTTTAATCGCAGCTTGTTTATTAAGTTTAACAACTGTAAATGCACAGAAAGCCGCTAACGGCGAAAGAAAAGCCGCCAACAAAGAAGCTAAGAATACTACCCCTGAGCAGCGTGCACAAAAACATGTCGATGGCCTCGCCGCAGAAATCACCTTAACGGAAGAGCAGAAGCCAAAGATTTATGAGCTGGCTTTGGCGAAAGTGAAAAAAGCGGATGAGATCCGTGCGAAATACAAAACGGCTGAAAACAAGGAAGGCAAAGAAGCTGAGCTGAAAGCCCTGAAAAAGGAATTTCATGCCAGTGTAAAAGCGGTATTAACGCCCGAGCAGATCGAAAAGCTGAAAGCGGTTCAGAAAGAGAAAAAGGCTGCCGGCAGAGCATCGGCGCTGGATGCGGAATAATGACCGACAACGGATACAAACAAAAATCCCCCGCGATCATCGCGGGGGATTTTTTTAATACTCGTCTTCGTTAAAAAAGAAATCGTCTTTCGTCGGGTAATCCGGCCAGATTTCTTCAATGGTTTCATAAGCTTCTCCCTCATCTTCCATCTCCTGCAGGTTCTCTATCACTTCCATCGGTGCACCGGAACGAATGGCGAAATCTATTAACTCATCCTTAGTTGCAGGCCAAGGTGCATCTTCTAACCATGATGCCAATTCTAATGTCCAATACATAATGCTTTATTTTTTTATTTTCCTGCAAAAGTAAAAATTTAATTGAATTATACTAATCTTTGATATAAAAAATAAGGGCCGGTTAATATTTGTACAATTTACTGATTTACAGTAAATTAAACCTAAATCCGGAAGCTTTTTTCGAAAAGGGAAGCCTCCTTGCTTTCCAGGATCAGCCTGTATTCACCTTTTTTAAGATTTGCCACATTGAAGCTGGCGGTATAGGTGCTTTCCTGCGGCAACAGCCATTTTCCGAAGATCCCGGACACGGTGTTGCCTTTCTCATCCACGATATAGCAATAGGAATAACACTCCTTCGCCACGGCATAGGGAATAGTGGCTCTGAAGCGGACCGGGTAATCGTTGACATCGCCATAGGCTGTCACAACGGCCTTTTTGAGAAGGGTATACCAGGGCAGCGGCTCGCCTTTGAGCCCTGAAACAAACGCCCGGAGCATCCCGGCCAGGGAATCGTTGCTGTGAGTGATGTTGGCTGTTTCTTTCAGGTCGCTGACAGCCCACACGGCATATTGCTGGGTATTCTGGTCGATGGGATTGCTGCTGAGGTAACGTGCCAGCAGGACAAGGCTGCTGTCCGCCATTTTCCCCAGGGTGTAGGGCACTCCGGCCTTGGGACCGGATTTAGTGGCTTCACAGCAAAAGCCTTTCAGGCTGAAGCGCCTGGTTTCTTTGGGCTTCAGGGCCAGGACCTCGCGGCGGGTCATCAGGATATCCTGGTAATCGCTGGCTCCGCCGTCGGAGTTGAAGCGCCAGCCGGCCGGCACAGTAACATAGAGCGAATCGTTCAGGAGGTTGGACACATGATAGTCGAGCTGCAGACCGCCACTGCAAAGGGCTTTGGCACTGATGTATTTTTTATCGAGCGCTTTCTGAACATCGACCACCGTTCTGCCATAGGCCTGCTGAGAGAACAACTGCCCCACAGCGGCAACGAATAACACCAATCCCATTCTCATCATTTCCTCCTTTTTTAATGGTATAATACTTTCATTATATGTTAGTGACATGTCAAATCTTTTTTTATCTTGCTATCACTTAGCTAATGACCGCAAGGAGATGTCCTGTGCCCTGGTCATTGGCCGGAATAAAAGACAACACACAAGATATGAATCTGAAAGTACGGTTAACCGTGATGAGCTTCCTGCAGTTTTTTGTCTGGGGAGCCTGGCTTATTACAGTCGCAAATTATTGGTTCGGGACCAAACAATGGGATGCCACCCAATTCAGCGCGATATTCTCCACCATGGGAATAGCGTCTATTTTTATGCCGACGATCTGCGGCATTATCGCCGACCGGTGGCTGAACGCCGAGAAATTATACGGCATCCTGCACATCCTGGGCGGCCTTACCCTGGCCTATGTTCCGCAGGTGACGAACCCGACAAGCTTTTTCTGGGTGATTCTGGTAGCTATGATCTTCTATATGCCAACGATCGCCTTATCGAACTCGGTAGCCTATAACGCTTTAAAAAATAACGGGGCGGACGTGGTCAAGGATTTCCCACCGATCAGGGTATGGGGCACGGTTGGCTTCATTGCCGCGATGTGGATGACGAACCTGACGGGCAACAAGGCTTCTGAAAATCAATTTTACATTGCCGCCGCTGCGGCGATCGGCCTTGGCCTCTATGCCTTCTCCCTGCCAAAGTGCAAGCCACAGCACAAAACAGAGCACAACCACTCCTTCCTGGATCTGATAGGCCTGACATCTTTTAAGCTATTCGCCAATTACAAGCTGGCGCTGTTCTTCATCTTCAGCATGTTCCTGGGCGCCGCGCTGCAGCTTACCAATGCCTACGGCGATGTGTTCCTCGACGACTTCAAGCATCAGCCGCAGTATGCCGATTCTTTTGTGGTGAAATATTCCACCATCATCATGTCCATCTCGCAGATCTCCGAAACGCTGTTCATCCTGGCCATTCCTTTTTTCTTAAAAAAATTCGGAATCAAAATGGTGATGCTCTTCAGCATGGTGGCCTGGGTGCTTCGCTTTGGCCTGTTCGCCTATGGCAACCCGACAGATGGCCTATGGATGATCATCGCCTCCTGCATCGTCTATGGCATGGCCTTCGATTTTTTCAATGTCTCGGGCTCGCTGTTTATCGAAACGTCTACCAACTCCACGATCCGCTCCTCGGCCCAGGGCCTGTTCATGATGATGACGAACGGCGTGGGCGCCATCTTCGGCAGCCTCTCGAGCGGCTACCTCATCGATCATTTCTTTACCTCCGAAACGGGCAAGGACTGGCACAACATCTGGCTGACATTTGCCGCTTATGCACTCGTCATCGCCCTGCTGTTTGCCGTGCTGTTCAAGCACAAGCATAATCCGCAGGAGGTTGAGCGGATCAGCCATTAAAAGCCGGCGCGCTGGCATAAACATTTAAAAAAAGTATTACATTTACAAGGACAAGACTAATCACTAAACACCTCAATTTATATGATAACCTTAGACACAAAAAAAATCATCATCACCACCGATTTTTCCGAAACATCTTTGCTGGCCATCAAGCACGGAGCATTTCTGGCACAATACACCAAGGGCGAAGTGTACCTGCTCCATGTGATCACCAAGCACTGGGAGCACTTCAATGTTTTTATGCCGAATGTGACGCTGGAAAGCATCGAACAGGGCTCGACCGCGGTGCAGCAGAAACTGGATGAGCTGGCTTCCGGCATCAGAACGACTTACGGGGTCAATGTAACCACAGCCGTGGCTACAGGCAATCCGACCTCCGAGATCGTGAAGTTTGCCAAGGAGATAGGGGCCGGCATGATTGTGATGGGAACGCATGGCTACAGTGCCTGGGAAGATCTGACGATTGGCAGCAATGCGCTGAAGGTAATCACCAAAAGCCCATGCCCTGTGATGACGATGAGCGAGCACGCTACAAAGCTCGGGTACAAAAATATTATCCTTCCTATCGACAATTCGCCTCACAGCCGCCAGAAAGTGGTGCTGACCCTGGAATTCGCCAAGTGTTTTGCGGCACAGGTGCACATTGTGGGTGTATTGGCTACCAATGAAGAAAATGAAAAACACGCCATGGAGGTCATGCTTCACCAGGTGGAAACAGCGGCTAAGGACAAAGGCCTGAGCTATACTGTGAAACTGATCGAAAAAGTAAAGAACAGGGCGGTGGCTATTGTGAACTACTGCCATGAGGTGAATGGCGACCTGATCACCATCATGACCGACCAGGATGCTGAGGTGAGCGGCTTCTTCCTCGGTCCTTTTGCCTTACAGGTGATTCACCATGCGAAAGCACCGGTGTTAAGCATCAAACCGGAAGAGCATCCTGAAAACGCCAGCTGGAGCATCCTGGCAGGGACCTCCGGAAACTAATAACCATCCTTTATTTTTGAAGAAGGCGTCGCGGCAACCCGCGACGCCTTTTTAAGTTACGGACTAATGCTTCAGGGAATACACGCGGTGCCTTGCCGCCACGTTCTGCCCATCGAAAACGGTAATCACGAATACCTGCTCCGCCTCGGGCAAGCGGATCGTATATTGCCCTTCCTTATTGCTGTATGCCGGGCTGCGCACCACATCGGCAGGCACGAGCTCGCCGAGCAGGTTCCTGAGCTCTATGTGCAGGGCGGCCTCAGCGATGCCTGAAACAGCCAGCGTGACCTCGCCTGTGTGCGAAGGCACCGGAAATACGGCGGAGGAAACTATTCCGGGGGCATTCGACTCGGCATATACCGGATCAAAATAGCGGCTCTGCCCGTTATAGTCGTGCTGCGACAAGCGGTAATAAACGATCCCTTTTTCAGGATCGGTATCGGTATAGCTGTAGTCCTTCCTCCCCGATGAGCTGCCGCTGCCGGGAACGGTGGCGATCTGTTTCCAGTTGAGCATGTCTGTGCTTCTCTCGATAGCGAAGTACTCGCAATTGGTTTCTGTAGCCGTAGCCCAGGACAGCACCACAACTCCGGCCGATGGCTGGGCAACAAATCTCAGAAGCTCGACCGGCAGCGTGAGGCAGGTGATGGTATTGCAGGGCTGCTCTCCGGAAGGGGCGGTGATGACCGGCGCCGAAGCAACGACTGTGGCATTGCCCCAGCCGGTGGCATTGCCATTGCAGGAAGGGGCAATGGCCTGCGAAGAACCGCCTGCCTGGTATATCTGCCAGCGGCTGTCGCTTGTGAATACCTTGTACAGGGTCGCATTATTGAGGTAACGGAAAATGCAGCTTCCGCCCGAAGAGCCGAAGGTAAAGCGGTTTCCGACAACGCCGTTGCAGTTGTCATTCTGACTCATGTATACAAAGCTGTTGCACTCCAGCCTTCCGCCGTTCAGAAAACAGGTCTGCGAACCGGCGTAAGCATTGTAAGCACCGCCGACTTTAATGTATCCGGCATTTTTGAGATAACCGTTGGTTCCGTTGTTGGATGGAAAATTAATGTTGCCGCTGATGGTCATCTTTGATGTTGACAGCTCATTATAGACAAAGTTGTTATTGTTTTGAAAGGTGAGCGAGCCATTGATGATCAGCGTGCCATAATTGACAATGCCGCAATGGTTATTTAAGCTCAGGCTGGAATTGATGGTGACTGTAGCGCCACAGGAGACCACCAGCGAGCCGCTGTTCCAGCTACCAAAGTCAAGAGTGGCGTTACCACAGATCCGCAGGGTGGCGCCGTTGAGCTTGATCCCCGTAAAGGAGGCGCCCGAAGAGGCACTTCCACAATAGCCATAGGTGCCGTTGTTGGCATTCATGTTATTGCTTATAGCAGCTGCTCCGCTGCAGTCGGCATCGGCAATGGTGGCCGGAAAGCCAGCGCATTGTGCCTGCAAAGCAGTCTGATAAAACAGGCAGGCACAGAGCAATCCAATAAAAAAAGGAACAGAGGTGTTTTTTAGCAGGAACTTTATCATGATCAAGTATTCTAACTATTGTCTATACAATAGATAATTCGAAAAAATAACCAGCCTATCAACTGCTGGTTTTTCCAAAAAGCACGTAAAATTACGTATAAGAAGGTTTCCGGGCGATTAAGCAAACGTTAATATCGCCAAAAAGGCCAAAAGCAAAGACAAATACTGAACCCTGCTTGATTAGTTTCCAAATCAAATGGCAGAACGTGAGAAAATGAATGATCTGAATGCGATAAAAATAAATTGTTACCTTTGCCGGGCAAATTGGTTTTTAGAAAACAAAGAGTTTTCAAAATTAAAAGGGAATCATGTGAAAATCATGAACAGTGCCCGCTGCTGTATGTCTTAAAACGGTTTTTAAAATAAGACCACTGTCACGACAAGTCGTGATGGGAAGGTTTAAAAACCAGGACGAGTCAGAAGACCTGCCACTTTGCATTTGGAAGCTTTCGGGGAAACAAAAGCGAGCAAAACAGGTGTATGCGTTTTAAGGAACGTGCTGTTTTTATTTCCCCGTTTTAATACTGTCATGTGAATTTGATGAAGGCAACTGCATATGCTTTATGTTGTGTACCTGCGGGGATCAGGGTCCTTGCGGTATGCCTGGCGGCGGCCTATACAGCGCATTCGCAAACCAAAGACACGATCGCCTACACCTCGGGCCTGACCGTGGATGTGATCGCCAGCCCGCAGATCTATCAGACCACGCTGCAGCCTTCCAAAAAAACGCAGGCGTTCGACAGCCTGAGCCTCGCAAGGTCCTCATCACGCAGCTTATCGGAATTCCTTGCCGAGCAATCGACGACCTATATCAAATCCTATGGAAGCGGCAACATCGCCACGACGAGCTTTCGCGGCGGCAATGCCAACCACACGGCCCTGCTCTGGAACGGGCTCAACATTCAGAATGCCATGCTCGGGCAAACGGACCTGAGCATTATCCCTGTGCTATTTTTCGACAACCTGAGCCTGGAATACGGCGGTGGCAGCGCCCTGTGGGGAAGCGGCGCTATCGGCGGAAGCATCCGCCTGGACAACAAATTAGCTTTCGGTGCGGGTACACGCACTAAGCTCCAGATGGGCCTCGGAAGCTTCGACACCAGGAAAATAGCGGCTTCGGTATTGCTGAGCCACAAACGGATCGCGTCGAGCACGCGCTTATATCATAGCAGCTCAAAGAACGATTATTCCTACAGGGATACAACGGATCAGGAACAGCCCGACAAGCGCATGCCTCATGCCGGCTACACCAGCGCCGGGCTGATGCAGGAATTGTCTTTCCGCTTAACGGGCCGGCAAACGCTGAATGTGAGGGCCTGGTACAATAAGACCAACCGCGATGTGCCTTCTTATACATCGCTGGTAAGCAAGCGCAGCCAATACGACGAGAACCTGAAGCTGAATGCGGACTGGAGCCTGTGGCACAGCGGCATCACCTCTACCCTAAGGCTGGCGGGCTTTCAGGACAAGCTCAACTATACCGACAGCCTGAGCCGTATTTTCAGCAAGTCGCGGATCAACACCTTTATTGCCGAGAGCGACAATACGTATAGCTTCCGCCGGCACTCCTTCGGCCTGGGCGCGAATTATACACGCTACCAGAGCGCCATGCCTGTAGAGGTGGTGCGGAACGGCTCAGCGATGGACTCCACTATCCGCCATGAGCAGGTGAAGTTTGCCTTGTTTGCCTTGTACAAGCTGCGCCTGTTCAAAGACAGGCTGAGCTATGATATGGCGGTGCGGAAGGAGTTCAGCAGCCAAACGGAGATCCCTTTTACAGGCAATGCCGGCCTCTGCTACCAGGCGCTGTCGTGGCTTGGCCTGAAGCTGAGCGCGAACAAGGCATACAGGCAGCCGACCCTCAACGACCTATACTGGCCGCAGGGTGGCAACCCGGATCTGAAACCGGAAGACAGCTATGAGGTGGATGGCAGCCTGAGCCTGCGAAAAACGAAAAGCCGCTTTTCCTTCTTTTTTGAGGGCACTTACTTCAACAGACATACGACCAACTGGATCATCTGGCTGCCAACGGCTTCGGCGTATTTCAGCCCGCGCAACGTGGCCAGGGTGTATAGCCGCGGTACAGAAAGCCGAACGGAAATCACGTACAGGCGAAAAGACCTTTTCCTGAAACTGGGTGTGACGACGGCTTATGTGCTTTCTACCAATGAAGAGGGCAGCAATGAAAATGACAATGCCATCGGCAGGCAGCTGATCTACACCCCGCGCTACACAGGGCAATCGGCGCTCAGCTGCACTTACCAGGGCTTTACCCTTTTGTTTACACAGAGCTACACGGGCTATCGCTTTACGTCTACCGACAATACCAGCTGGCTGCATCCTTATTACCTGGCGAATGTCAAACTTGCCTACAACTATGCCTTTGACAAGGTCATGGTGGAGTTCTTTGCCGGCATTAACAACCTCTTCGACAAGGATTACATGGCAGTGGCCAACCGCCCGATGCCACTGAGAAATTACGAGGCGGGGCTGGCCCTGCATTATCATAAACCGACTAAATCAACCATCCATAACCCATAAACAACACAACATGAACCAGACAATTACCAAAAAATTAGCGCTGATCCTTGGCCTTGCAGCGACTCTGCAAACACAGGCCCAGGTGACGGCGGAAACCTTCGAGACCTTTACACTTTCTGCCAATTCGTACTATAAGGATACAGTGGCCACCAGCTGGTCGACCAGCGAGGCCGATTTTCAATATGACTGGAGCGGCACAACGGGCTCGGGCTACTGGAAATCGGGAAGCGCTTATACCAATGTCAAAGACACCGTGAATGGCACGTATACGAACCTGTACGGCAACATCGTCAACGGAGGCTTCAGTGGCAATAACTATGTGACCACGCAGGACGGCGCTCTTATTAAGGTGAAACATCTTTCCATGGTTTCAGGCTTCTTCATCACCAATACTACTTACGCCTGGAAGGTGATCAAGAATGGCAACCAGTTCTCGCGCAAGTTCGGAGACACCACCGGCACCGGCTCCGGCACGACCATTCCTCAGGGGCACTACCCTGACTGGTTTCTCCTGAAAGTGGTGGGCTACCGAAACGGCACTGCCACCAACGATACGGTGAAGTTCTACCTGGCCGATTACAGACCAACAGGCACAGCCAACGATTATGTGGTAAAGAACTGGCAATTTGTGAACTGCACGGCCCTGGGGATCGTTGACAGCGTCCGCTTTCACCTGAGCTCCAGCGACAATTCCTTCGGCTTTATGAATACGCCGGGGTTCTTCAGCTTCGATAATTTCACGACCAGCACCACGGTTGGTGTGCATGAGCTGCAAAGCATCTCCGGCATCTCCTTGTTCCCGAACCCGGCTACCGACAAGCTTTTTGTGAGCTATACGACTGAAAAGCCTCAGCACGTATCCATCCGCATAACGGATATTACCGGCAAGGAAGTGATGCAAACGCAGCTGGAAGGCCTTGCGGGACCGAACCTGCTTCCGCTGGAAACCACAACGCTGGAGCATGGCGCTTACTTTATCACGATCAGCGACGGCGCTTCTTCCAAAACAACCAAGTTTATTAAGCTCTAAACATCTAAAAGCGGAGCCTTCCATCACCGAGGCTCCGCTTTTTATACTCTGCACCATGAAAGCCTGCTACCTGCTACCGATCAGTATTTGCTTCGCCTCCTGCATCAAAGACAAGCCCCAGGAACCTGTGAAAACGGGAACGACCATCAATGCCCAAAGCAAGGTGCTGGTGGTGAACGAAGGCGGCTTCGGTTATAACAATGCCGATGTCACTGTATACGATCCTGCTTCGGGCAGCATGACGGACAATTATTACAGGCAGCAGAACAACAACGAGGTATTAGGCGATGTGTGCCAGAGCGTCTGCAAATTCAACAACCGCTATTACCTGGTGATGAACAACTCGAACAAGGTGATGGTGGTGGATGCCGGCAATTTTGTGAAAACGGCTGTCATCGCAGGCTTCAACTCTCCCCGCTTCCTGCTGCCGCTTACTTACAGCAAGGCTTATGTGAGCGATCTCTATGCATCTTCTATCCAGATCGTGGACCTCAACGCCCATGCGATTACAGGCTCGATCCCCTGCATGAGCGGCACGGAAGAGATGGTACTGATCTACAACAAGGCATTTGTGACCTGCAGCAATTCCGAGTATTGCTATGTGATCAATGCGGCCACGGATGCGATGACGGACAGCATTCGGGTAGGAAAAAATGCGTCGAGCCTGGTGGTCGACCGCTATTCCAAACTATGGATCCTTGCGGGAGGCAACAGCAGCCAGGCCGGGAAGCTGCTCCGGATCGATCCGGCAACCCTGCAGACAGAGCTCAGCCTGAGCTTCAGCTTATCCGATCATGCCAGCCACCTGTGCATCAACCAAACGAGAGACACCTTGTATTACCTCAACCAGGGCATTCACCGCTTCCTGATCTCCGACAGCCAGCTGCCTTCTGCGCCGCTGGTAAACCAGGGGTCCAAAATCTATTATGGCCTGGGCGTGAATCCAAAAGATTATACCATCTATGCCAGCGATGCGATCGATTATGTTCAGAAATCGAGGATAGAGGTATACAAGCCCGATGGCTCTTTCAAAACCAGCTTTACCGCGGGCATTATCTCCAACGGCTTTGTGTTCGAGTAGCCGCCTTTTCTAAAGATTCTGCTATCTTTGCCTGAGATTGCAAAGGCACTTACATATCGTTTCCTTCGACATTCCTTATCCTGCCAATTACGGCGGAGTGATCGATGTGTTCCACAAGATCCGCTGCCTGCATCAGAGAGGCATCCTCATCACCCTGCACTGCTTCGAGTACGGCGAGCGGAAACCCGCGCCGGAGCTCGAAAAATACTGCAACAAGGTGTACTATTACGAGCGGCAGACGTCCCTGCTGAACCAGTTCTCGACGCTTCCGTACAATGTGGCCTCCCGCATCGATCCCAGGCTCAAGGAACGTCTGATGGAAGACGAGTACCCGATCCTGTTTGAGGTGCTGCACACCTGCTACCTGCTTCACGACCCGGACCTGAAAACCCGCCGGAAATTTTTCAGGCACAGCAACATCGAGCACGAGTATTTCCGTGAGCTGGCAAAAGCGGAGAGCTCCTTCCTCAAAAAAATGTACCTCGCGATGGAAGCGCGCAAGCTCCAGCGCTTCGAAAAACAGATCACCCATGCCGAGGGCATCCTGGCGGTATCGGAGCAGGACCTTGCTTATTTTCAAAAGACCTACCCACAAACGCCTTCCGTTTACCTGCCGAGCTTCCATCCTTTCGACGAGCTGCAGTGCAAACCCGGGAAAGGCGATTACATCCTTTACCACGGCAATCTGTCGGTGCCCGAAAACCATGTGGCGGCGCTGTGGCTTACCGATCACGTTTTCTCCAGACTAAGGCACCGCGTTGTGATTGCCGGCCTGAACCCACAGCCTTCGCTGATTGCCAGACTCAAAGCCTACGGGCACATCGAGCTGAGGGAGAATTGCAGCGGGGAAGAGATGCAGCAGCTCATCAGCGATGCGCAGGTCCACTGCCTGTATACGGCGCAGGCTACGGGCCTGAAATTGAAGCTGCTGAATGTGCTGTATTCGGGAAGGTTCGTGCTGGCCAACACGGCGATGCTGGCGGGCACTTCCCTGAGAGAGGCCTGCGAGCTCTGCAACAGCCCGCAGGAATACATCCGGGCCATCGAGGCGGCTTTCACGAAGGAGCTGAGCGCGGAGCTGATCGAAAAAAGAAAAGCCATCCTGGCACCGATGAACAACGGGCCTAAAACGGACCTGCTGATCCAGCTCATCAATTAACACGTAAGATTACCCGATCCTTTGTTCTGCCGAACAAAAATGTTTCTCCTGCTTTTTACGGATGGAACAAATGTTCTATATTTATAGTATCACAAGCGTTCCCGCACTAAACAACACCGAATCATGTTTCCGGGTGTATCACCCAAACGACCAGCGCTTATTTTCATCCCCATACCTTAATTCCTGATTACTATGATGAAGTATAAGATTACTTTTGCCCTGGCTCTTCTCTTATTCTCTGGCTCCCTGGCCTACGGGCAGGACAGCCTGAAAAGCATCTCGGGAAAGATCGTCGACTTTAAAACCAAGGAGCCTATCGGCTTTGTGATCGTCCAGGTGCTCTTTGAGAATGCCTATACGCAGAGCCGCCTCAACGGGAGCTTCAAAATAGGCTATCAGAGCAAGGCTCCGATCATCGTGATCCGGAAGCTGGGCTATGAAACCCTGACCATTACCGTCGACTCCACCGTTCAGCTTCCCCTGCTGATCAACCTGAAAGCGCAATCCAAAGACCTGTCGGAGGTGGTGGTCTCTGCCAACAAGCCGACGAAGCGCCTGGTGGATAATGCTTTTTATGTTTCGGATTACCAGCTGACGGGAGACGGCATCCTGCTCTTCGGCGACATCAATGAAACCCAATACCTGCGGCTGATCACCCGGGAAGGGGAGATCCTGCATACGTATAAGCTGACACAGCATCCTTACAACACCACCTTCAAGGATTGCTTCGGCAATGTGCATCTGCTCAGTGATCTTTCAAGCACACAGGTTTACATCAGCAACCATAAGATCGGCCTGCTGGACGACATCAGGCTCAGCCGCTTCGATTCGCTGCTACGCCCCTGCATCCTGAGCAGGGAAAACAATTTCTATTTCGAAAGCTACTATAACCAGGGACAAACCAAAGCGGTGTTTGCCATCAATAAGGCCAGCAGGCAAACCTACGATTACGGCACCTACAGCAATGAAGCGATGATCGCCATGATCGCCGACGAAAACCGGCATAGCAATGTCAAGCACGGAGGCTCGGGCAAACATGAGATGGAAGACCTGAGCCCCGAAGAGCTAAGGGCCATGCGGCGAAAAGAGGACGACCGGATCTTCTTCAATACCATCATTGCCACGAAAGCTTATATCCCGGTATTTGCGGGCGACGATACGATCTTCATTTTCGACCATCCCAATAATTTAATTCACAGCTATCTGCTGGCCGACCATAAAGCCCTGCAGGTAAAGACGATGGACTACAACCATTTCAGGCAATGGAAGCCGCTCGTGCTGTTTGATGCGGCCCGGAACCTCTTTTACACCACGTACCTGAAAGACGGGATCACAACGATAGGGGAAATCAATATGGCGACCGGGAAGATCAACAAGCGCTTTACGCTGAGCCATGCCTTCGCTAAAAATATTAAAATCGATAAGGGCATTGTCTATTACCTGTACAGGCTTAAATTTACCGACGATAAAATGGCCCTGTACGCGCACCAGCTGGAGTAGACAGAGACAGACCCTGGGGAGCCTTGGGAATCAGCATGAAATTATGCTAAAGCAGCTTTTGCCTCCTCGATGTTCTTTTTGGAATTCCCAATGAAGATGGCATCAGCGATAAAGATCACCGGGCGCTTCAGGAAGGTATATTCCTCCAGGATGAGCTTTTTGTACTCTTGCTCTGTGGAAGGCTTTGGGTCCAGCGTCTTGTACTTCAGCGCCACACGGCTGAACAGGGCCTCATAGCTGCCGGCTGCTTTCTTCATGGCTTCCAGCTGGGCAGCCGTGATCTTTTCGGTTTTGATGTCCTGGAATTCAAACTTCCTGGCTTTAAGCCCCAGCTCATCAATGATGCGCTTGCAGGTATCGCAGGTAGAAAGGTAGTAGATCTTATTCATACGCGTTGGTGTTATTTAAAAGACTTAAGAGACAATTTGACTAAAGGGACTTAGGGATTGTTTTAAACTTAAAGATTATATGATTTAATGAAGCACTGAACAAAGATAAACGTATAAAGCCAAAAGACCGTATTTTTTCAAACACGGTCTTTTATCTTATCTATCCAGTCTTTTCTTCCCTCTCTATCCTAACATTTTCAGGAAGCTCACCTCTTTTTCGGTCAGGAAACGGTATTTCCCTCTCGGAAGGTCTTTCTTGGTGAGGCCTGCAAAGGCTACGCGGTCGAGCTTGATCACCTCATAGCCCAGGTGCTCGAACATGCGGCGTACAATGCGGTTACGCCCGCTGTGGATCTCCACGCCCAGCTCATACCTGCCCGCGCCCACAAAATCCGTTGCATCCGGCTTGATGAAGCCATCCGGCAGCTCAAAGCCTTCGTTCAGCATTTTGTAATCTTCCGGCGACATTTTTTTGTTGAGCGTTACGTGATACACCTTGCGCACGTCAAATTTCGGATGGGTGAGCTTTGCCGTCATGTCGCCGTCGTTGGTAAATAACAGCACACCGGTGGTATTCCTGTCGAGGCGCCCTACAGGGTAAAGGCGCTCCTTGCAGGCTTTTTTCACCAGCTCCAGCACGGTGCGGCGCTCTTCCGGATCGTCCATCGTGGTGATGTAATCCTTCGGCTTATTCAGCAATAAGTATTTTTTCGTTTCGTTTTTGATAGGCACGCCGCCGTAATTCACCACATCGCCGGGGTTCACCTTGTAGCCCATCTCGGTGATGATCTTGCCGTTCACGCTTACCACGCCTGTGGCAATCAGCACGTCGGCCTCGCGCCTGGAGCAGATGCCGGCATTGGCCACATAGCGGTTCAGGCGGATTGCATCTTCCGATACGTTCGGCTGGTCGGAGGTTCTTTTCGGGCCGGCCTTTTTGGATTTAACAACTACCTTTTCGGACTTCGATAATTTAGGCTCGTAGGCTTTTTTGCCTGCCGGGGCCGATGTATCGCTGTGCTCTTTCCTGGCATAAGGCTTTCTTTCCTTCTCGTCTTTTTTACCATAAGAGCGCTTCTCGCCGTCCTCAGAGCTTTTGCGCGGCCTGGCGCTTTCGTATTTGCCGTCCGCACGTTTTACAAATGGCTTCGAACCCTCCTCGTCGAACGATTTACGCGACCTTTTTTCAGAATCGTCGCGTTTGCTATAGGAGCGTTTTTCGCTGTCGCCATAGCCTTTAGGGCTGCGGCCCACGCTTTCGTACTTTCCGTCGGCGCGCTTCACAAAGCCCCGGC